>VOFH01000871.1_pt1 | contig 26001 bp, 50 predicted proteins | sample 5384091 | NCBI WGS metagenome assembly VOFH01 (sample SAMN12384727, study PRJNA508395) | human gut metagenome | isolation source: healthy gut G | host: Homo sapiens
CCAGACCGGCAGTTCCCGTCCCGCCAGGTCGGCGGCGGGCAGGCAGGGGGCGGGGCTGGCCGCAACACCCCGGGGCCCGGCCGCAAAGCCCGCGCACCAGCCGCCGTACCACCACATCGGCTGCCAGTTGGCGGCCATCTGGGGGGTGTGCAGCCGCGGGGCATCCTGCAAGGCGGCGGCGTCCACAAATCCGGCTCCGGTGCTGCGGCGGTAGGACACCGCCGAACCGGGCACGGTGAAATCAAAGACCGTCTGCATCTTACAGGGCCCCGTCACTGCGCATCTTGTCGTAGTTCAGCACGCCGGACAGGAAGGCCAGCGCCAGGCCCTGGCCCCAGCCCTGAATCCAGTCACGGCTGATGCCGCGATAGCCCTCGCGGTCCTTCATGACGGCCGTGCCGCCCGAGACATGGAGCACCCGGCCATCCTCGCTGATGTTCTGCAGGATGCCGCCGATGGACTTATTGATATACTTGATGTGCAGCGGGTTGCCCTTGGCGATCATGGCCGCCGCAATGCCCGCCGAGGCGCTGATCTCCTCGTAGGATTCGGGGTCGTCCACGATGGTGCGCCACAGGCCGTTTTCGGTCTGGAGCAGCTTGAGGGCGGCCAGCTGGTCGTTGAGGCTGCCCACCACGTCGAGGAATTTGGGATAGAGGTAGCACTCCGGCAGGCGAATGCCCACCTGAGACATGGTATACGCGGCCCAGGCATTGGCGCGGCCCCAGAAGATGCCCGACATATGATCGCCGGTCAGGTTGTTGTAGCCGTGATAGTACAGCCCCGTGGCCGGGTCCTGCAAATATTTGATATGCCAGTAATACTGGTTCAGCGCGTCGTCGATGAGGGCGGCGTCCTGAGAGCAGCACGCCCATCCGCAGCAGGAAGAAGGCAGCCATGAACAGCGTGTCGGCCCAGGCCTGCTCGGGTTCTCGATAGATCCGAGGGTCTTAACTGCGGTTACTGCACACCAGTAGTCTACGTTGTGGTTGTGTCCCTGCTGCTCAGCCAGACCGGTCTGATCTGCTACTGCTACGGGATCGCCGTTATCATCATAATTGAAGTTCACGCCTTCGATACCCCACTGCATAGTGAACAGATTCTCGGGCTGGTTCAGCCACTCAAGGTACATCATAGCTGCCTTTACTTCATCCTCGGTAGCATCGTTAGCGAAGCCAATCATCATACCGAAGTTGGTTCCGGGTCTGTAAGAAGCGGAAGATCCCCAGGTCTCATCCTGTGTCCAGGTGGAAGGAGTCACTGCTACTGCCAGCTTGGCATCGGGGTTAGCATCATAGAAGGAGTTCAGTACGTTCATGCTGGAGGAGATATATCCGGTCCAGGTAAATGCTTCACCGTTGATGAAGTCTGCCTCTGCCTCGGAAGCATCTCTCAGATAGTACTCAGGATTGTAGTAACCATCGTTGTACAGCTCGTTCTCCCATTTTAAGAATCTCTTCTGAGCCTCGGTGGACAGAGCGGGGATCTGGTAGTCACCGGTGGTTGCCCATGTGGTCTCATCCTGAGGATAATCTCTGTAACCATAGTTCTGGTCAATACCTGCGCCGCTTACTTTCTTACCGCTTAAAGGATACTGATGGCCGTTCTCAACCAGTTTTGCATACAGCTCTAACAGCTTGGTGTTGTCGCCAACGGGATACTCAGAGAAGCCAGCTTCTTCCAGCCAGTCCTGACGATAGAAAGTGCACCAGGTATAAGTGGTGTTACCGTAAGGTCTGTAACCGAGTACCAGATAATCTTCATCATCCAGCTTGGTGTAAGCATCGTTGCCGTGCTCTACCATGGTCTCCCAGTAAGTAGGAGCGATCTGCTTGAACTCTTCTACATCGTAGGTCTGCAGATAGCCGTCTGCCTGCCAGCTTGCCAGCTTATCATAGTCATATTCCATACAGATGGTAGGAAGGCTCTGGCTTGCTGCCAGCATAGCGTAATCAGTCATAACGTCGCTACGGGTAATTCCTACATATTCTACCGTGATGTTGTACTTATCACCGAAGTTCTCCTGTACCCAGTTGGTCCAGTAGTTGTTCTCTACATCAGAGCATCCGTTTCCGGAAGAACCACGATCGTATACGGGGATCTGCAGAGTAACATTGTCTGCGAAAGCCTCCCATCCGTCAATACCTGCTACTGCTGTGGATGCTCCTGCATCTGTGCTTGCTGCAGAACTCTCTGCTACAGATTCCTTTGTTCCGGCATCTGCGGTTGTGTTGTCCGCACTGCTGCCGCATCCGGTCAGAGTGCTCATTGCCATAGCACCAACAAGTGCTGTTGCCATTACCTTGTGAAGAGTATTCTTCTTCATAAATCAATCCTCCTTGTTTTAAAAATTATACATAGTTTTATGTGTACCCCCGGTTTTGGGGAAAACTAACTTGGTTGTTTTGTTCCTTTTAACTTTTAGCCCTTAACTGCTCCGATCATGGTACCCTGTACGAAGTACTTCTGCAGGAAAGGATAAATAATAATGATAGGAATTGTTACAAACATGATACTTGCTGCCTGTAATACTTCGGGAGTGGACTGGATCGCACTGCCGGTATCTGCCAGGGAGGAAGTCTGTGCTTCTGCTGCGGATGCTACCAACTGATATAACTTGTACTGGATCAGCTTCAGGTTAGCACTCTTGGTGTAGTACATGTTGTCTGCGTAAGAGTTCCAACGGCCTACGGCGTAGAACAGAGACAACGTTGCCAGGATCGGTTTGGACAGCGGTAATACGATCTTGCTCAGGATCTGGAAGTTACTTGCGCCATCCAGGAAAGCGGATTCCTCTAAGCTGTCGGGAATCGTACTCTGGAAGTAGTTCTTCATGATCAGCATGTTGTACGGGGAATAGATCAGAGGTAAGATCAACACCCACATGGTATCCAGCACATGCAGCTTCTGATATAACAGGTAGCTGGGAATGATGCCGGCACTGAAGTACATCGGTACCATCAGCAGGAAAGTCAGTAACTTTTTGCCCTTCAGTCTCTTCTTGGAAAGAGGATAAGCGGCACAAGTACATACCAGCATTCCCAGAGCGGTGAAGATCACGGTAACGATCACCGAGAAGATCATGGAGTAGGTCATGGAGTTATCTGCAAATACCTTCTTGTAAGCATCGAAGGTGATGTCTTTGGGCCAGAAGTAAACGCTCTTGGACATTACTGCGGTATTACCGGATATGGATTTTACTGCTACATGTAAGAACGGTAATACACAGCTGGCGCAGAGGATGACGATCACTGCCATCACGACGAAATCACTGATGCGGAATTTGTTGACCGCATGTGCTCCGCCTGCGGAGGTAGATTCTTCATTAATATTAACTTCTTTTTTTCTTCATCTCTCTCACCTCCTACAGTAATCCGTCTTCGCCAAGCTTCTTTGCGAATTTATCAGATAACAGAACCAGGATCAATCCGATCAATGACTGGAACAGACCAACTGCGGTCGCCGCACTGAATTTTCCGGCTCCAATACCTTTGTTGTAAATGTAGACAGCCAGCTGATACTGGAAGTCCTTGACCTGTGAATTTTCTAATGCGGTCAGACGCTCTAAGTTACTTCCCATGACACGTCCGAGGTTCAGGATCAGCAGTGTTACTACTGTGCTCTTGATACCGGGAAGTGTGATATGCCACATTCTCTTCCAACGGTTCGCTCCATCGATCATGGCTGCTTCGTACAATTCTCCGTTGATACCGGTGATCGCTGCCAGGTAGAGGATCGTGCCCCATCCCATCGTCTGCCATACACCGATCAGCAGATATGTAATTGCCCAGTGCCATTTCTCATTCAGGAAAGGAATTCCTTCGGAGATCACTCCCAGGTTGGTCAGCAGAATGTTCACCAGACCGGAGTTCGGACGGAACATTGTCATGGCTACGCTTCCGATGATGGCCCAGGAAAGGAAGTGCGGCAGATACAGGATCGTCTGGGACACTTTCTTGAATCTTGGATATCTTAATTCATTCAGGATCAGTGCCAGAATGATCGGCATTGGGAAACCGATGATCAGATCCGCCAGGTTAAACACTATGGAGTTGCGAAGTGCTCTCATGAAATCGGCATCCTTGAATATCTTAACGAATGTCTTCATGCCCACCCATTCGCTGCCTGCATATCCCTTCGCCGGTTTATAATCCATAAAGGCCATCCTCAATCCCGGGTATGCTCCGTAACTGAATACAAATACCATAATCAGTGGAAGCAGTAACAGCAGATACAATTGCCAGTCTCTTTTAAAAGCTTGTTTCCACGTGGTTTTCGTTTTCACTCCCACCACATTGGCTGCATTCTTCTTCGCCATGTCGAACCTCCTCAAGTGTCAGCTATATTTTCTCGTCACTTTGTACACTTTTTTGTAACTTTGTAAGTACATTATCATACATGTTGTCATATTTTTCTAATCAATCATTATAAAAAACTATGCAAAAACGATCATTATAGATCATGGTCGTTTTTCGTAAGTATTGAAGTTTCGTTGCATTTTCGTAAATTTTGCGTGAATTTTGGAGCGTTTTTGCTGTAGGATTCGCTGTTTCACGGTATTTTTAGCCTTTTTAATCTCTTCCACGGAAACATTGCCAACCCTAAAAAGTCATTTTCGCAACATAATGGTTGATTTTATCCATTTTAATTGTTATATATAATGTATAGACATTATTTCTACTGCAGCATGTCTTTCCGTTGCATCATCATACAGGATGCACAAAGCTATTCAGAAAACTCTGGAACAGGAGGCACACTATGGCGAAATCCAAACGAGCTGTCACAGAATACCGAAGTTATTATCTGCCAACACACTTCCCGGTACTGCTTCTGTCCGGTGATTATTGGAAGATTTCCGATATTCCCAGCGGAAGCCTTCATTTTCATAACTGTCTGGAGATTGGGATCTGTCATTCCGACAGCGGTACGCTGGAGATCAACGGAGAAAAACAGACTTTCCATGCCGGAGATGTCACCGTTCTTCCCCGCAATGTTCCACATACCACTTACAGTGCACCAGGCACGAAAAGCCACTGGTCTTATCTTTTCCTGGATCCGAAGGAATTGTTCCGCAATCTCCTCCCGCCTCCTGGAAAAATTACGACCTGTCCACGGACGGTTTCCCAGCATTCCGTTATATTTTCAGCAAAGAGGCTTTTCCCCACATCAACTATCTGGTATCTCATATCATCCACGAGCTGGAAGAGCAGAATCCCTGCTATCAGATCAGTGCCAGAAGCCTGTTATGCTCCCTTTATATTGAATTGTACCGGATCGAAAGTCTCGGCGGTGTCAATCCCAACACGGCCAAACCGGACTCTCTTGAAATACTGGCCTTACAGGAACGTAAAAAGAAGGCGAGATCGCCGAAAACTCTCTGGTGATCTCACCCGCTCTGGAATATATTGAGAAAAATTATATGCAACAGTTCTCGATCGAATATCTGGCCGATCTCTGCCACTGGAGCCCGACGCACTTCCGCCGGGTTTTCCATGATATTATGGGAACTTCACCGTTAGACTACGTCAACAACACCCGGATTTTAAAATCCTGTATTCTGTTACGCAGTACGGAACACTCTATTCTGGACATTTCCGAGATGGTGGGGTTCCATTCCGTGTCCAGTTTCAACCGCTACTTTATCAAACTTATGCAGATGTCTCCCAGAGAATACCGCAAGCAGATGCAGCAGAGCGAGAAAAAGGCTGAGAACCAGTCCATTCTGGAATTTGCCGGATGGATGCGGCCGGAATAGCCCCTCTGTGTTCCGGCCACTCCGGTCATCAGGCCAGCCTCTTGTGCTTCCATTTGCCGGAATAATACCGGATCACCGGAATCACACAGCCACAACTCCAGGACAGAGGAGTGGCGATCCAGATTCCCGTGACGCCCAGGGTTCCGGACAATAGATACGCGAACACGATCCTGCCGGACAGCTCCGTCAGTCCCGCTACCATACAGGTATTGACGTCTCCGGCTCCCCGGATCACATTCTGGTAGCTCTGCATCACCCCGCGATCACATAAGCCACGCCGATAATGGTCAGATAGGTGCAGCCGATGCCGATGGCTTCTCCCGATTCGCCGGCATCCAGGAACAGGCTCATCAGCTGTACCCGGAAGATCAGCACCAGTGTCGCAATACAGACGCTGGCTCCCACCATGACACCCAATGTCTTATAGAGAGCTTCCCGGATCCGGTCATATTGATTCTTCGCAATATTCTGCCCGGTAAATACCGAAAGTGCCGTTCCGACGGAGACAATGACCTGGATCGCCACGCTGTCCACACGGTTCGCCGCCACGTAGGCCGCCATGGTGGAGGAGCCGAAGGAATTCACCAGTCTCTGGACGCTCATTCCGCCCAGTGCGATCATGCAGGACTGGAATGCCGCCGGGAATCCGGTCTTCACCACCAGCTGAATATAATGGACTTCCGGTTTCCATTTCATCAGAGATAATCCGATCTCTTCTCTCACTTGTCTTACTTTCACAAAACAGATCACCGCCGAAGTACACTGTGCCAGAATCGTCGCATAAGCTGCTCCCGCTACTCCCATCTTACACACAATGATGAAAAACAGGTCAAACACGATGTTCACTACCGAGGAAGCGATCACCGCCCGCAGCGGAGTCTTCGAATCCCCACACTGTTTAAGATCGCCGCACAGCCGTTGTAGACCACACTGCCGAAAGCAAAAGTATAAATGATATGCAGATACGTAGCAGAATAGCCGATAACATTTTCCGGCACGCTTAAAAGCCGCAGGAAAAATTCCGCACCGAAAATACCGATCAGTGACATGATACAGGTCAGCACTCCCGCCACCCAGATCAGTGCTATCACCGTCTTCGCCAGACGCTCTTTATTCCCGCAGCCAAACACTGCGCAACCACCAGTCCTGCGCCGTTACACATGCCGCTGACCAGTGCCAGCAGAAAATAGGTCAGCGTTCCTGTACTTCCTACCCCCGCCAGAGCACTCTCGCCCAAAAATCTTCCTACGATCACTGTATCCGCCACATTATATACCTGCTGAAAGATATTGCCGATCAGCATCGGTATGGCGAAGCCGATGATCAGCTTTAACGGTTTTCCTGTGTCATGTCTTTCATATCTGTATCCTCTTTTCTATCCTTCTGTTTCCAAAGTGAGTCCTGCCAAACCGGGTTCCGATCAACTTAACCGCAGCAGTCTCGCCCCTGCCAGACGGTTCTCCCGCTTCGGCGGCAGATCATAATAGGCATCCGCTTTGAAAGGATCCAGTTCCAGGGTCAGTTGTGTCGGGCAGCCGTAGCGTTTCAGTGCCACGCGCCATAACTCGCCGTTGGAGAACCAGTCATCCATCAGTTTCCCGTCCTGATACAAGCGTGCGCAGTCTCCGCCAAAGTCCAGTTCCAGCCAGACATCGCCTGACAGTGCATCCGCCGGGTGATACTCATATTCCAAGGTTAATTCATAGACGTTTGGTTCTGTTTGACCATATACGTTCCAGATGCTTTCCACTGCCTGTCCGGCATCCGCGATCCGCACCTTACCGGCTTCCGCAAAGTGCAGATCCGGCAGCAGACTCACCTTGCCCTTTTCATCTGCCCCTTCCTGCGCATAACAAAATGCTCCGCATCGTGTATGGTAAGGATCCTTACCGCTTCCGCATGATCATTGCCATCACTCCACTCGAAATAAATATCCTCCGGCTTCTCATCCGTATAGAAATAATAAGTTCCGCCAAAGTATCCCAGATAAGAGGCATTGGTTTCCCGAAGTCTGAACTGCTCTCCCGTATCACCACCGGCAGATTATAAGGCAGCACCAGAATCGCATCCGTCCGCACATGAATCCGGTCGAAAATAATCTGCCTCTGTATTCCTTCAACATCTGTCACCGTAAACTGTAATGGCTTTTCCGGTGTGATCTGTTTCTCCGTCATTTTCCGTTTTCTCTGGTGATTATTGATAAATAAGAACCCGCAGTCCGCCGTTTTATTATAGCGGAAGGCTGCCCGCAGCGTCTCCATGTCCTCCGCACTCGCAGGCTCGGAGATATTATCCGGCAGGTAACCTTTGCCGGTGCCAACAGTTCTTGTGTGTTTTTTATAAAAAATGGTGTTTGCGCAGTCGATAATAGCTTTCTGACGGCAGACCGTTTTCCCGCAGGCACGTCTGAAAATCATAGCTTTTCACCGGAAGGTCATTGGCATAGCCGGTCGCCTTCGACTCCTGCAGGGTGGTATATTTCCCGTCAGGATTCACGCCGCCGTGGTACATATAATATCCGATCAGATTTGCCCCTGCTCCCAACATGCAGATCGTCTGTGCCTCGATATCCTCCGGGTAAGGGTAGGTGCGTCTGTGCGCCGTCACCTGCAGTCCCCCGCCCAGTTCCGCCGTCAGGTAAGGGAATTTTGACGTATCAAATGTAAAACCGCTCTGTCCTTCGGCGAAATCCGATGCAATATTTGCATCGTCGTGAAAAAGGCTGAAACAGGAAATTCTCGCTTGCCGCAAGTTCGTGGGTATGATTCGCCCACGGAGCATCCACATACCCGCCAAGCACCGGCAGGAAGTTTTCCGGTACATAAGCGCCTCCCCATCCGGTCGCTGAAAAATATGGAGCGGTCAGTCCATTTTTCTCCGCCATAACTCTGAGTGTGCGCATCTGCGCCATGCCCTCTTCCCTGTCGGAAGGACCACCGGCATGCCCGTACTCATTCTCGATCTGGATGCCGATGACGGGACCGCCGTCCTTATGCATATACCCATCCGCCTGCTCGGCAATCTTGGTAAAAAAAGAGGTCCACATACTTCAGATACTGCGGATCATCTGTTCTAAGAGACAGTTTGCCCCGCTTTTCTTTCTCCACCAGCCAGTCTGGGAAACCGCCGTTCCTGCACTCTCCGTGTGCCCACGGACCGATACGCAGCCATACTTTCATCCCGGCTTCCTGACAGCAACTCAAAAACGCCTTCAGATTTCTTCTGCCGGAAAAATCCCACTCACCTTCCGCTTCCTCATGGTGGATCCAAAACACGTACGTAGCAACGATGTCTACACCGCCCTGTTGCATATTCTTAATTGCTGTTTTCCATTCCCCTTCCGGATAGCGGGAGAAATGGAATTCTCCCATGATGGGCAGGATTGGTCTGTCGTTGCAGGTTAAGCTTTCACTGTTATAACTATAGATTTCCTTTTTCATTTGAACGTCCTTTTCCAGTAAAATTCATCAAAATTTCTTTTTTACGTGTGATTACAGGTCATGTACCCGGATTCCTGATGGGCATTATCCATGGCAAGCAATTGCTGCGCACATTTTTCCGCTTCGTCTGTCCGTCCCAGTCCCTTAAGCCCCAGGCTCATCATAAACAGGCAATGCTTCCGGTTCCGCTCCTTCAGATCTTCTTCAAAATCAGAAGATCCGGCAGGGATACCGCAAAATAATCTATCTTTATCTCATCGCCTATATGCTCTTTGCCATAGTCTACCAGTTTGCAGAATCTCTGTACTGCCTGTTCTTCGTCACCAAGCTTTCGGTACGCCACCCCTGATAATAGATCATTTCGGGCGGTGGTCGTTATAATACATCATACCCACTGGTTCTGACTCTCCATAGCAGGCTTTCGTAAGGTTCACGAAAGCTTCCTCTGTCTCTCCCAGTTTTTCCTGCGCCAGTCCCAGTAGGTAGTACAGATTATTTTCCTGCGCCGACTCCAGTTTTCCTTCTTCTCCCAGATTGTGTGGATATTCGTCCACTGCCCGCAGAAGAAGTTCCTTTGCTTCCGCATAGTCCTCTTTTGCCACAGCCGCTTTGGCCAGTTGGTACAGGGCTGTAAGGTATTGGGCTGCCACCTTGCCTTCGCCGCCTTCCCACTGATGGAACTTCCTTACCATGATCAGGCCGAGAGCCTTCTCAGGTTCTCCCAGAGTGTTTAAAAGTGTCACGTACTCCAGATACAGATCATCCCTGCTTTCCACCAGGTCAAAATGTTTTTCCATATCACTCCATCGTTCTTTCACGGGAACATTCAGACGCTTTTTTAGCTGATCCAGTTCCAGATAAACTCTTGCATCTGTCTCATCCGGCCGCAAAGGCCCTTGTCAATTCCTCATATGTTCTCTGCGGCTGCTTTTTCACATTGTAATATGCCAGTGCCAGGTTTCTGTGAACCGTAGGGAACTCCGGATATTTAAGCGCCGCCTTTTCATAGTCTGCCACGGCTTCTCCATACACTCTCTTGTCATAGAGCAGACAGCCCAGATAATAATACGCCATGCCAAGGTCGTATTCTGCTGCCAGACGCTTCAGCACGATATAATCTTCCGTTCTGTGAGGGAAGCAGCCGTCGGCTACAGCTTTTTCTCCCAATGCCGCATAATGTTCTGCCGGTCCGGCAGCTTCCGCACCGGGCAGGTTGTCATATCCGTAAGCAATATAATAATATACCAGCGGGTAAATGTTCTCCCCCTTGGCTGATTTCTGTTCCACCCATTTTTCGGCAAGGGTGATTCCCTGTGCGTAGTCTCCTGCCTCATAGAGATCGATCACCACTCCCAAAGAGGGTGTTATGGTTGATTTTCTCCGGCTGTCTGTCATAGAGCGGATCGATCTTCAGACTCTCCTTATGTAATTCTTCTGCTTCCTTCACTCTTCCCAGTTTTCTTAAAATATTTTCCTTCAATGCACGGGCCTTCATACACTGGTACTGTCTGAGAATAGATTCATTTACATGCTCCAGAGCCTCTGCGAATCTTCCCGCTTTTGCATCCAGACAGACCAGTTCATAGAGTCCGTGCTTGAAGCTGCCACCCCAGATGGCCTTGTAAAAAGACATCATAGGCTTTTTTCTTTCCCTTGATATTTCTAGGGAAAGTCCCAGATTATAGTACGGCTCATAATCGTAAGGGTTGGATTGGAACGAATGGATTTCTCCACTCCTTCCGAAAATACTTTTCCGCCCCGGTAAAATCACACTTTTTAAGCAGACATCTTCCATAGGCATTGTTCAGGCGGATATCGGTAGGATCCCTGCGCAGCCCGACTCCAGATAATCCTCGGGATGATAAGTGGCATGCCGGTATTGTTCCACATGCAGACCGTAGAGGAACAGATCCTCCGTGGTTTCACAGTCTTCGGGAAGCGGTGCTGCCTTCGCCGGTTCCGGCACTTCCGCTTCAATTTTTTCGGAAAATGGTAGAGACCAGTTCTCTCCATCTGCGGCACAAACACATACCCGCAGACCGCAGAGTACCTCTGTTCCATTCTGCTCTCCCTCTGCAAATGTCGGTATCTGTTGCAATTTTTCACGGTCGATCTTTACTTCATAAGTTTCCTCCGGTGACAGATCTGAGGTTTCCTCATACAGTACCTTTTCCTGTCTGCCGTTTTCTCCCGGCAATGTCAGCAGTATCTGTGCCCCTTTTTGCACGGAAGTGGTATAGGCCGATACCGTAAGCTGCCCCTTTTGTCTCATCATATTCCGCATTTACCGCCGCATCGATCGTAGCATTTTTCACATAGCCGATATTTTTATAGGGCATAAAATACTGTTTGAAATTCTTGGTCTCCTGGGGTGGATCCATGTGAAATCCGGCTGATTATCCGTAAAACAGCCTGTCATCAGTTCGATATACGGACCGTCCCTCCGTCGGTCAGTGCAAGGTCCCATGCTTTGCCGAATTCTCCGCATCCCCAGGTCCACTGCTTTTTCCCGGGAGCAATATGATGATCTGCCACATGCAGAAGTCCTGCCTGTTTTCCGTAATCGTACCCCTATAAAATTGTAATCGGAACGATATGCCATATAGGAGGTGGGCACCGGAATATTTTTATACTGGGCAATATTCACATGGTCGTATTTATGCTTATAATAAGTTCCCTCCGCATAGGGAAGCTGATAACATCCCGCTTGCCGTGGTCATAGACTGCCGTCACATCCTCCGGAAATACGGAGATGGTGTCATCATTTACCGCTACTGCAGGGTTGGCCCACCACAGGAAGGTCTGGGGCATTTTCGCCCGGTTATATAGCTTTACAGACAATTCGATGTATGCCTTGTCGGGATACAGGGTCACGCCCAGAGACTCTTCGGTCCGGAACATGTTCTCAATCTCTCCCATCCAGACTGTGGCGCTCCCGTCCTCATTTTCCGCATAGGTATATTCCACCTGATCAAAGGTACTGGGTCTGTGATGCTGCGGCCAGTTGAATTCAATCCCGCCCGAAATCCATGGCCCGGTCAGCCCCACCAGCGCCGGTTTGATGACATGATTGTAATATATAAAATCAGCCATTTGTCTTGTCATAAGCTCTCCTGGATCCTGCCTCCCAGCTCCGGCAGCATCATTACTTTCAGATAATCGTTCTCCAAAAAAGCGCTGTATACTCCTTATCCACTTTCTCATCGCTGATCTTCTCGATCACCGTGTGGGATAGATCCTTCCCGATCTTCCCTGATAGACACGTTTCTCCAAAAACATCGATTCTTTATCCGGCTTTCCTGCTTCGTATTGTGGGAATGATCACTTTTTCTTCCCAGACCTGAACCTTATTCATGTTTTCCTCCCTTTTATCTCCGTGCAGCTTTTTTCCGCCGCCCGATATTATTTTAACCTCGCACCAAAGATGCTTAACTTCTTCCGTTATTTCCTCCGCCGGCTCAAAATTCTCTCCCGACAGATACGTATAAAATTGACGCCTGCGCCTCACCTCCGGATACTGCTGACTCTTATGCAATTCCATGGTGGATAGCAATACTTTTCCCTTCAGGCATCGAAACTCTATCATCTGTGCCATGGGACGTAAGAATGCATAGCTGTCCATCTCCGTAATGATCGTCTTCATGGGATGCGGCAGAATCACCGCCCGCTTCGATGCCATAATCCACCATTGCCAGTCCGTGTGAAAATCCGTCGGAAATTCCTTTAAAATTGGATGCTCCGTATCGATCAGCTGCCCCATACCACCTTCCTGATCCGCAAAAGTTCCCACCGACCAGAAATCCGTCGTAAACTGTGTTTTTATGGAATACGGCAGGCTCTCTTTATCTGCATCCGGAGACAGATAGACTCTCCTGCCGTTTTGCAGAACTGCTCTCGTCTGCTCATCAAATACTCTCGTTTCATATACATTTTTCGGACATTCTGGGCTTGTTTTTTATAGACCCACACAGGATAGGTACTGGTGCAGTCACCCATGCTCACCGTCAGCATGAATGCCGCCGATACTCCCCCTTAACCTCCAGAGGAATGTCCAGTCTTCCCAGTGAAGTATAAGTCCCCGGAGGACAGTTTTTGCCCGTCTGCCCGGCCGCATAGAATACTCCCCGCTTCCGGTATTCACGGCACAGTCCCGATACCCCAACGTCCAGACAAGCTCACCGCTGATGCTCTCTTTTCCAAAATTTGCCACTTCTACTTCCGCTGTCAGATATTCTCCCTCTTCATAGGTATAGGGGGCATTTTCCAAAAATACGGCTCTCTGTGAAAAACTCCCTGAACCGCTCCGGTCTGGCAAAATCATAGGGCTTCGGTTCTAAATGGGAATTCATCATGCCGACGAGCGCCGTCCCCTGCCCCGGAAAATCCTGCAATCCCAATAGTGAAATGCCCGACAGCTCCCTTGTGCGCATGGCGGCTTCAATTTCCTCCTGGTAGGCCGGCCGTGACAGTTCTCCGGTGGCTTCCGTATTTTTTCCCATGTGGGCAAAAGTCCCCGTTCCTCTACACGTTTTTTGATCAGTTTCAGATTCACCGGATCCGATATTCCATGAAAGCTTTCCAGCTCCTCAAAATCCGGCAGCACTTCGAACTGCCCCACTTCAAAACTGAATACCGGCTTCTGATACTCTTTTCGTATCTCTGCCATCGCCTCATCATAGGTTCGATCTGTGGAGGGATAGTTTTCATTGAGATACCCCCGCATGCCAGAGAATGTTCGCGGATCACCACATCCTTGCAACTCTGCGATGTATAGAAATCGCTCTCTGGGTCACATCCTTCTTCACCATAAAAGGCATTGGATCCGTTCGCATACAGTCTGGTCGGATCCATCCTTTCGCCGTTCCTGACCAGTTCCCGCATCCGTTCTCTGCCTTCATCTTGTGCCTGCAATTCATTGCCCAGTGTCAGCATTACAAAAAGAGGGATGATTGGCATGGGTTTTCAATAGGTCCTAAGTTCTGCCCGGTAATACCGATAGCTTTCCTCCGTTCCAAAGGCATCCTTCGGATCCCAGTGAGACAGCTCCGGCTGCAGAAGCATTCCCAGTTCATCCGCTGCCGCAAACGCAGCTTCCGGCTCACAGTGGGAATGGAATCTTACAAAGTTGATTCCATAACTGCGATATTTTAATAACATCTCTTTCCATTCCGGAATTGTCATGGGTGGATGCCCGGTCTCCGGGTATTCTGGCAATTTGCCTCACCCCGCAGAAAAATTGCCCTGCCGTTCAGTGCCAGTCTGCCGCTGCCGTTATCACCTAAAAGAGCGGATGCCGAAACGGATCCTGCACTCACCAGTGCTTCCGCCTTTATCTTCTGCTGAGATACCGTTGTCCAGGGTTACAGCCATCTCATAGAGATTGCCCTCATCTTCGTCCCACAGTTTCACATTCTCCCGCAGAGGCAGATCACGGAACCAGATTTCCATTGTTTTCGGATTCTCTTTCTCTTTATCTGTTCCGGCTTCCGTTAATCCTCCCCGAACAGCTGATAATTTCCGTCAATGTCTGTGTGTCTTCTAACTCTCCTGCCGCCAGAGCCTCTGACTGTAATATGATTTTCGCATCTTTTATATACTTTCTTTGCGCCAGGTGCCAGTTCCACACATACATCCAAAGAAATATCCGCCTGCTTTATTTTTCTCTCCTTTTCACCGCCCTCGGATATGCCCGAACGCTGTCTATAAAATTCTGCGGTCTGGTATACATGCTGCATTCGCCAAGTATCCGTTCCAGTTTGTTCTGTGTCTCATCCGTCGCTGCGGAAGAATAACAGATGGCAGCTTTGGGCATTCCCGGATAGCTGTTATCCGAAAGAAACGTAATTCATGTTCTCCCGGTGCCGCCCCGGTGAGTTCAAAATATAAGGTGTACTTAGTGTCCCCTGCCGGAACACCGCACACACTTCTCCATCCACTAGCAGCCGGAGTGCCTTGCCCGCTCCGCCAGTACGAACAGCCTGTCGGTTCCGTAATCTGGTACCGTTATCTTACGACTGATCCTGGCTTCTCCCCATAGGTATGCCGCCTGGTAAATCTCGTAGCGATCGGTGCATCTTTGTCTATCTCCCGCCGCATTCCCCAGTACAGCGTCCGGTGCCACTGATTCGCCCCCACATCTCTATGTCCGATCCCGTCTCATCCAACGTCCCCGGCAGATCCATCTGTCCCGTGGTTCCGTCCTCCAGTACTACATGCCATTTTCCATTCAACAATATTCTCATATAAGCTCCATCCCACAGACCCTTTTCCATACAGAAAATCCCCTAGCAGATCCATAAAATTTTCTGATGTTTTCTCCTTGATCACGGAATCATTATATAGCTTAACTTTAGTGTTTTAAATTCACTATCATGAACTATTTTTATATTCATTGCATTATTCTGAACCTTTTTTGATATAATATGATGCCAGGGGCGAAAGGTCTAAGCCCATAAGAACGGAACAATCCGTAGGCATCAAAGTTAAGGGCTTTTGACCCCCGACATCATAATACCTGAGAGGAGTGAATCAGAAATGACAGATAGAAGAACTTTTTTTATGCGAAGATTTTGAAATTTCCTATGAAGATACAAAAAAAAGGATGGTCCATGCCCTATTCGCATCACCACACCAACTATGAAATCTATATTCTGCTCTCCGGGGAGCGTCTGGTTACCATCGGCGATATCACCTACCGGGTAAAAGCCGGCATGGCAAGCCTGTTTGAGAGCAATATCTCTCACCGAAGCGTCGGTGACACGGATTATACCGGGATCTGCATCCATTTTTCAAAAGTCTATCTTGAAAAATACTTTTTACCTGCCGTAGTATCTTCCTACCTGACCTGTTTCAAGGCACCGATTATTTTCATTCCCGAGGATTACAGACAAAAGCTCGTCGACTGGAACGCAGCTTCCTGCTGCAAATCTCCCCACTGCCTACCTGTTGCTTGCACAGATTCTTACAGATCTGGCAGCTTTTCGCTATCAGTATCCTCTTGAAAATGAAATTTCTGTCAGTGAGAATAAAGCTTCCGGTTTTCAGCGGATCATTAATTATATTAATGCAAACTATACAACGCTTCAGACCGTCCAGGATATCGCCGAATCCTGCGGTGTGTCCGAAAAGCTATGTCCACCGGGCTGTCCGGCGGACAGAATCCCTCACCGTAAAAAGAATATATTAATAAGCTTCGCCTCCGTCATGCCATACACCAGGTGGAACAGGGCGGCAATTCTCTCTCTGTCATCAGCAAGTCCTGTGGTTTCCAAAGCGTGTCCTATTTTTACCGGGTTTTCAAAAAATACTACGGCATGACACCTACACAATATTTCTCCAAAAAGAACCCCATTACTGATATTTCTATCAGTAATGGGGTTCTCATCTATATTCTCATATACCCTAATTATTGCTTACACAATACCCTCTCAGATTGTCTGGCCGACTTTCCCTTACCTACCCGCAATAGCAGCCTTTGCTACTGTGCCCTTCAGAGGAAAGTTCTGTTTGGGTTACTGTATAATCATTTTGTTCTGCATTATCGTACCATAACCATATCATATAGATAAATTCATGTTATGAAAAGCAACCTGCTGTTGCCATACTCTATGCCTGTCATCCACCAAAATATTTTCGGCACTTTTCGCTTTTAGTGCCAAAAGTGTATTGACAAAATTATGATTATTTATTACATAATTTCAAATCTTTGTTACACGTTTTCATCTCCGCAATCTTGGAACTGCCTAAAGCAACGTTCCACACACCACTTACAGTCCCCCGACGTCTCGGCGGTGCCAACCCTGACACGGCGAAACCGGATTCTCCCGAGATCCTTGCCTTATAGGAGCAGAAAAAGAGGGCGAGATCGCCGAAAACTCTCTGGTGATCTCACCTCTCTGGATTATCAACCGCTACTTCATCAAGCCTCCTCACAGATTCTTCCGCATTCCATCAGGTATGCATCCATTCCCAGACACATTGCACCGATGATTCCGGGGTTCTGCCCAGTGCAGGAGCCACCACATACTGTGACATATCCTTCGGCAGGTCTGGTCTCCGGCAGATAGCCATTCAGAAACTCCACCGCATTCTGTCTCACCATGTCGAAAACCTTCTCCTGGTGCATCACACCGCCCCAGAGAATGATCTTCTCCGGTGAGTAAGTCAGCATGTAATCTGCCACAGCCTGTCCGATGTAGTAACTTTCCAGTTCCCAGACATCCCTCTTCCGGCCAGTTCAGCTCCCTTTCTGCCATACCTGCCCTGAATCGCAGGACCGGAAGCCAGTCCTTCCAGACAGGCACCGTGATAAGGACAGCAGCCTTCATAGGTATCCTCCGGGTGCCTGCGCAGGAAGATATGTCCGCCCTCGGGATGCATCAGGCCATGCAACAGTCTGCCGTTAATATATGCCCCTACACCTACTCCCGTACCAATGGTGATATAGAGCGCATTCTCACACCCCTTGGCTGCGCCGAAGCGTACCTCGCCAAGCACTGCTCCATTGACATCTGTATCAAAACCTACAGGGACTTTCAGTGCTTCCCGGAACGCTCCCGCAAAATCATAAAATCTCCATGCCAGCTTCGAGGCTTTGGTAATATAGCCGTAGGTTGCCGATTTTTATTCAGATCCACCGGGCCGAAACAGCCGATCCCCAGTGCCTCGATTCCTTTATCCTGAAAATATGCTATCATTTTCGGCACCGTACTCTCCGGTGTCTCCGTAGGGAATACTGCCCTGTCGAAAATATTTCCCTGCTCATCTCCTATGGCACATACCATCTTTGTGCCGCCGGCTTCAATTCCGCCTAATTTCATTCTAACATCCTCCCATTACAACTTTTTACTATGCCTGTTCCCTGTTCAGGATCCGCTTATGGAACACCAAAGACAAACAACAGAGTAAAGAGTATCATTGCTGCCGGCATGATCAGAAAGCTCCTGCCATATCCTGTTTTTTCAGCAATGTCTCCGTAAATATAGTTAAATCCAATATCAAACAGGGATGCTACACTGATGATCAATCCGGACATCGTGGACACCTGCGACGGATCATAAAGTCTCCCTGATGGCCATAACCAGTGTCGGATAAATGATCGAGCAGAACAGTCCGGCCAGACTCAGCATCCAGAGTGCCCCACTGAAGATCCCTGCCGCATAAAGCACTGCAGAAATCACAGAAAACAAGGCAATGCTCGGGAATACCTTCAGCCGGTCAACCAACGGAGAAAAGACCAGTCTTCCCACCGTCATTCCGCCAAAAAACAACGCCATATAATTGGCAGCCTTTCCCTGCTCCAGTCCCGGCGCATTGGTTCCGTAGATCACAAACCAGTTCAGCATTCCATGTTCTGCAATAAAGTATACACCAAAGATCACAACCATGACAATCCAAAGGTAGTTTCCCTTCATTTTCCTTCCCTGCTGATCCTTTTCTGCCTTCTTCACTTCTCCGCTGTCCGGGATCTGCAGTTTTAAAATGATCAGAAACGCCAGAACGCCGATGGCAAAAAGAACCCCTGTCACAGCTTTCCAGCCGCCAAAATCGTCAGCCAGATTTCCGATCAGACTCTGTCCTCCACTGGTACCGAACCCTTGCATGAAGAACAATACATTGACGATCATGGCCGGTGATGTAGCAAAAATGAACGGTGTGATCAGTGTAATGGACGTATTCAACAGCGTAGAAGCTCCCATTGCCAGGAACATTCCCACCAAAGAATGCATAATAGTTATCTGTAAGCAGGAATACCAAAGATTGCACACATCCATACTGCGAGAAATCCCAAAAAGCCTTTTTGCGGTCGATCTTATCCATGATTCTGCCTCCGGCCAAAGAGGAAACACAGATTTCCCGCATAGCTTACGGCTATGATCGTGGACAGCCCCTTTGCCGTCAATGCAAAATGCGTCTGAAAAATGCCGGAGAAAATACCTCTCAGGCTGTCACTGATTCCCAGGCCGACCATCAGGATTGCAAATCCGATGAGAGCGATCCTTCTATTGCTCTTCTCCATTCTGGCTCCCATCTTCCGGCTCTTCTACATCGATCCGTACATTTTCTACATTTCCCAGTGTCACGTCCTCCTCGTAAAAAGGCAGGATTCCTTCTTTCTTCGTGATCTGAATATCATGGAAGGAGACATTCTTCACATAATCCGCATAGATTCCGGAAATCTTTGTGTGGATCTCCCTCTCCCTGGCAGGGTCTCTTATCGTAGCCGTTGATCTCCCACTTGGATTTCTTATCCAGTGTCAGCCGAATGCCTTCAAAGGTCACATCTTCAATATAATTGTCTTCACTGCCCAGCAGGAAAATGCCGTTTTCTCCCTCGCAGGTAATATTCTGGAAGCGGATATTGCGGATCTTACCGGCCTTAACTCCGGGTTTGCGATCCAGCGCAGTCAGGCAGACAGCCTCCGCTCTTCCCCACCATTCATAAGAGAACCTTCTGGTCTCCATAATGATGTTGGAAAAGATTACATTTTCCACGTTGCCATTATCTCTGATCTGAATGGAAATTCCACGGTTACTTCTGGAAATACAGCAATTTTCCACCAGAATATTCCGAAGTCAGACTCTCCCTCCGTGCCGAATTTGATTGCAGCACTGGTGGATACCAGGTACAATTGGTGACCACGATATTTTCACAGGGACCGTATTTTTATAATCCCCGGAATTTTTCAATACGATGGCGTCATCTCCACATTCAATGTGACAGTTACTGATCCGGACATTCTGACAGTGATCCGGATCGATGCCATCGGAATTCGCCATCTTCAGATTATTCAGCAGGCGGATACCGTCGATCAGCACATCCTTACAGCCTACCAGATGCACTGTCCAGAAGGCACAGTTCGTCAGGCAGACTTCCTTGATGGTCAGATGCTTTACATCCTCCAATAGCAGGAGCGGAACTCTGGGATAATAGGAACCCTCGATATGATAACCCGAGTCATCTCCGTAAAAGACAGATTCATTGCCATCAATGGTACCCTGTCCGGAGATCGTCACATTTTTCCTGTCCCAACGCATAGATAAAGGCATGGAACGGGCGTCCTGCATATTCACTGTTCAGGAAAGAAGGCAGGCCGGATTCATGGGCTGTGATTTTACCATTGTTGCGCAGCGGGTAATAATCTTCTATGTTGCTGCTGGCTTTCCAGACAGCGCCCGGCTCCAGATGTACCTCCACATTGATTTCAACAGCACATATCCGGAAGAATATGTCCTGCCGCCGGGGAAGAGGACTACGCCTCCTCCCTGTTCTGCACACGTATCGATTGCTTTCTGAATGACAGGGGCATCATTGGTCTGTCCATCGCCCACTGCACCGTATTCTAATATATTGATCATAATTTTCTCCTTCGTAACCCTCTTACTTTTTTTCATTCACAATACGCAGGGTTTTGATTTCATAAGGCTTCATAGTAAAGCTCCATCCGTCCTGTACACGGGTCATATCCGCATTCTCCACCCCCGGAAAAATTCTCCATGCAGTCACAGACTGTTACCTGTGCATCCGGAGCAAGTGGGAAGTTCACATGCACTTTGGTACGCATTCCCCAAGTCTCATAGATACGTACGATGATGCCATTGCCGTCCTCTGCTGCTTTCACAGTATCTGCCATCACATTTTCCTCTGCTATCTGCAGCATTGAGAAGCTGTCTTCATAGATACCCTATACCTTCTCCCATGCCATCGGGCAGTTCAGATCGTAAGCTTCTCTTACCACACTGCCCTTTGCGGAAATCTCCCTGATGAGGGAACAATGCGTAGGTAAATTCATGCTGTCCCTGATCTGCATCGGGATTGGGGAAAATACCTGACTTTATCAATGTCAGTCCCATCACACCCTCATGGACATCATAACCGTATTTGCAGTCATTCATCAGTGCCACACCATAACCGGGCTCGGAAAGATCTGCCCATTTGTGTGCGCATACCTCGAATCTTGCACGATCCCAGGATGTGTTCTTGTGTGTCGGCCGCTTTACATTGCCGAACTGGATCTCATAATCCGCTTCATTTGCCAGAATATCCACAGGGAAGGATACTCTGAGCAGCTGTTGATGTTCCTGCCAGTCCACTCTGGTCTGAAAATCGATCCTTGCAGTGTGCCGGTAGAAACGAATGGTCTGATCGATCATGGAGTCCTGGAACCGTCTGCGCACATGTAATGCCGCCGTCTCCGGTCCGTTCTCCAATACTTTGAATTCTTCCACATCAATGACATCCCAGGATTTCTCCAGATATCCTCGTCAATATTCCAGGCATCGAATTCTGCCGGCCGATCCTCATATACGGTGAGACGGTTACCCATCCTGCCCTTTTGGATCAGTTCCCGGTCCTCCCTGATATCCACCAGGCTTGTGATCTCAGCATTGGCATCAAATCTTACGGTAAAATAGGGCGTTTTGAAGCTTACCGGTCGTCCGCTTTCCTCCATTACAAGCTCAGTGAAACAGTTGTCCTCTCTGGAGTTCACCGCTCTGCACACAGTAACACCGGCTGGGTCCTGCTGTTATTTTCTGCCAACTGCCCTCTGCATTCCGGATCAGTGCCGTACGTGCAAAAGCTCAAAGGATTCCATACTGCACAGACCTCCTCATTCTTCTCCGCACGATACCGGAACAGCTTTTCCCGGATGCTCTTCTTCGCTGTTTTCATCATTTCTTCATCCGCAGCAAAAATCTCTTCATACTGTGCGGCGGAATCCTCATACACTTCCTTAATAGAGGAACCGGGCAGAATATCGTGGAACTGGTTCAGCAAAAGCAGTTTTCAGCTGTGTTCCAGTTGTTCCTGTGGATAGAGATACTTTTGATCCAGAAGTGATGCCATTGCTGCATACAGCTCGGTTTCGCCGTTTTTGAACTCAGCCTTACGATTATATTTTTATTCTGTGCCATGGAAGTATAAGTACCACGGTGGAATTCCAGATATAGTTCACCATCCCATACCGCCAGACGCTTTTTGTCCATTTTGTCTTCCAGAATATGAAAGAATTCCTTCACCCCTGTCTGTCTTGCTGCAGGACATTCCACGATGCTGTGCTCCAGCCTTCTGCTCTGCTCCAAAGATCTCTTCTGTGGGGCCTCCACCGCCATCACCATAGCCGTAACAGGTCAGCACCTCAGTGCTCACATCCTTATCCTGATACCGCTGCCAGGTACCCATGAGCCGGGAGGCATTCTGCAGACCATTATAAGTGGTGGAATGGTTTCCCACCATCTTCAGGTCACCCGGCTTCTGATAGTTTCTGGTAGAAATCAGATGTGTCAACACTTCCGTTCCGTCAATGCCCTTCCAGAGAAAGGTGTCGTGAGGAAACCGGTTGAACTCATTCCATCCGATTTTCGTGGTCATAAAATAAGGAATCCCGGATTTCTGCAGGATCTGCGGCAGCGCCGCACTGTAACAAAGACATCCGGCAGCCACAATACTTCATTTTCTCCGCACCGAGCTCTTGTTCAAAAAATCTGCGGCCATAGATGATATGCCGGATCAGGGATTCTCCGGAGGAAATATTGCAGTCCGGCTCCGACCACATGGCTCCTTCCGCTTCCCATCTGCCCTCTTTGATCCGTTCCCTGATTCTGGCAAATACCCGGGAGCATCTTCCTTCACGAACTCATAGAGCTGTGGCTGACTGGACATAAAACGGTATTCCGGATATCTGTCCATCAGGTTCAGTACCGTTTCAAAGCTGCGAACTGCCTTTTGTCTGGTCTGACGCAGGGGCCATTTCCATGCCACATCAATATGGGTATGGCCGATACTGTGCACCGTCACCGGATTCGGTCTTCTGTCGGCATAATAAGTACCTTCCAACTCCTGCGCCGCCATTTTCATGCTCTCAAAGCATTCTGCGGATCGGGTCTGCGCAGATCCAACAGATTTACGCATCTTTCCAGTGCTTTAAAGCCCTCGATCCTGGATAGATTGTCCTCCGGCAGAAGATCCGCAGCTTCATAGACAGCCTGCATGTCATAATAGAGTCCAGCCGCCTCTTCCCGGTAGACTGCCAGCTCAGGCGGAAGAAATTCGTACCGGTAAACGTGCCTGCATACGCACTGGAATACACATAAAAAGCCAGTTCGTAAGTCTCTCCTGCTTTGGCATGCTCCGACAGAATGATAAACTGATGGTTCATATCAGCGTGGCTGCAAATCTGCCGTTCACATAAGCCATGATCTGGGGATTGTCCGTATTCCAGAATATCTGTGGCTCCGGTATTCAGCACGGCACGGACTGTATGCCCCTCCATCTGCTCCAGGATCGTCACATCTGCCAGGAAGAAATAATGCTGATCCGGCTCTCCCCAGGTCTCATTGCGGCCGAAATCCCGGAAATCTTTTCCTTCTCTGTGGAATTCCTCCTCAAAATGGTAATCCGCTTTTGGCGATCTTCACGGAAATTACCGCTTGTCTGTCACTATATATCATCTGCTCTACGGCTTCGAGAACAGCTTTGATTCGATTTCTAACAGTGTCCATATTACACTCTCCTCTGATTTTATCTGAAAACAAGAAAAGCGGGGAGAACCGGAACAGTCTCCCCGCCGGACAGCTTTAGCCCTTGATACCGGTGGATGCAATTCCTTCTACCAGATATTTCTGCATTGTCAGAAAAATAATAAATATAGGAATCAGGGACAAGGTTGCCATTGCAAACATAGCACCCCAGTCAGAACCTGCGGTAGGATCCGAGAACATCTTCAGAGCGTAACTCACCGGATATTTCAGAGGATCGCTTAAGTATAACAGTGCTGCCAGGAAATCATCCCATCTCCACATAAAGGAGAAGATCGCACTGGTTACCAGTGACGGTTTGATCAGAGGAAGGATGATACGGAAGAAGATCGTATAGGTAGAACATCCGTCCATTCTGGCCGCCTCATCCAGATCCATGGGATACCCCCTTGATGAACTGGATATTCAGGAAAATGAAGAATCCCTGACCGAACCACTGGGGAACAATGATAGGAAGGTAAGAACCGACCCAGCCTAATTTATTGAAAATTATGTACTGCGGGATCATTACTACCTGGAACGGAAGCATCATGGACAACAGCATGCAGGCGAACCAGAATCCCTTGAATTTGAAGTTAATTCTTGCGAAGCCATATCCGATCACAGCAGAGGAAGCCACTGTCCGATGGTGGATAAACCTGCGATCACAAAAGAGTTTTTGAAGAAGGTTCCGAAATTGTATCCGGCAAATCCCTGCCAGCCCTACCCTGTAGTTCTCCAGAGAGAAGTGTCTCGGGATCAATTCCGATGCCGTTCTTATAATCTCATTGGTATCCTTAAAAGAACTAAGTACCATCCATACTAACGGATATATCATAACGCAGGCAAAACAGAAGGTGAAGATATGATAAATCACCTGATAGCAAATCTTTTTTCTTTATATCCTTTTTCATACGCTCACCATCAACCTTCTGATTCATAATATACCCACTTGTTCTGGGTCTTGAACAAGATCAGTGTCAAAATTCCTACTACCAGAATCATAAACCATGCAAGTGCACATCCATAGCCAAGTTTGTTATAGGTAAATGCGTTCTGGTACATATATACAGTATAGAAAAGGGTGGTATCCCTTGGTTTTCCCTGTGTAATAATGTAGCTCTGTGTAAATGCCATAAAGCCGTTGATCAACTGGTTGATCAGATTGAAGAAAATCGTGGGGGTCAGCATGGGGAGTGTGATCTTGAAGAACTTATGGACATCCGTTGGCTCCATCCATGGTGGCTGCCTCATATAAGCTTACGGGAATCTGCTTTAATCCTGACAGGAAGATCAGCATGGAGGAACCAAACTGCCAGACAGCCAGAATAATCAGGGTCCAGATCGCAGTATCGGAACGTCCCGACCATGCGATATCCAGTCCGAACAGACCGTTGATCACACCGTCACTGGCGAACATTCTTTTCCACAAAATTGCTACTGCCACACTGGAACCGATAATGGAAGGAAGGTAATACACTGCTCTGTAAAAAGCCGGACAGCTTGGTGCTCTTCACCAGAAGCATTGCTACGATCAATGCCATGATCAGACGAAGAGGTACGGAAAATACCACGTAATACATGGTGACACCGAATACCTTCCAGAATTTCGGATCATCCGTGAACATGGTAATGTAGTTTTCCCCACCCCAATGAATGTCGGGGACTGTAAAATATTGTATCTTGTAAATGAAAATGCAAAAAGATAAAAGCATGGGAACCATCATGAATGCCAGAAATCCGATAAGGAACGGTCCGACAAACACATATCCGGATACGTTAGGACTATCCAAGCCACTGGCCCAATGTTCTTTTTCTCTTTGGGAAGTCTTTTCTTTGCTCATTTTTCCTCTCCTTCTGCCGTTTCTATAACAAGCGCCCGGCTCCCGCCCGATGCCGGATGGGATCCAGGCGCCCTTTGATTACAATTTGTTATAACGGTCTTACTTCAGAAGTCTTACTTCGTCTTACTTTTGCCGCCTCGCTCAGAATCTTCTGAGATGTGGTTACGAATTCTTCTGCTGCTCCTGCTGCATCTGTATCTCCATAACGCAGGTTCTCAACAATGGTCTTGGCCTGTGCTTCTACTTCACCCTTACCGGAGGGATCGGGATCATCAATAGGAGTTGCGATCTTGGATACTTCTGCGATATAGTCAAATACCTTCTGGGAATTCTCATCCACATTAGGTTTGATCGCTTCTGCTACATCACTGTTCACAGGGATACCTCTCTCTGCCATCAGGATATTGTTGCACTCAATACTGTTGGTGAACCAGTCCAGGAATTT
>VOFH01000881.1_pt1 | contig 26001 bp, 31 predicted proteins | sample 5384091 | NCBI WGS metagenome assembly VOFH01 (sample SAMN12384727, study PRJNA508395) | human gut metagenome | isolation source: healthy gut G | host: Homo sapiens
AAACTGTCGCATGTTTATACCAGCCTACAACATATGTTTCCTTATCAAAAGAGTCCGGATATAATGCACAGTACACAACCAGCACATCATCAACTTCTGTATCATTTTTAAGATCACTGCAGCCCTCTATCTTTTCAATATTTAGCTGGTTCCTTTTCCCGGCGCTGGTACTTTTCGTCTCCACAAATCCAAGACAATACTCACCTTCCGGGAATCCCTTTAGTTTTAAGAGTTCCGGCTTAAAATTATACTTTTTCATGTGCATCTTTCGTATCCTTTACATATGAACCTCCGTTTTTTGGCTCATCTTTTCCCGGAACAATTCCCTTATAATAATCCATCCATGCAATGTTACAAAACAGTATTCTCAAAAAATAGCCCCCGTTTCCTATCCGTTTAGTTTATACATTATTGCTTCTGAAATATTATACCACATAAACAAATATTTTTTTCTTTTTTGTCGTAATTTGTCAATTAATGTCATTTCAAGTTCTGCTCTTCCTATTTTCATATTAACATAAAAAATAATAACAGTAATTCAAATAGAAACCTCCTGACATAAAAAAATCAGCCATTTGATCCTTTTCAAATCCAAACGGCTGACACTCATTTTCTTTTTTTTATTTCATATATTTTTAAATACACTTATAAACTTAACCGCCTTGTCTATCATCTCATTCATTAATTCACCATAATTTGAATGATCATCAAAATTAAGTCCATAAATCTTATGCATTATTCTTGAAGCCTTCTTATCATCCAGTCTGCGCCACTCCAATGGAAGATTAAGCTTTGCTTCTATTTCTTCCTTTTGCGATTCCAGAGAATCATATAATTCCTTATCATCATTTATGTACAATTCAACAACAACACAGCCTTCTTTATTTACCAGATTAAGAGCAACATGTCCAACACTAGTTCCAATGGCAATATCATACCAGTGATCCGTAGAAGCCTTTCTAATCTTAAATGGCTTTCCCCGCTCCACTATAACATCATTAAACTGCGTCCAGAATTCAAGTCTTTCAGACTGCGATTTATTAAGATCCGAAGAACCCGACTGATTTTTGGCATTTTTAATAAAGCCGTTAGGCTTTTCGACTACCTCAAACATAGGAGCCGAATTAGAATCGCCAATTTTGTATGCATGAACCTCAATAAGAAAGAAGTTAATATTTGTAGATGTATTATTATTAAGCCATTCTACAGCACTTCTGTGTTCTTCTCTCGCTTCCTTTACAATCCATACAATTACATTGGCATCAAGTCCTGACGCATATGTAATAATTTTCCCCAAATGGTCATGGTTTGAAGCTTCCAGCTGGTTTTCAATAATAACCTTTTCACCAGTAACCTCATCTTTTCCCACCAAGTCACATCTGTAAGCACCGACATATACTTCTGTCTCAACCTCTGTTAATGAAAGCCCAATGGCATCATTAAGTAGTTCCAGATTTTCTTTATCTGAAAGCCATTTAGAAAAATCATACTCCCAGAGCTTTCTTTATATCAACTTCAACAAGTTTTCCCATTTTAGCAATTGCCATGATTTTTATGCCCCGCTTATTCATTATATATTAATGAATAGCAATGCTTTCCCCCATTCTTTAAAATGCTTATTAAATTTAATTTGTTTCGCTAATTCGCATTACACAACTTTATAAAGTATATTCTTTATTATTATGCAATGCCAATTTATTTAAAATAAGCTATTTAGTCGGTTTTTATGCCTGTATCTCACCATCAAATATCATATTCCAGCTCATACGGATATATACATCACTGCTGCTTGTTTCCGGTTCTTTACCCTCCACCTCAAGTATCAAGGTCTTTGCATGTTGGAAATCCGGCAAAATATGCTTCCCTTTGTTCCCTCAATTCTGGCATTACGTTTTAATTCCTGTCCTATTGTCTGGACTGATTCTGCTGTACATCCATCATTATATGTCAGTTTGAGACAGCTGTAATCATCTGTTCCATACTCATTAATATGTACTTTTTGAGTTTCTACATTCTGCGGCTCATTCCCTGTAACAATACGCAGAAATCCCAGATTGTAAATTCCTATGTCCAACAAAGCACCTCCACCAAGTGCAGGGTTAAATTTACGCTCTTTTCTGGCACCCGTTGCAACAAACCCATACTGGCATGAAATATGTTTTATTTCTCCTATTGTTCCCTGAAGCAGGATATTACGCAGACGATTATACAATGGCAGAAACCATATCCATAATCCCTCCATAATAAAAAGATGCCTATCCCTTGCCAGTCTGTACAGTTCCTGTGCCTGTTTATCATTTATCGTAAACGGCTTTTCGCACAATACATGCTTTCCATGCTCAAGACATAACCTGCAATTCTCATAATGCAAAGTATTTGGTGTTGCTACATAAACAGCCTCAAAATCTGGATCATTTACTAATGCTTCATAAGAATCATAATATCGTGTAATGTCATACTCCCTGGCAAAAGCTTTTGCACTATCCATGTGCCGTGAGCCTACTGCTGCAAGCTGTTCATTTTCCTTACTCATCTGATTTATAGTTGATGCAAATTTTTTTGCAATATTACCTGTAGCCAGAATTCCCCACTTCATACCATTTTCCTCCTAATAACATAATTGCATTTCACATTCATATCTTGTTAATAATTATACACTATTTTACTACATACACCAACACAAAATAGCAAGTCAAATTACCAATACTTGATAAAATAAATATGACATAAAATGTCGCTTATCCATTGTCAGACGGATGCGGCGACATTTTTGTGTTTATATGAAACTTTTTATTATTTTTATAAGGAGGGCTTACTATGCCAAAAACAAAATTTCAGGAATTCATTTTTACCTTTATCACATCCGGCTGTTAAAACTACATAACCTCCAGACTATTGTCACCATTTTCCAAGCCTAGTATTCCCTTTATTGAATTCTCAACCATATCGGACACCGCCTGCTCTGTATAGAATGCCATATGAGGTGAGAGTATTACATTAGGAAAGCTCTTTAAAACTGCCATATTGTCATTATCAAGCTTTTCAGTTTCCTTATTAAGATAGTATAAGCCTGCCTCTCCCTCAAAAGTATCAAGTGCGGCAAATCCTACCTTTCCACTCTTTAATGCAGCTATAAGTGCCTGTGTATCCACTATAAGACCTCTGGCTGTATTGACTATTATTACTCCATCCTTCATTTTCTTAAATGCTGCCTCATCAATAAGATGTGTATTTTCAGCATTTCCAGGAACGTGTAATGTTATAATATCTGAATTCGTAAGAAGCTCATCAAAGCTTACATACTCTGCATACTTCTTTACTTCTTCATCCTCATAACATGAATATGCTAATATACGGCATCCAAAGCCAGATAAATGCTTAACCACCGTCTTACCTATATTACACGTTCCTATTACTCCGACTGTTGATGTTGATAATTCTTTTCCGACTTTTCCCTTTAATGAATAGTCCTGACAATCCGCTTTTTTCATTATCCAAGGCATATTGCGGCAGGCCATAAGCATAAGCATAATCACATAATTCGCAACACTATTTGGTGAATACACTACGTGGGCTGCTCTCATACCTATTGAATGTGCATACTTAATATCAATATGCTCATAACCTATACTTCTTGTTGATATGTACTTAACTCCCTTCTTGTGAAATGCATCAAGTATTTCTGGGTACATGGGATTGGTTATTATTGATATTGCATCATAGCCTTCAGCCAGTTCTACATTATCCATTGAAGGATAATCTGATGTAAAACCATACTCAAATGAATACTGCTCTGCGAATTTCTCAACATATTTCTTCTCATCATATTCCCTAAGGGCATAAAAAAATATTTTCATAATAATCCTCCATTCTTGCGTGTGAAAAATCTTATTTTTCACACTAGTCTCCATTTCTGCGTGTTTTTACGCATATCGAGTCTGTGTCAGGTGTGCGCATATTTTTGTTGTAAGTAAGTATAGCACCCGTCATTATGAAATGCACTATATTGAAGATAAAAAACATTAAAAAGCTAATAAATAAAGCAAAACTAAAACTGCATTTACACTCTTTACTTATCAATATAAACGTGTTATAATACTTCAAATTTGAACTATTCATTTTTGTAATTTATATTTAACTACAAGGAGGCTGGCTCTCTTATGAACTCAGGAATTGAATTCGCACAAAAAATCAATCTTGCATATAACTCAGTATGCAAACCGCTTTTACATAAGTTTAATCTTCCACAGACAGCTTTCGATATTCTTATGTTTCTTGCAAATAATCCAGAATATACAACTGCAAGAGATATTGTGGAGGTAAGAAAAATCAAAGCTAATCTTGTTTCTGTCAATGTTGACAGGCTTGTGTGTGATGGTTATATCATACGAAAAGAAACCAAAGGTGACAGAAGGAAAACACAGCTCATATGCACACCTGCGGCAGAGAAAATAATTAAAGAAGGTCAGGTTTTACAGAAAGATTTTCTTGAACATCTTTTTGATAATATGGACACTGCCACTAAAGAGGCTTTTTTTTCGGGTATGAAACAGATAGAAGCTAATCTTGATAAGATACTTGAAGACAACTAGGGTCGGTGTGCACCTGACACCAAACTATTTTTATTAGAATTGTGCACAGAAAAGAGGTAAATACCTCTGCTCCTGCATGAGCAGTCGCATTTTGCTTTGCAAAACAAGGAGGTAAATACCTCTGCTCCTGCATGAGCAGTCGCATTTTGCTTTGCAAAACAAGGAGGTAAATACCTCTGCTCCTGCATGGGCAGTCGCATTTTGCTTCGCAAAACAAGGAGGTATATAAATTATGTCATCATTATTTTTAACTATTATTGTAACTTTTTTTGCAGGTATGGGTGCCGGTCTTGGTACTGGATTTGCCGGTATGAGTGCCGCTGCTGTAATCAGCCCTATGCTCATTACATTTTTAGGAATGGATCCTTATATGGCTGTCGGCATTGCACTTTCTTCTGATGTGCTTGCCAGTGCCATATCAGCATATACATATGGAAAAACAAGAATCTAGACATTAAAAACGGACTTATTATGATGGTCAGTGTTCTTATATTCACTGTTGTAGGAAGCTATGTATCAAGCCTTGTTCCATCAGCTACAATGGGCAGCTTCTCTGTATTTATGACATTTCTTCTTGGAATTAAATTCATCATAAGACCTGTTATGACTACAAAGGAAGCCATGGAGGGTGTGTCTGCTAAGAAACGTGCCATACAATCAGTTGTATGCGGCGTATTAATCGGCTTTATATGTGGCTTCATCGGTGCCGGCGGTGGTATGATGATGCTGCTTATACTTACCTCTGTTCTTGGATATGAGCTGAAAACTGCTGTCGGAACAAGTGTATTTATTATGACTTTTACAGCACTCACCGGCGCTGTATCACACTTTGCGATTGGTGGAATACCTGATATAACTGTGTGGCTATTATGTATCGTATTTACACTTATATGGGCAAGAATAGCAGCTATCTTTGCAAACAAAGCTACTCCTGAAACACTTAACCGTGCAACAGGAGTCATACTTGTTATACTAGGCATAGTAGTTATGCTTTTCTCATACCTTGGATAATATCACCAGACTAAATATCTCAATAAATGCTGTACTGACATAGCAGGAATTATGCTTCTTTGACTTCTTTCTGCCTGCTGTCTTTTCTTTCAAATATTGCTCTGAAGATAAGACGTACAAATGGTCCACAGTAAAACATCTGATAAAGTATTGCCATAGGGAAATTCATAGCCCATGTCTTAACCCACATACCAAAAGATGGTTCCTTAAAAAGTATTGTTGCAACAAGACTCATAACAGGACACATAATACAGCATATGCATATAGATATTGCATATGTGATAAACTGTGGTCTGTCTGTTGGCTTCATAACAGTAAATGCCAGCAGCCTTGCCAGCCTTCCAACTATAAAGAACTCAAGAATGAAAGCAACTGGCACCATTATTGGTAACTCGTGTAATGCTGCAATAAAAGTTGTTCCATCAACTGTTCCTGTGTTAAGAGCTATATTATAAACAACCATCCCGTACACCATAATAGCTGCCATAATAATTGTGAATACTACGTCCTGAAATTTGTTTTTGGCATAAAAAAAAATCCTCCTTAATGATAACTTAACTCAATGTGTTGTTCGTTATCATCCAGGAGGATGTTTCGTTTCCAATAAAACCATTTAAAGCCTGCATATTCTATCATATAAAAAGCTGTACAGTCAAGTGTTTTTACTCTATTGTAATAATGCGTAATAATGTATTTTTACTCTATCGTAATAATGTCCTTTAATATATAGTTAAACGATGGTGCTGAGCTGTCTTTATTTTCCACAAAGCCTTCACTAAGGTCTATGATATCATTTGGATTGTCAGTATTTACGCCTATGTAGTCACCTTTAAACACAGTAAGCCTATCCTTCTTAAACTGCTCGATAACATCTGCTACCATTTCCTTAGTGCCATCTGCCACAACAATATCATTAAACTCAAGCATTGAAACCCAGCCTTCATCAAAGCCGGCTCCCACATCATTACCATGTATATTACCTCTGATGTTCTTTTCTACCACCTTTCCATTAAGAACTGCATCAACGGCAGCCTTCATATATGGCTTCCAGTTAATCTTACACCCCGTAAGATATGTAGTTGGTGCTACATCAAACATACTCTGGTTATAGCTCACATTAAAAACAGGTACATCTGAGGATGTTTCCTCACAGGCAGTCGCTGGTCCTGCTGTATCTGAATGCTGTGATATAATAACACACTTCTCATTTATGAGTTCTCTTGCATACTTCTTTTCAGTACGATAATCATTCCACTTATATGTGTACTTTACCGTCATGGTAGTATTCCCCAGAACTGATCTTGCTCCAAGCACAAAAGCTGTATATCCTGATATAGCCTCCGCATTAGGATACGCTGCAACATATCCTATCTTAGCCTCATTTTCTGTTATTATCCCTTCTGATATAAGCTCCTTCAGTTTTATGCCTGCCGCAACTCCTGCTACATATCTTCCTTCATATATAGCACCCATAAATGTATGATAATTAGCATAGTATGGCTCCTCGTTAGCGTTAGAGCCGGTTGCCATACAAAACTGTACATCTGGATACTTTCCAGCCAGCTCCTTAGTTGTTTCACCATAGTTATAGCTTGTAGAAAATATCAGATTGCAGCCTGCATTTACAAGTCTTTCAAGATATTCTCTTTCTGTTCCCTCGGCAACATTATACATATGCATAACTTCAACCTTATCGCCATACTCTTCCTTAATATCTGCAAGTGCCTCTATGAAATTGTCTGTATATGCAGTACTTGCATCACCTACATATATTATCCCTACCTTGATGCTCTTATCTTCATCTTTTCTTGAATAAACCATACAGGCACCTATGATGATGCTTACTGCAACACATGTTATAAGAGTTATGATACTCTCCCTGCTTACTATATAAGACAATACCCTGCCGGATATTTTCTTAATATTACTTATCTTCATCTGCTTCACCATCCTTATACAGATTATCAATGTCTATCCTGCCACTATCAATAAGTCTAAGCATAATATCCACAAGCTTTGGGTCAAACTGTGTGCCGCTGCCTCTTCGTATTTCCCCTAAAACATAGTCCTTATTAAGCTTCTTTCTATACACTCTGTTAGCTGTCATGGCATCAAATGTATCTGCTATTCCGATAATTCTTGCATTAAGCGGTATCTCTTCCCCCTTAAGACCATGCATATATCCTTTTCCATCATATCTCTCATGATGATAAAGTGCTCCTTCCTCAACATGGTTAACAAGGGTAAAGCTTTTAAGTATTTCCGCTCCTTTTTTCAACATCGTGATTTCATAATGGCATATTCTTCATCTGTAAGTCTTTCAGGTTTGTTAAGTATTCTGTCTGGAATACCTATCTTTCCTATATCGTGAAGCAGTGCCGCTTTTCTAAGGTTTTCACATTCTTCATCACTATATCCAAGCTCCTTTGCTATCATAACTGAATACTCAGATACTCTTAGTGAATGTTGGCTTGTATTAACATCCTTTGCATCAACAGTCCTTGCAATAGTAAGAACTGTTTCATTTCCCATCTCAAGCTGTTTCTTTACGAATTCGAGCTCTTTCTTCTGAAAATCAAGGGTTCTTTTAATCTGTGTATGGAATATTATCCACGTAAGATATGCAACTGTAAGTGCAAATATTCCGACCATATACACCTTAAACCACCAATAGTCATATATCTTTGCTTCCTTAATAATTGTATATGTGTTTTCAGATATTGGCACCCTGCCATTTTCATCAAGAACTGACAAATGAAATGTATATGTGCCTACAGGTATGTTCATATATATTATATTAGTTAGATCACTTTGCAATATTATCCTCGGTTCGGCATCATACCCTTCCAGATATATGCTTACATAAGGTGTATTAACAGAATAGTTTATAATCTCTGGGAACATCTCTATCATCTGTGCTTTGCTGTCAATATAAAGCTCTTCCCCTCTTTTTACCCTGAGACTTTCTCCATCTACCTTTACGGACTTCATCTGTATACGATATGATCTTATTCTGGCACTATAATCATTGAGATTGACTATCATTACACCATCATCTGTTGACATGTACAGATTATTATTCACATCAATATAATCCCATGCATTTGGTGTTAATGCATTTTCAAGTCCGCAATCCCCATTAAGCAGCTTATAATCAAGTTCTTTTCCAGAAAGTAAGGCACTCTTATCAACAACATATATTCCGGCTGAGCCCAGAACAAAAAGATTATCATTGTTCCCATTAACTACATTGTAATTATTATAGTAAGGAAAATTATCCAATATTCTTATAATGCCTGTCTTATCCATATAACACAGACTGTTACTTGTTACTATGAATACACCCTCGCCAGAAGCATCCTTTACCATTCTTAATATAACCGCTGAGCTAAGACCATCATCCTTATCATAATTATCTATTACTCTTCCATCACTAATAACTTCTATTCCATTGCCATCTGTTCCTGCAAGTATAACTCTTCCATAATCTTGTATATCTGTTTCAAGTGTACATAAAACCTTACTGTTTTTCATAGAATAACCTATATTGCCAATGACAGCTTCATCTACAATATAACTAAGTCCTGTATCACCTGCTGCAAGCATTGTATTATCACTTAACTCTGTTATAGTCCTGTATCTGTTTCCACTTAGTCCGTTATTCTCATCATATCTTATAATTTCACCACTATATGTAACCTCATATATTCCTTTGCCTGTTGTGCATATCCACATATTATTTTTACTGTCCGTTGTTATGCACCTTATTCTTACGTTATCAAGCTCTTTTACAAGTTTATTCACAAGCTCATTCACAGAGCTGTCCTGCTTTTGAATATAATCACCATTAGCCAAAATACTACCTGCAGCTGCGTATGAAACGGCAATTCCACTATCTGTACCTATATAATAATTTCCATTCCACATTGTCACAGTGTTTACAACCAGCTTTTCATCGGTATGTTCATAATTAAGCTGTGTAAACGCTGATCTGCTTAATCTTAACAGCCCAAGTCTTGATGATGTAAACCAGAGATTTCCCTGATAATCTGCTGTCATATGATCTATTGAATTATTAAAGCTGCCTGTATCAATGTTTATAAATCGATTCTGGCTGTCATAATATCCTGTACCATTATCTGCACATACAAAAAGTGTGCCATTTTCTGTTAATGTGTTATCTACAAAATATATTTCTTTAATATTATTAAGCTCATTACAGCTTACACTTTCCTTAAGTACATAAGCGTTATTATATAAATCATATTCATATTTATCTATATTTCCTTTTGATGTTCCCACATAAAGCATACCCGCATCATCAAATGAACACGTTGTATATCTTCCACCATCTGATGCACTATATTCTGAAATAACTGCTGCATTTTTTACAATACTTAGCTGTCCATTATCGCTGACAACTGCTATGTTACCATTCTTATCAGAGTCTGCACTTACAGCATATTTTATATCATCTATATAGCTTTTTAACTGTTAATCCACCAGCCAGAGAAACTACTGACATAGCACCTGTCGTGCCAATATAGTAATCACCATCAGAACCCTGTGTTATACACTTTACGGAATCAGCTGATAATCCCTCCTTTTCGATACAACATTTATGATTGTTTCATCAATCATTATCGATACGCCGCCATCATTGGTTCCTATCCATAATCTGCCCTCTTCATCTTTATACAGACAGTTTACAGTCTTAACAGAGGCATATTCATCCACCCATTTAAACTCTGTACCATTATACCTGTATAAACCACCATAGGTTCCTATCCATAGTATTCCATCATTAGTCTGTGCTATATCATTGGCACAGCCGCCTGGTATTCCGTTTTCTCTTCCATAAACGGTCTGAAGATAAGTATTATAATCTGGTGTTTCTTCTATATTATTCTGATTGTTCCTACTGTTATCAGAGGCTGCATACACGCACTTAGGTGTATTAACTTCCATAAGCTGTACTGCTGCCATAGCAGATATCCCGATATATATACAGGCTGTCATTATCCTTTTATCAAATCTGTTCTTTCCCTTGTCATACCTTACAAATATATAGAGTGCAAGCACAGTTATGATCTTATCAGGAAAATCAATATAAAATTGTCCTGCAACGTGACTTAATAAATTAAATCCTATTCCTAAAAAGCGACTCAATAACTCCATCACCCCATATATTATTGATATAACCATTAAAAAACATATAATTAAAAATCACGGAAATAGAACACGAAACAAGTGCAATATAAAAGCTTGATGTCAGTGCACCAAGCAGTGTTTTCATATAATCCTTACTTATGCAAATTCCAGCAACAACTGCTATAGAAACACTTACTATGGCATAACAGGCATATGTCCACGAATATATTATAGAATAAAGAATATTGAGAGTAACTCCAACGATAACACCGCATACCGGTCCGCATACATAAGTGGCCGCAACTGTACCTAGTGAATCAAGCCATAATGGAAGCCTGAAATACCCAGCAATACACTTTCCTGCCAGATTCAGCAATACACATATTATTATAAACACGCTTATTGTATACCACTTATTTTTCTTCATAGGCTTTTCTCCGTTCAGTATGCTGTATTATCCGTTGGCTGTTATGTTTAATCCATCCTGACTGCTATGCATATTTTCAATACATAATCTAAGCATATCAGTAATGATTTAACTTTTTACACTCTACCATAATAAAATTATAATTATTATATCAAAAAAATATATAACTGACAATGTATAAACGATTATTCTTTTTGTATTGTAAGTTGCTATAATTTCATCCAGAATAATGTGGAAAAAAAGAATATTATTAAGGTTGTTGATAAAGAAGAAAATGCCGATTAATATATATATAAATATATAAATGGAGGCTGCTATGTGGGCTTACGAAAGTGTTTTTTATCAAATATATCCTCTTGGGTTTTCAGGAGCACCCTTTGAGAATGATGGTGTGCTTAACCACCGCATTTTAAAGGTTAATGACTGGATACCACATATTAAAAGATTAGGTGCTGATGCTATATATTTTTCTCCTGTGTTTGAATCTGACACTCACGGATATAATACAAGAGATTATACAAAGATAGACACAAGGCTTGGTACTAATAAAGATTTTGCCAACGTGTGCTATAATCTTCATAATGAAGGAATAAAGGTTGTTCTTGACGGCGTATTTAATCATGTTGGCAGAGGCTTCTGGGCTTTTCAGGATGTGTTAAAGAACAGGGAAAGTTCCCCTTATATCAACTGGTTTGCAAGAATAGATTTTAATGGTAATTCTAATTATAATGACGGGCTCTGGTATGAGGGCTGGGAAGGCTGTTATGACCTTGTAAAGCTTAACCTGTATAATGAAGATGTTATACAACATATTTTTAATGCTATCAAAGGCTGGGTTACGGAATTTGATATTGACGGCTTAAGACTTGATGTTGCTTACTGCCTCAATCACGATTTTCTTAAAAGATTAAGAAGCTTCTGTGACAGCTTAAAACCAGACTTTTTCCTGTTAGGAGAAACACTGCACGGCGATTATAACCAGATTATGAACGACGAAATGCTTCATTCAGTTACTAATTATGAGTGCTACAAGGGTCTTCATTCAAGCTTTAATTCAATGAATATGTTTGAAATTAACCATTCACTTTTAAGGCAGTTCGGACCTGAGAACTGGACACTTTACAAAGGTAAGCATTTATTATCTTTTGTTGACAATCACGATGTCACAAGAGTTGCAAGCATACTGAATAACATCCGTCACCTTCCTTTAATATATGCTCTTGCTTTTGGTATGCCAGGAATACCTTGTGTATATTATGGAAGTGAATGGGGTGCAACTGGGCGTAAAGAAGATGGTGACCCTGCCTTAAGAGCCTGCTTTGACACGCCTGTCTTTAATGAATTATCTGACTGGATTGCAAAGCTTGCCAATGCTAAAAAGACATCACCAGCATTACAATATGGTAACTTCTCATCTATAGTCCTCACTAATGAACAATGCGTATTCTTAAGAGAGTGGCGGGGTGAGCGTGTACTTGTTGCAATAAATGCCGCTGACTACAATTATTCTGCCTCATTTAATATGGGCTGTGACAAAGCATATGACCTTATAACCGATAGAGAAATACAGTTAAATAATGGATTGGAATTACCGGGATATAGTGCATTTTTCTTAAAATTATAACTACCCTGTCACACCACACAATATCTTTTAATATGTTGCGTAATAATAAAATCAAAACAGAGAATAGAAAGTATAACCGGAGCTTCTCCTCCAATATACAACTTTCTATTCTCTGTTTTTATAATAATATTCTCTATAAGAATATCCTATACCTTTATATTTTCTTATGTCTTATGACATCCGCAATTCTTAGTACTATAACAGCTACGATAGCAGCGGCTACGGCAATCCATACCCAGACTGGTACATTATGAATATTAAAACATCTTACATTTATCCACATCTGATTAATTCTCGCTGTTTCGTCATTATCAAAATACTGCATAATAGCACTTCTATGCATTACTTCTTCCGTTGGATACTGTGCTGACAACATTCCTTCTGTCTGCGCCTTAGATGTTCTTAATATATATCTTGAATCATTAGATACTCCTGAGAAGAAATATCCTAAAGAATAATCTATTGCATCAGCCTCACTTATTGTATCATCCTCTTCCATAAGTGACTCAAGACCATAATTCCATTTTAAATAATCATATATAACAGGACTCTGACCACCTGATATAACTGATGTATAGCCAATATAGTACATATTTCTTACTGCATTTTCTGGCATAGATACGAAATTAACAAATGCTTCTGCTGCCTTCTTCTTTTCTGAATTGCCATTAATTCCTGATTTTAACATCGCCCAGCCATCAAAATACATATTAGTACATTCTTCTGGAATAGCAAAATTAAGCTCGACATCATTAGCTTCTGCCTGCTGCATTATGTATACAGCATCACCTGACCACTGATAGCCAGCACTGATCTTACCTGTAATAGCATCAATCTTACCACTGTCAGTTTCAAATGAATATACATTATCTTTAACCTGCTGAAGATATTCTAATACTTCATCAACTGTATCCTTTGATGTGTCATTCATCTCCTCTGCCAGCTTATCAGTATAATCTGCCTGCCTGATAAAATCCTGTGACCTTAACTTATCAGACTTGATTGCACCAATTGCCGCAAACATAGTATCTCTTACATTATCCTTAACAGTAATCATACGTCTGAACTTATCATTATTAATAATCTTCCATGTCGATGCCTCTTGTTTTGTAACATCTTCTGGATTATATATAATACCTGTAACACCCCACATATATCCAGCAGCATATTTACTCCAAGGTTCACCATTGATTGTATTATTATCAAAAGTCTGCTTTATAAATGGTGAAACCCCTTTTGCATAATAATTCTCTTTGATTCCTGTGTCGTAGAATTCATCAGAAAATGGTTCAAGCCAGCCCTCAGTCATAAGCGTCATAAACATATATTCTGAAGGACATATTAAATCGTACTCATCACCTAATGTAAGCATATTGTAAAGTTCTTCATTAGTTCCAAGACAGCTATATTCGACATTAACCTTCTTGCCATATGTCTTATAATACCATTCAGCAAAATCATCAACCATAGAATTATCGCCCCTGATATCTGTGCTCTCAAGATCTATTGTTTCATCAGCGTTCCAGCCGCCTTCATCTATATACTCTTCCCAGTTACATATTCTAAGTGTAATTGTATCGTTATCTGCCGCCTCTGCTTTAGTAGAATTAAATCCTTTCCACACTCCTGTTATACTTCCAGACAGCATTTCAACAGCCAAAATCATAGCAAGCGAAACTTTTATAACCATTTTAGTCAAATGTCTGATATAAGATGTAATATCTATAATCACATTTTTATTCATTAATGTTTCTCCTTCTGGGCTTCATTCTTTATAGGTGCAAAATTCATAACAACTTCAACTATAACTACAATCAGGAATATAATTGTCGATAATGCCCATAATGCAGTCCTAATATTAGTCTGCGAACCCTTTGTTGCATTAACAACATATGTACTTATTGTATCAAATGTTGCCGGTTTCGTATAAGTTGCCACAAAATAATCATCAAGTGATAAAGTAACTGCCATAACAAATCCTGATATAATACCTGATGCAATCTGAGGTATAATAATATGAATTAACGTATATCCCGGTGTCGCTCCAAGGTCAAGTGCAGCCTCATAAAGACTTGGGTCCATCTGTTTTAACTTGGGAACAACCGCAAGATATACAAATGGTGCACTAAGCACTGTATGTCCTATTATAAGTGGAATATAAGTATTCTTGCTTATCCCGAATACAACAACCAGAAGAATACATAATGAAAAACCTGTCACGACATCGGCATTAACAACTGGTATCTGGTTAAGAACTGACATTGTACCATTAACATTTTTCTTAGAATAAAATGCTCCAATTGCACCTGTTGTTCCAAGTATTGTAGCAAGCACCGCACTTCCAATTGCAAGTGCAATTGAACCTATAATCATATCTATAAGCTCTGGTGTTGTAAATAATGTCACATAATTATGGAACGAAAATGAATGAATAGCCCCAATATTAGGTGAATCTGTAAAACTATATACTGCTAATATAAGAATCGGAACATACATAAATATAAGTACAAGACCGATAATTGCATATTTAACACATTTTTAAACATACCTGTCCTCTTTCCCGTCACATATATCTACAGCCTGCGTCCTGAACCTTCATTATCGCTGTCTGCTGATATAAGACTGATTATACATATAATTATAAGAAGTATAAGTGCTATCATTGAACCATTGTTCCAGTCGTATGCACTAAAATAGCTTCCTATAAGACTACCCATAATATATGTACTGTTATAAAGCATATCAAGCACTGCATAATTAGTCATCGCTGGCAGGAACACCATTGATATTCCACTTATAATTCCCGGTACAGATAATGGCAATATAATCCTTATAAATGTCTGAAAATTATTAGCCCCCAGATCATTTGCTGCTTCTATAATGCTGTTATCCATTTTCGATAATGTTGTATATAATGGGAGTATCATAAATGGAAGAAAATCGTAAGTCATTCCAATAACTGTATTAATAAATGGATAAAATGCAAGATTACCTTCTATTAATGAAAGAACTTCCTTAAGTGCTGTAATTCTAAGTGTAAAGTTAATCCACATTGGAAGCACAAAAAAAAGCATAAGAATAACTGCTTTTCTTTTAATCTCGCTCTGTGCAAGTATGTATGCAACTGGATACGCTATTAAAAGACACACTATAGTTACAACAAATGCCAGTGCAAAACTGTAACACAATGTTCCAAGTGTGTTAGGATCTGTAAAGAAATTACAGAGATTACTTACTGTAAACTGTCCCTGTCCATTGGTAAATGCATAATATATCAATACAAGCAAAGGGGCTGCAACAAATAATAAAAGAAATATTCCATAAGGAATTCCAAGCTGCTTACGCGATAATACATTATTCATCTTTATTAATTCCTTTCCCTTTACCTACTTTTTCAATTGAAACTTCATTTTATCCTCTGGCATAATAAGTCCTACGGCATCGTCCATATTCCACAGATACTCATCATCTACAATAAGGTCGTGTCCATACTCTGTTCTTATAACATAGCTGTAATGGTCACCCTTATAGATAAGGTTGATAATATGTCCAGATACAAGACCTTCATCCACATTATCGCTCATTCTTATATCATATGGCTGGATTGAAACCATAACCTTTAACTTATCTGTATCAACAGCCTCGTTATTCTCATCAACTAAAACATTGTCCTTCATACTTGATTTAGGAATAACCTTTGTTAAATCGCAATTAATAACCTTGCCATTAAAATCAAGTGTATAATCACTATTAATATTAGTAACAAAGCTTGTTGTATGATCCTCAGCAAGCATAATATGAATTCCGTCCGGCTCAAGCTTCATACCAATTCTTTCACCGACAGAATAACATTTGGTCGTTCTTATAACCATCTCGTACTTGCCCGATTCAACAGTAACCTCATAGTGCATACCCTTGAATATAACTGACACAACTTCACCCTCAACAACTCCGTCCTCCGGCTTAGTTATAATTACATCTTCCGGTCTTACAACAACATCAACGAGAGTACCCTCTGCAACATCGTCCATTCCCATGAATTCACCACCACAAAATCTTACTTTCATATGTCCTGTCATAATACCTTTGAAAATGTTACTTTCACCGATAAAGTCAGCTACAAACGCATTCTGTGGCTCATTATATATATCCTCAGGCGTACCAATCTGCTGTATCCTGCCTTCTGAAAGAACAACAATCTTATCAGACATTGTAAGTGCTTCTTCCTGATCGTGTGTTACATATATAAATGTAATTCCAAGTTCATCGTGCATATGCTTCAATTCAAGCTGCATTTCCTGACGCATTTTCAAATCGAGTGCACCTAACGGCTCATCAAGCATAAGGATTTCCGGTTCATTAACCAAGGCTCTTGCAATTGCAATTCTTTGCTGCTGTCCACCTGATAAGGTAGATATCTTTCTATTTTCAAACCCCTCAAGGTCAACTATATCAAGAACTCGCTTTACTTTCTTTCTAATCTCCTCTTTTGGCAGCTTTTTAAGTTTAAGTCCAAATGCTATATTGTCATATATATTCATATGTGGAAATAAAGCATATCTCTGGAATACTGTATTAATAGGCCTTTTGTTTGCTGGAAGCTGTGATATATCTTCTCCATTAAGAAGTATCTCTCCACTTGTTGGCATCTCAAATCCTGCTATCATTCTTAATGTAGTAGTCTTACCACATCCGGATGGTCCAAGAAAAGTGACGAACTCTCCTCTTTTTACCTCAAGATTAAAATCGTCAACAGCCTTAAATCCATTATCACTATATACTTTACTAATATGTCTTAATTCTATTATATTATCTGCCATCGTTCTCCTTTTGCACCTCGTGGTTAATTTATTAATTCAGCATATATGCCTTATTACTTCTATCTGTTATTTTAATAATTATACATAGATTTATCAATAATAATCTTCAATATCTCATTATATTGTTACTTTATTGCCTTATTATTCTATTACTTTATTATTTAGTCTGCCTGTCAGGTACGTTGACTATACTATCTATCTTCTGCTTTAATATTGACAGGCTTCCCATTCTCTTTAATGCCATATCAGACTGCTCCTCCATCTGCTTTAGCTTCTGCGTATTTCCCATTGTCTTATATACATTTTTATAAAATTCCGCATTATAATACTCTGCAACCGCTATGCTTTCATCCAGTTCATTGTCCTGAATATTATCTATCACAATCTTATCCCTGCTGGCATAATCTACTGCCCTGCCATATTCATCATTCTTATACAGGTGCATAAACCAGCGTGTATTATATGTCCTGTTCTCATCATTATAATTCTCTGCTACCGCTATTATCATCGCAGCATTAAGAACAACAAAATTACAATAATTATATCCATAATAATTAATCTGCTTTTCTTCATAATAATCCTCATTCCTGCGCACATTTTGCGCATATCGGCTTTTGTGTCAAATGTATACAAACATAAATCCTGCGTATAAAAAATCCATTTTCACATCTATCCTCTTTGTATAAGGCACTGCTCAATTCGTGCGCTTGAAAATGTATCAATAGCCTCTAAATCCTCATCTGTAATGTGATAATATTTCTTAAGCAGTACTCCCATATCTTCCCGCATTTTGTTAAGATACTTTTCATTGTCTGATGTCATAGTTACTTCTTTATCTTTATATGCCGATAACTGTGTATAGTAGTAAAACTGCGAAAGATAATATGCCAGATTAGACACATCTGACTGTGTAAGATTATAATTATCACTATCGTTAGTATTCATAAATCCCACTGACCACACATAATATCTTACACCCATAAGAACCGAATATTCTTTATCAAATGCTTTATTATCAAGAGCATCTATCTCATCACTATAATCCGATAATTCCTTATAACTACTGCTATCAAGATATGAATATATTTTATTACTTATTTCTGTATAATTATTCGTTATTGCTGATTTCTTTACAGCCTTTTTACAGAGCCAGTTAATGCAATACCAATAAATGCTATAAGAAGCAGTGCAATAACAACTGCGGGTATTGCAAATGCGTAAGCTTTCTTTGAATTACTGTCCGCCTTATTATGTACATTCTTTTCTGTATTATTGAAATCTTTATCATACCTGTCTATGGCTTTTTTATGACTTTCTGTATAATACTTATCTTCCATCTATTATCTCTTTTCTTATATTATTAACGGCAATGCTTTCGTTGTGTCTGTCAATTGCTTTTACAGAAAATATAGCTGCCACCAGTATGATTACAACCGCCAGTACAAGGACAAGCACTTTTACAGCCTCTTCTACAATTATTTTTTTATTAATATCAGCAAGTTCTGCCAGCCTTTGCCTAAGTCCTGCCAGTCCTTTCATATATGATTTTTCCTGTCCATAATAATTGGAATTGCCACAATATGGACACTGGCTGAGATTTTTATTAAATTCTGCGCCACACGAAGGACATATCACATTCATTTTATTATTCATACTTATTTTTCACACTTTCTTCTATAATAAGTTGGATTTGCGTACTATCCGCCGTCCTTATAGCCTGCACCTGTTCATCACTCACATAAAAATATGTCTTTAATATTGCATCCATATTCTTATAAATCTGTTCTACCTTCTCATCAGACGTATCTCCAACCGCAAGCTTTCCATATATATAATGAAGGTTATCCAAATCATAAAATTCATCCAGCAGACCACAAATATCTGTCAGTGCCTTATTCTTATAAAATATATTATCCGCGGCAAGATATTCACTTATATAATTATTCACAAATATGTATATCTGTGCAGCCTCTATCTGTGGGTGATAATCAAGATACGGACCATCTGACCAGCCTGATATATTAATGCTGTCACTATAATTAAAGAAATCATAGTAATCTTCATTCTCCCAATATCTGTCTAACGTGGCTGTCACCGTATCATATTCACTAACAGCATTTTTCTGCTTAATAAAATACCAGTCGTGTGTAAGCATATACACCACCAGACCAATAAACATTGCAAGAAGCACCGCTATAGCCACTCCACGCACAAGCACTTTTACTGTATACAGCTGCTGTGCGCTTATTGATTTTTCCGCCGTATTAACTTTTGACTGATATTTGTCATAATCTTTTTTATAGGCTTCCCCTGCCCTATTCTTCCTGCCACAATGCGGACACACCTCATCGGTCAGATTAAGCACTGCCCCACAATACTGACATTTCATATTAAATGTACTGCCTTTATAAATATTCTCCCTTTCCACGCTTTCCCTCACTTTTTCTCTCTTTTATGCTATTTATAGATAATTATTTATTGTATATACGAATAAAATGTATTATTTTATACTATACTTTAATATAATATATATTTTTCATATTAACTAAGCGTAATATGCTAAAATCTTCTTTGATGAAATATTCTTTAATGAAACATACGTTATTATAATATATAATCAGTCTTATTGCATTAGTTTATATTTTGTTTTTATAATTCACATTTTACTCACATCTTTTACATAACACGTTCACATTTTCCATCTAATATAATCATTGTTGAAAGACATATGACATTGCTTTCAATAGACTTTTTTCATAAACAGATAACTACTCACTCCCTTAAATTTGTAGTTATCACTCTCCCAAAAAAGAACCTGAATGATAATCATATCAATTGCCACTTGGTATCATTATCATTCAGGTTCTTTAGTTTATTTATTAAATATTGTAACCACTTTAATTACTTTGCTGTTTCTATCAACACATTTTGTCCTATAAGTCCTACTTTGCATTAACTCCTGCGATATCCTTAATCACCTCTCCAGCAATTATAAGCCCTACAACAGATGGCACAAATGCCACGCTTCCTGGAATATCACGTCTTTCTGTACATTTGTGTTCTGCTCCTGGAGGACATATGCAGTTAGTACGACAGCTTATCGACATATCCTCGATTGGTCTTGTTGGCTGTTCCTCTGAATATACAACCTTAAGCTTCTTAACGCCACGTTTCTTAAGTTCACGGCGCATAACCTTCGCAAGAGGGCACACCTTTGTCTTATATATATCTGCAACCCTGAATGCTGTCGGATCCAGCTTATTACCAGCTCCCCATACTGCTTATAACCGGAATTCCAAGTTCATTTGCTTTCATAATAATTGAAATCTTAGCTGTCACAGTGTCTACTGCATCAATTATATAATCATACTCATCAAATGGAAATTTATCAGCATTTTCTGGAAGAAAGAAACAATTATGAATTCTTACATCAACATTGGGATATTACAGCAACTCTCTTATTAGCTAGTTCCGCATTGCACTTTCACCTAGTAATAATTGTGTTCTTGAAACTGATTTAACATCTTTATCTCCATTCCGAATTATTAATTACTTAACCTACCATTATGGTAGTATTTCAATAAGATTATATTATAATCAGCGGTTTCTGTCAAAAGTAATACTTTTATTGCTCTTTCTTACATCTTCTATATATTGACATCTATATATTTTCTTCTATATATTCACGTCTCACATATTTTTATTTATATATCTGCATTTTATATTTACATCTATATATTTTTATTTATATATTCTCATTTCTTATTGTTTCTATAATATTCTGCTTCTTATCTGGACTATTGAATATTTCATAATTCCAAGAAGCAGTATAATCACAACAACAACCAATAACTATGCCGCCTGCAATGGAAAAACATATCTTAACTGTGACTCTCCTGCTGCTATATATGACATAAGAAAGCAGGGTTCCCTGACACACACCAATTATAAGGGCTTTGCTTCATAAAATACACTTTCCATCCTTATCATTTTATCAAATTCTCTCTTTGTCATACCTATCGAATTAGCATTGCAAACTCTTTGCCTCTTAATTCCATTCCGGTTGTAACAGTATTAAATATATTTGTAATTCCAATCAATGAAACAACAGCAATAAATCATATAAGAATATCTTGATTGTAAAATTAGATTTTCATTGTTTTCTTCTTTCCTGTGCCGCATTAACTGTTATTCTTCCCAATATCAAATTCATTCACAAGTATCCTGTGCTTTATCAGGGTCGTCACAGTTAATATTAAAAACCGCAATCAATATCCCCGGGATTAAACTGATTCATATAATCATCACCTTACAATAAGATAGCCATAAGAAGCCATTATAAGCTTTTCATTGCACAATCTTTATATCCGTAAATGTTGTATTCTGACGATTTTACTATTATCCAATGATTTACTGCTGTTTGAGTATCAATTCTATAGTTAATACTCTGATAAACCTGCCTCTAATGAAATAATATTTATTTATTTTCTTCCTTATAATCACTACTATACTTTGGTTCATCTTTTAATGAAGCATAAAAGCCTCTTGCAAATGTAAAAATCAGTTATATTCGTTTCATTATTTATCCTGTTCACTATATTGCTTACTTTTTTTTTATTATCATCCACAGACATACTTTTATATGAAGACATATACACCCTTAAATCTATCTTATCATTGGCATATCTATTAACTGATTCTGTTAATAAACTCATAAAACCATATAAAGCAATAAATGTTGATACACTTAAAGCAATAGATATAGTAATTACCCTGTATTTTCTCTTGTTACGCTTCATATTCTTATATGCCAGAACGCCACCTTCTCCCCATACTTTACCGATTAATTTAGGTGTCTTTAATGACTTAGACTTTATCTTAATATCTTCACTATGATTGATAGCCATTATTGGTGACATTCGCGAAGCCCCTAATTGCTGGTACTAATGCCGACAATACAATCGTAACTATCGCAAGTACAATTGATAAAAGCACTCCTAATAAAGAAGGTGCATACACAATGCTCATTTCAAATGTATCAATAAGCATTTTGTTACTTAATACGACAAGTATATAACTTGCTGACAGACCCCCCCGCCTATGCCTGCTACAATACTATTACACCCATACACAGCTTCAAAAAATACATTTTTCTAATCTGGCGTGGCGTAGCACCGATAAACTAACATTCCGTACTGCTTGGTCTTCTGGTTAATAGATATAGCAAAGCTGTTGCCTTATACATACCGCTGAAGTTATAATAATTATAACCATAACAACAGCTGCCATATTATATACAAATGCAACACTTGAATCATAAAACGCTTCATACTTGATAAGACTGTTATTAATGTAATATGAATGTGTCTTATCAAGCTGGCTCTTTAATGTCTGTATCTCTTTATCTTCAAGCTTTCCCGAATTCAGCTTATTAAATAAAGTCTTATCGACACCTAATATATCAGCCGTTAAATCATATCTGTCCTTGAGTGCTTTTTATTAAACCTCAAGTAAATGTCCGATTTATTCAAAGATGTATCTGCTTTATTGGCAAGTGTTATAACCGAATAACCTGGTGCAGTTCTTGGCTCTTCACCATATGGAAGCCTGTCACATATTCCAACAACTTTATACGTCTTAGTCTGCTTAGCTTCCAGCTGTTCATCTTCTCGATAAGTATCATTCTGATAAAGCTTTTTTGCCATTATATGTCCTGTCGCCTATATCAAATGTAATCTTATCTCCAAGATTATATTTAACACCACCATTGGTCTTAATATGACTTGATATAACTATTTCACTGTCATCTTCCGGAAGCCTTCCTGATGTTACATTTATTTCTGCCTTTTCAAATGTATCACTATCAAGTGCTTCTATATAAACATATGGTTTGCTGTCATTAACACATCCGTCAAGCACTCCATAGCCAACTTCGTGTGTTTCATAATAGCTCTCCACCTGCCTGTTATTAATAACTGACTCCTTCTCCTTATCAGTCATATCATATAAAAAGAAGATGAAAATCTCCATCTACCTTCTTTGATCTTAATGTTACGCTTTCTTTTAAACTTACCGCCATAGTTGCAACTGCGGTAAAGTGCTGTTGCAAGTATAATACCAATAATTGTAACAATTGTTCTTCTTTATTAAGCTTTAGATTCCTTATTGTCAACCTGTTAAGTATCTGCATATAAACTCTCCTTTCCAGCCTGTTTCATGAATTTACATAATTCTATATCTTATAAAATCTTATAAAATTATGAAACTATTTATATAAGGCTCGTGCCTGTTCATAATCTTTATACAAGCCTGCCATCTTCAATTCGTAATATTCTGTCTGCAATCTTTGCAATTTCAAGATTTGTGGGTAATCATTACAATTGTCTGCTTATATTTCTGATTAGAGAGTTTTAATAATTCTACAATTTCATCACTTGAGCGTGAATCAAGATTTCCTGTCGGCTCATCAGCAAGAAGTATTGCTGGGTGATTAATCAATGCCCTGCCAATTGATACTCTCTGCTGTTGTCCACCTGATAACTCATTAGGCAGATGTGTCACCCTGTCCTTTAAACCAAGAGTGTTGATAAGCTCATCAAGTTGCTTTTGTCTGGTGTCCTGCCATCAAGCTCACAAGGTAAAGTAATATTTTCTTTAACATTAAGAATTGGTATAAGGTTATAGAACTGATATATAAGCCCTACCTGTCTTATTTCTAAATATTGCTATCTTATCACTATTCAATGAATATATATCCTCACCCTGTATATATACCTTTCCACTTGTAGGTCTGTCCACACCACCAAGCAAGTGAAGAAGTGTTGATTTACCACTTCCTGAACTTCCCACTATAGCTACGAACTCGCCTTGTTCCACGCTGAATGAAATGTCATTTACTGCAAGTACAGCATTTAATATCTCCATATACTGCCTCTTTCTGTCGTAAATATAGATTATAAATATGCGTTGCTTTATTACATATCTCAATATACACAAGCAAAATGACATTTCGGTGACATTTATTTTATATATTTAACTATAAACACTGTTTTCTTCATCATCAGACTCCACGCTTATATATCCTCCTGCTTCTCAATTACTGCCTTAGCAAGCGCGGAAGTCCTATTCCCATACTGTTATCTTCGTATTTAGCTTCACTGTAATAGCGTTCAAATATCTGCTTCTGCTGTTTATCACTCAGTTTCTCCTTGTTAGTTATATACACTGCTGTATACACATCATTATCTGTTATATTTATCTTTACAGTACCTTTATCATTACTATGTTCAATTGCATTTTTAATAATATTCTGCAATGCTTCCCTGTTCCAGTTATAATCTCCCTTTATATATATATCCGATTTATCATCTTCATTGCGATTATCGATATTCCTTTTCTATATTTACATTTTTAATTTCTGCTATAATCCTCAAGATTACCGACAGCTTCTTTCTATAATCTTATTAATAGAAATGTTCTCATTATTGAACTCAACTACACCTGCATCAATTCTGACAGCTTGAAGCATAGACACAATCATCCAGCTCATTCCATTAACCTGATTTAAAGCTTCATATATGAATTTCTTTCTTGTAGAATAGTCCATATCCGGATTGTCATTAAGATTATCCAATAGGAACCTGCGTTGAAGTAAGCGGTGTCTTAACTGGTGTGATATGTCCGATACAGACTGCGCTAACATAACCTTTTTTATTCTGGCTGGAGTCCGCCTGTTCTTTCATATATACCATAATTTTATATAGCGAATTCTTAAGACTGCTAAGCTCGTCTTCTGAATTATCATTTATTTCAGCTCATAATTACCGCGTGATATTTTATCCATATAATCCTGCAACTCGAAAATGTCTTTCTTCCTTCTCCTCAAATACATACAAAAAACATATAATAAACAATACCGACATCACGCCTATAATCGAAGTGCTGACTATGATATTGACATTTCTTATGTCACTCATATCTTTAATGTAAAATGTATTATCTGTTATTCCATTTTTTCTTAATATACTGTCAAATTCTTCTGATGTCGTACTACTTTTCAAACTCACTGTAGGACTTATTTAATATAATCGCAATTTCTTCCATATCAAGGTCTGGATATTGGTTAATACATTTTCCATAATACATCTTATATATGTATTCTCCATATTCTTATACTTATGTGTATACCAGCTTATCCAGGAAATATATGTCACTACACTGACAACCAGCACTACACCTATTAATAGTAGGCTTTAACCGCCTGCTTATTCTTATATGCACCCATATTCTCTCCAATCTGTTATCATATTCTTTCTAATCTGACAATCTGTAACCCACGCCCCTGACCGTCACTAATAATATTTCCTTCTTTATCGC
>VOFH01001239.1_pt1 | contig 26001 bp, 45 predicted proteins | sample 5384091 | NCBI WGS metagenome assembly VOFH01 (sample SAMN12384727, study PRJNA508395) | human gut metagenome | isolation source: healthy gut G | host: Homo sapiens
TGTTGGAAATAGGATATCTGGCCAGCGAAGAACCGATAGATGGCTATTACCAAGTGGGAAGCGGATAGAGCCGCGCAGATTGGAAATACCACTTATAATACGCTGAAACAAGCTTTGACAAAGGCGAAAGATGGAGATACTGTGCGTCTCTTGAAGGATCAAATAAATATACGAAGTATAAACTATTATGAGATAAATAAGTCTATAGTATTAGACCTGAATGGTAAGACAATTTCGACGCCAGGTACCAGGACAATTTATACTAATAAAAAATGATGTAACAAAAATATAACGATTAAAAACGGAACGATACTCAATACAAACACTTCCAATAATCCTTCCGTGGGAATTCAGGCTGAACAGCAAGTCAATCTGACCCTGGAGAATGTGACAGTGGAAGCAGCCGGTACCAACAGTTATGGAGTTTTGCAAATCCCAAAGAGAATATTGTACAGCCAGTGATTACCGTCAAGGGCGACAAGACGAAAATTTCGGGGAATGTGGCAGGCATTGCTGTGAATGGTTATGTCGAGGCTGGTAAGGATGTACGCCCAGCCACTTTGATTGTAGAAGACGGTACGATTGAAGGCGGCAGGTATGGTATAGCAGGCAATGGAGAGCAACACAATACGAACATTACGATAAATGGCGGAACGATTATTGGGGGCTCTTGTGGCATTTTTCACCCACAGGATGGCAAGCTGGACATCTCCGGCGGGAAACATCACAGGCGCTACAGGCATTGAAATGCGGGCAGGGGAACTGAATGTTTCAGGCAGTCCTGTGATTACTGCTATGGGCGAGTACACGTCCGACAGCAATGGTTCAGGAAATACGAGCAGCGGAGTAGGCATTGCGGTCGCCCAGCATACAACCAAGAAACCTATTTCTGTCATAATTGACGGCGGAACGATCAAAGGAGAAAATCTTTGGCGGAGATGAATCCGGAGGAAAATGACAAAGAAGATATCTCAAAGTGACCATAGACGTTAGGGGTGGAACCTTTGATGGTGAGGTAGCTGCAGAAGATGTCACTAAATTTATCCACGGTGGAACATACTCAACAGACCCGACAGGTTTTGTTGGCGATGACAGGTACGCATACAAAATGAACGAACAATACATCGTTGCCCCAGAAGGATATCAGTCGGCAAATTGGGTATTTGAAAAAGACGCAGTCAACGACAAGCTGTATATTGGCACTTATCATATTCCATATGTTCCGCCTGCCCCAGTTGATCCGATAATCAACACCGGATCCGCTTCATCTGAATCGGCCACAACCAATGCAGATATCAGTAAGGATCCGGCTTCTACAAAGGAAGAAAAAACGGAAGTCACGGAAGACAATAAAGAAGTAACGACGACAACAATTAAGATTGCGCCGGAAACGGCAGAGAGGATTGTACAAAGGGCAATTCAACACAGTTCTGCTCATATCATCATAGATGCGACCACAGGCAAGGCGGTAAATACTGGTGCGGGTGACAAGACAGAAGTTGTTCTTCCGGCGAGCACGATTTTGACCCTGGCCGAAAAGACAACTGCAGATGTCGTGATAAAATCAGATATAGCTGAGATTACTCTGGATGCAAAAGCAGTTAACGCGGTTGCTGCGCAGACAAGTGGGGAGATAGCTGCAAATGATACAGTAATCGTGGTTGCCCAAAAGGTCAAGGACGAAAGCAACGAGATGAGATTTGATTTGAAAGTCGTGACGCCAAATGGTCCCGTTTTGGATTTTGATGGAGGCGATGTATTGGTAAAGGTTCAATTGAACGATCAATTGAAAACAAAGGAACGTTTGGCCTGCCTATATATCGATAATTATGGCTGGCTCAACAGAGTGGAAGGTTCGAAAAAACGCAGATAGTACCTATGCATTTGTGACGGGACACTTCTCTGCCTATGCCATTATGGAGGAAAGGGACGCTGATAAAGCTTATGAAAAAGCAGACATCACTGACAAAGGGCGTACAGAATACGACGATTAAACTTTCATCTTCTCTCCTGTCAAAGGGAATTAAGCTGAAATGGAAAAAATCAAAAGGGTTCAAAGTAGATCAATATCAGATTTACCGCGCTGTGAAAAGAACGGAAAATATAGCAGGATTTATCTGACCAAGAAAGGCACGACAACTTCTGTAACAAACCGAAAGAATTTAAAGAAAGGGAAGCGGTATTTCTACAAGGTGAGGGGCGTGAGAACCATCGCGGGGAAGACCTTTTACACCAAGTGGTCAAATAAAGCAAACAGAATTTATAGATAGCAGATTTAATGGAACTTTGCGAAAAGGTGTGGCGTGTTAGCCATGCCTTTTTTTTGCCCGTTATCGGCTCTGCCCGACAGGGGCGCTTCCACGATACTTTTGTGCTGCTACGAAAATATTTTATCCTATGACCTAAATGTCTCGTGACGATAGGTGAAAAAAGAAGCAGTAAGAGGGCTTTGATGAGGTATCGGGGCGGATTTTGATGATCTATACTGAATAAAATTGCCAAAGTCGGTGGGAATGCAGACCGTACAATGGAGTATTAGCGGTATTTTGGGATATTGATACCTCTGGTATGAGGTCATTTAGGTCAAACGATCGAAAATGTTTCATATAGCATAAAAGTATCGTGGCGATAAGCGCAGACAAAAATAAATGGAAGAAAATGGTTGACGCATCCTGTACGGTGATGTAAAATAATGTAAAAAAGGAGGCGGAGAGAATGTTCGACAGTGGCAGTTATGTCGCCCGTGATTTGGCGCATCAACAGCGGATGCGGAGACTTTTGATGCAGCAGAAGAGGGGGCTGCCGCAGGGGAGACTGACAACGACGAAGATAAACGGAAGACTTTACTATTATCGAGTGGTTGACGGGAAAAAGGAATATCTTGGCACTGGGGAAAATGAGATGGTGCTGAAATTACAGAAGAAGTATTTTTATTGAAGAAACCGTTAAACGGATTGATAAGAACTGCAAGTACATGGACAAGCTCATAGCAGGCTACGCCAGCGTGGATCCGGAGGACATCATGGAGGCTGCACCACGTGCCTATCAGTCGCTGCCAAAGTCCTGTTTCACCATGGTAGGCATCAACAACCAGAGGGGGTGGGGCTATGAACCCTACAAACGGTACATGGGCTATCCAGAGCAGCTCAACAATAAAACCCTCAAGGGAGATTTTGTCAGATCAAAATCTGAGGCGATCATCGCCAACATGCTATTTGTAAAAAAGATCGAGTACCACTACGAGGAAGAACTTGTGCTGGGAGATTACACCTTTGCGCCGGACTTTAAGATTGCAGTGAAGAGCCAACGGAAATGCAAGCTGTTGGAACACTTTGGCCTGATTGGCGACGAGGACTACCGGGATACCTGCATGTGGAAAATCCGAACTTATCTGGAATTTGGTTATCGGCCATATGAAGACATCCTCTTCACCTATGATGATAAGGACGGCCATATCAATACACTGGATATCGACAAAGTCATCGAGTCATTTTGCAGATAAAGAACTGGATATCCGTTCTCCCAACTGCGGCTGCCGCTTAACCTCGACTGGCTCTGACCGCTTCGACAGCCGCTCGATGCCTTCTGCTAGTTCATCCGGACTCACATTGCCATAGCAGAGCCGTACCAGGTCGTCACCCTTACTCCTGAAAGGAAAGAACAAATTACCGGGCATGTAGGATACGCCCAGCTCGTGGGCTTTGCAGAGCAGTTTCTTCGGATTGATGTTCTCGTTGATGCAGCACCAGAGAGAGGTGCCGCCCTTTGGCACAGTGAACCTGTAGTCGATGTCTTCTGTAGCCGCCAATGTCCGACAGAGAAGGTCGCGATTCTGCCTGCCGAATTGACAGATCTTTTCAATAGAATCATAGATATAGCCTCTGCTGATAAACTGGCTGGCGATGTATTGATTGAGGGGGCTCAAGAATATCTGTGTATTTTCCATAATCATGGAAAGCTTACGAGTAATCTTTTCTGGCGCGACCATGTAAGCTGTCCGTATACCTGGACAGATGGTGGCGATAAAAGAATTGATATAGATGACGTTTCCCTATAGTATCCAGCGCCTTCAGAGAAGGTACGGGGGTTCCTTCGTAGCGGATGACGGAATCGCAGTCCTCTTCGATGATAGGAATGTCGTACTTGTAGGACAGCTCCAGCAGTTCATAACGCCGCGACAGACTGAGGACACTGGAGGTAGGGAAAGTGAAAGGTGGGGATGGTGTAGATCAGTTTAGGACGATATTTGACGATCAGCCCTTCCAGATAGTGCGTTTCCATGCCGTCTTCGTCCATCGGAATGGTGATGACGTTGACGTCCATGAACTGAAAAGCCTGCAGCATATCGGGGAAATGGGTTCTTCCGCAATAATGGTATCGCGGGACGATAGAAAAATCTTGGCGGCGAACTGGATCGCTTCATAGGTTTCCGAAACCACTTGGATTTCTTTTGGACGTCGCGTGGATATTTCGCCGCTTTAAAAGCCCTTGAATGCTGGAAATCAGTTCCAGCAGTCCTTGCGCAGGTGAAAATCCATACCAATCGAAGCCGCCAGCACTGCTGAGTTCTTTTACGATTTCATTGAGATGCTCTCTCAGGCAGAGATTCTTTGTAATGATATCTGCTGCCAGAGATGACTTTTGCTCGGATTTTGCCAGTCCGTCATTATAAAAACAGCTCGCTGAACAAAGTATCCATCTGCAGATACTGTCTTTGAGCATATAGCTCAGAGCGCCGGGGTACTTGCGGCTGGAAAAGCCCGTCACTTTCTTATATTCTTTTTGCTGGCTGTAGGTGACAAAATAACCTCTGGGGGACACGGAAGACGTGATGAGCTCTTCTTTGATCAGTTCTTCATAAGCTCTGATGACGGTATTTCTGTGGACACCTGTTTCTTTGGCCAGTTCTCGTTCTGGAGGCAGCTTAAATCCGCTGACCATTTCGCCAGAAAGTATTTGTTTCTTTATGATGTTTTTAATCTGCATATATACGGGCGTGCTCATCTGCCTGTCGATGTGAATATTCATTTTCCACTATCCTCTTCATTCTTGACTTTCTTTGAACTCATTATAATCTTCCGCTGCACTTTCGTAAAGTAAAAATTTGGACTAGGAACAAAGGTACCATTTGGCACTTTATCGTCAGTGGAAGACGGAGTAAGATGAGAAAACGAAAATTCGGAAAATTAATGGAGGGAACATCATGATTGTGATACGCAATTGCAGATTGGTAAAAAGAATTAACGGAAGGTTTTGATGGCGCCGTTGGAGACGTATACATAGACAATAATCGAATAGCGGCAATAACAGCGCCGGGCAGTCATCCGACTGAAGAGAAAACCTTGATTGAAATTGACGGAGATGGCAGGACGCTGATACCGGGACTCTGCGAGATGCACGCCCATCTATATGGTTTCATCTACAACCCTTATGAATTGCAGTGCGCCACAGAGGGGAAAATCGTATTCGGTGCGCTGGACTTTGCCGGTGAATACCTGAAACAGGGGTTTACCACCATCAGAGACTGCGGAAGTTCGTATAACTGTGCGGCTTCCGTGAGAGATGCCATCAAAGCTGGCATCGTCAAGGGTCCGAGAATTGTATCCTGTGGACTGATCATCACGCCGACGGAAACGGGAAACGATACTTTCAGTGATCTTTATCTGGAAGCCGACGGACCGGAGGAGATGAGGAAGGCCTGTCGAAAAGAACTGCAGAAGGGAAATGATTTTATCAAGCTGATGGTCAGCGGCGCTTTTATGAACGAAGGGGCCGACCCGGGAATCCAGGTGCTGGAACCTGAGGAAATCGAAGCAGCCGTGTCGGCAGCCGCGCGGAAGGGAACTTACGTCTGTGCCCACTGCCACGGAACAGACTCCATCAAAGCAGCAATTACTGCGGAGTACGCACGGTAGAACACGGAACCTTTATCGACGATGAGGGTATCGAAATGCTAAAAAACAACGAGAATACGTTTCTCACGCCGACGGGAGCGGTTGACTGTACTGTCTGGATGAATCGAATCCGGACGTATCCGCGGAACTGCTGGAACTGAGCAGAGAAGCCGCAGAAATCGAAATTGCCAACATCAACAAGGCTTATCACGCAGGACTGAAGCTTGGTTTTGGCTCCGACATCGACTTAGTCGCCCTGCGGAAACATCCGGGATATGAGTTTATCGCCAGAAAAGAGTACTACACTTTTGATGACCTGGATATCCTGCTGCAGGCCACCAAAACAGCGCGGAGATCATGGGTTTTGGTCACTTCCTGGGAACGATCAAAGTGGGCAAGCTGGCTGATCTGGTCTTGGTGGACGGAAACCCTGATGAAGATATTTATGTGATGACAAAGCCGCCGGTCCACGTGATCAAGGACGGCGAGATACTCGTTTAAGAAAGGAATTTCATAATGGATAAGAATACCTCGATAAAAAAAAACTGTTTCTCGCCTGTATGGTGACGTTCTCCAGTATCGTACTGCTGATTCCCTACCTGGCTTACGATTTTTATAATCAATTTCTCAATACGTATGGCGTGACAGATAGCCAGATGGGCTGGCTCCTCACTGCTTATGCAGCTCCGCTGTCCCCAGCTATTTTATCGGCGGCTGGATTGCTGATATCATCAATCCGAAAAAGCTTGTCATCGCATCCTGCGTGACGACGGCGCTGGTATCCTTTGCCGTAGCCATGTGCAGTTCCTTTGTGGTGCTGGCACTGCTGTTCTTCTGCTTTGGCATTACAGCCATTACCCTCAACTGGAGCGCCTATTTGAAAATCATCAAAATGCTGGGCGGCGATGATGAGCAGGGCAGGCTCTTTGCTATGACCGATATTGCATACTCCATCATGTCCCTGGTGCTGCAGTACGTGGTATTGGCCATTATCACCTATGCGCTGGCTGATAATCCCAACGGTTTCAAAATCGCTTATGTCATTTACGGCGTACTGAGCATCCTGGTCGCCGCAGCGATCTTCTTCCTGATTCCGAACATGGAGTATGAGAAAGAGGGCAAAGGGATCAGGAGGATCTCCGCCTCTTTGGGACATGCGGCCAAACTGCCGATCACCTGGTATCTGGCAATCTTCACCCTGGGCTATTTTTTTGATCAGATCGGTGATTCCGTATCTCAATCCATATCTGACGGATGCCTATGATCAAAGCATTCCTTTTGCACAGGCTTTTACGGCTGCAATCAGAACAGGCGCGCTGATGATCTTCTCACCGATCGGCGGGATGCTCAGGGACCGCATGGGGCAATCCGCCAGCAAGCTGATCAATCGCTTTTCCCTGGGCTGCATTTTTTTCTCCCTGGTCATGATGTTCATCCCTCAGGGAAAGCAGTACGCCGTCTGGATTATGGCGGTAGCAGTGCTGGTACTGATTTGCAATGCGATGATGTCTAATTTCCTCTACACCTTGGTTACGACAGCGGCAGTCCCTGTATTATACGTAGGAAGTGTCTATGGAATCGCTTCTGCCATCGGGTATTCTTCAGATCTCTGGCTCTATACCGTCTGCGGCAGTTGGCTGGATTCCATGGGAAATGACGGATACAGGTATATCTGGCTGGTAGGCGCAATTGGCGGACTGATGATGCTGGCGATGGGTATCGCCGTGGCGAAGAAATATGGAAGTGGCGGTGAGACGGGTACGGACAAAGGGGAGCAGGCCGCATAGCCATCTGCTCCCGCCCTGCCCGCGGCTATACTGAATTTGCGATTCCGCCTGGCCAATGAAAGACTGCCGCACAGTACTATAAAGCTTGAGGAATCCACATGGCACAGGCTGTGTGGGTTTTTCAGGCTCAAAATTCCAACCCCAAAGAAAAAAGAGAGCCATTTCTGACTCTCCATATCTTCTATGTACTTGAATTTCAAACATTTTTTTAGGCATTGACCTTTAGCCGAAGTATCTCTTCAGAAGTCCTTCGAAAGCAGCGCCATGTCTTGCTTCGTCTTTTGCCATTTCGTGGACCGTATCGTGGATTGCGTCCAGATTCTGCTGTTTAGCCATAGTAGCAAGAGCCTTCTTACCTGCGCAAGCGCCTGCTTCAGCTTCCACTCTCATCTCTAAGTTCTTCTTTGTGGAATCTGTCACAACTTCGCCGAGAAGTTCTGCAAATTTAGCTGCGTGTTCTGCTTCTTCGTAAGCAGCCTTTTCCCAATAAAGACCGATTTCTGGATAGCCTTCTCTGTGGGCAACTCTTGACATTGCAAGGTACATGCCTACTTCTGAGCATTCGCCCTCAAAATTAGCTCTCAGTCCATCTATAATCTCCTGATCAACACCCTTTGCAACTCCGACAACGTGCTGGTCGGCCCATTCTACCTTGCCTTCTTCCTGCTTGATAAATTTGTCAGCTGGAACTTTGCACTGAGGACATTTCTCAGGCGGCTGATCTCCTTCATGAACGTATCCACATACTGAACATACCCATTTCATAATACTATTCCTCCTTTGAATTTCATTTTAACTTTGATATTGTTATTGTACCACATTTTGGAAAGACCAAACAAAATAATTTCGTTATCTTTCTGTGAAAGTTCCTTCACACAAAAAAAGGTTTACTTTTATGCCAAATATAGTATAATTAATTGTATGTATGCAATTGGAACAAAGAAGGGGAAAATATGAGTAAAACGAGAAACATAGCCCTGGCACTTGTCTTGACAGTGGGTGTGACCCTCATGACAGGCTGCACAACTTTTGATAATTTTAAAGAAGCCTTTTTCTCCGAAAAGGGAGCTGCGGCAGATACGGTCAAGATCGGTATATTGGAGCCGCAGACAGGAAATGACAGCGAGAAGGGCCGGATGGAAATAGAGGGAATCGAACTTGCCCATGAAATTGCAGGAGAGGTATTAGGAAAGAAAGTAGAGTTGGTATACGCGGATACGCAGAGCAGCATCTATGTAGCGGAATCTGCCGTAACAGATTTGATAGATAAAAAACCCGTCATCGTCCTTGGCAGCTATGGGAGGCAGTATCTCTCGTCGCCAGCCAGAAGCTTGGAAAGGTAAAAATACCGGCCATTGCAATTACGGCAACCAATCCGCTGATTATCAAGAACAACGAGTACTATTTTCGAGTGACTTTTACCGATGCGAGCCAGGGTAAAGCTTTGGCGGACTATGTCTTTGAAGAATTGGAACAAGCAAAGCCGGCATCATTAAAATGGAAAATGAGGATACTACCAGCGAACTAGTGAGACAGTTTACGGCCGAGATGGAAAAATTGACAGAGGACGAAAACTGTATTGCTGCATCGGTTCAGATCAGCCCGAAAGCAAAGGACTACAAAGGGTATTTAGAAAAAATAAAAGCATCCGGCGTAAAGGCCGTGTTTATGCCAGTTTCCTTAAAGACTGCGGACAAAGTTTTTGCAGAGGCACAGAAGATCGGCCTGCGCGACGTTACTTTTGTTGCACCCAAAGATTGGCATAATAATGATTTAATTGAGTTACAAAATAGATATCAGGGTATAAAGATAGCGGTAGCTTCAAACTTTATGAGTACAAGCGCTGAAGAAACGGCGGATAAAGATATATTGTACAACCAATTTCTCAAAGCATATCAAGATAAGTTTGGTGAAAGCGAACCACCGGAGGAAACGGTTCTGGGATTTGACGCTTACATGATTGGACTTCAGGCTATAGAAAAAGCAGGGTCCATTGACGGTTACCTGGTAAAAGAAGCCTTGAAAGGAACAAACCACTTTAAAGGCGCTTCTGGTGAGATTTCTTTTGATGAGACAGGAGAGCCGACCAAGCCGATTAATGTAGACATCATTCAAGAAGGTAAATTTGTTTCCGTATACACAGCTAAATAAGTCATTTTATATTTAAATACAAAGGAGAAACAAAATGGAAGACAAAATCAAAGCAGCTTTAGAGCAGATCAGACCAGTATTACAGAGAGATGGAGGAGACATCGAATTTGTGGAACTGACTGCAGATAATATCGTAAAAGTAAGACTGCAGGGTCACTGTGCAGGATGCCCAGGCGCAAGCATGACCCTGAAAGGTGTCGTAGAGAGAATTCTCGTAGAAAGCTATCCTGAAATCGCTGGTGTTGAAGCAGTAGACTAATGGATTATCTGAAAAAGATAGAGGAGAACAGGGAACTGCAGATTCAAACTCTGCAGGACCTTTGTATCCATCAAAAGTGTGCAGTCAAATCCTGTAGCGACCAAAGACGGAGAAGTTTATCCCTTCGGAAAAGGCGTGCAGGATGCTTTTGCGTACACGCTAAATAAAGGAAAAGAACTGGGCTTTGAAATAAAAAACGTGGACCATTACGGGGTCATATTGACTATGGCGTCGGAGATGAAATCGTGGGTATATTAGGTCATTTGGATGTGGTGCCGGAAGGTGACGGCTGGTCCTTTGACCCATACAGCGGCGCCGTCTCTGATGGATATATCTATGGCAGAGGCACCCCTGGACGATAAGGGACCGGTTATTGCCGTTCTCTTTGCGATGAAGGCCTTGAAGGATGCCGGTTATGTGCCGTCAAAAAAAAGGTCCGTCTGATTTTAGGATTAGACGAAGAGACTAGTTGGAACGGCATGGCATACTACGGACAGCGAGAGCAGATGCCCAATTACGGCTTTACACCTGATGCCGAATTTCCCGCCCTCAATGGGGAGAAAGGTATTGTCAGTTTTGAAATCGCCAAGAAGTTTGCCAAAAACCCAAAATATGGGGCTGGGCTGCGCAGTCTCACAGGCGGCGCTGCAGCCAATATGGTTGCCGAACATGCCAGGGCAGTCGTAAAGCATGATACGCCTGAGAGTTATGGACAGATTAGAGAATTGGCCGCCGCTTACAGGAAGAGACCGGTTATAAAATCGGCGTCAAAGGTGTCGGAAAATCTTTGGAAATCACGTCAGACGGAAAGTCGGCCCACGGGGCTACCCCAGAAGCGGGACTCAACGCCATTTCCATCATGATGGATTTTTGGGCAGATTGAACTTCTCTAATGATGACGTCAACGACTTTATTCAGTTCTACAATACTTATATCGGATTTGATTTAAATGGGAGCAGATCGGCTGCGGTTTCTGCGATGAACCATCAGGAAAAGCTGACCCTCAACGTGGGACTAGTATCTTATGACAGGGAATCTATCACTTTGACCATCAATGTTCGCTATCCGGTGACATATACGGACGAACAAGTCTTTGCGGCGATTACGCCACTGATCAACAAATACGATCTGGGCATTATCAAAGGCAGGGCACAGGCGCCGATCTTCATGAATCCAGAGAGCCCTATGATCAAAACCTTGATGGAAGTCTATCAGCAGAACACTGGCGATTATGAGAGTAAACCGCTGGTGATTGGCGGCGGCACCTATGCGAGAGCGGCGAAGAATATCGTCGCCTTCGGCGGCATGTTTCCAGGCGATCCGGATCTGATGCACCAAAAGGACGAGCGGTTGTCCATTGAAAAACTGATGAAGATGACGAAAATTTATGCAGATGCGATTTACAAACTCTCACAGGCAGAGTTTCGAATTACGGAGGAAGAATGAACAACAAATTCAACACAGTAAAATTAGCAAAACTGGCCATGATGGTGGCTATTTCCTGCGTTCTGGTTCTATTGATCAGAATCCCCTATCCACCAGCGCCGTTTTTAGTCTATGATCCGGCAGACATTCCAATCTATATCACGACCTTTGCCTTCGGACCGATTGCAGGACTGACGGTTACCTTGATCGTCAGCTTGATCCAGGCATTTGTCCTGGGCGGAGACGGCGTGTATGGCTTTATCATGCATTTCTTTGCCACAGGCATCTTTGCGCTGATTGCAGGCGGTCTTTACCGTCATAAGAAGTCAAAAAAAGGAAGCGATTATCGCATTGGTGGTGGGCGTGATTGCCATCACCGCAGTGATGTGTTTAGCGAATTATATCGTTACTCCTTGGTTCTTAGGTACGCCGAGAAAAGCGGTCCTAGCCATGCTGATCCCTATTGTCATACCGTTTAACCTGCTGAAAGCCAGCATCAACGCGCTGATTACCTTCCTGGTATACAAGCGAATCTCTAAATTCTTACACAGGGGCGCATGAGACAGATGAGAGAAGTACTTATTAAAAACGAAGAAGACACCAAGGTCTTCGGACATAGACTGGCAGAAAGCTTGACGGAAAATGCCGTAGTCGCTTTGATTGGGGATCTGGGTACAGGAAAAACAACACTGACGAAATATATTGCAGAGGGGCTTGGCGTTGCGGAAACGATTACAAGCCCTACTTTTACGATTGTCTGCGAATATCATTCCGGCAGACTGCCTTTGTATCATTTTGACGTGTATCGTTTGGAGAATGCAGACGATCTGTTCGAAATCGGCGCTGAGGAGTATTTTTATGCCGGCGGCGTGTCTGTCATAGAATGGGCGGATCAGGTAGCGGAAATATTGCCAGACGACACGAAATGTATCTTCATTGAATACGGTGAAAGAGAAGGAGAGCGAATATACAAATGTACATTTTAGCTATAGAGACGACAGGACCGCTGGGCAGCGTTGCAATCACAGACGGCGCAGGAAACTGCTCACTGAAAATTTCAGGTGAGGAAATGAATCATCTGAAAGATTTGATGCCCATGGCGCAGCAGCTGATGGACGAGTGGAAACTTGCCAAAAGTGATCTGTCAGCAGTGGCGGCATCAATCGGGCCAGGTTCTTTCACGGGTATCAGGATTGGCGTATCAACGGCTCGCGCCGTGGCGCAGGCTCTGAATCTGCCGGCCATCTCTGTTCCTACGTTGGATATGTTTAAACAGAGATGTGATGGTATGTCTCTGATCGTGCCAATTTTTAACGCACGCAGAGGACAGGTCTACGGCGGTGTTTTTGATGAAGCTGGCGATGATATTTTGCAGAGCGGCCCTTACTTACTGACGGAGGTCTTTGAGGCAGTCGAGGCCCACTTGGAAGACGTGCGGTCGGAAATGCCCTGCGGCATGCTGCAGGCCGCTTCGGTAAAATTCTATGGAGACGGCGTAGACGCTATGCGCAGGAATTGGCTGACTTCAAGGAAAAATGCTGAAGCTGGAAGGCTGCCGCGTTTTGAATGCGCCAAAGGATGAGCGATATCAGGACGCTGGTATGACGGCACGCGCGGCTGTGAAGAAATATCGCAATGGAGAGCTGATTTCTGCAGATCAGCTGCTGCCTGATTACATGAGAGTGACTGAGGCGGAACAGAAGTTAAAAGACGGCAGCCTGGCAAGAGAAAGGGCTGCTAAAATGGCTAGATTTAAAGCGAGATAGGCTTATGATAAAATTAGTGATCAGAAGAGGACGATTAGAAGATCTGGATGGCATTGCTGCCTTGGAGCAGGTGTGTTTTGCTTCGCCCTGGTCCAGAGAATCGCTCTATCGTGACATGGCAGAAAATCAGATGGCGATGTATTTCGTGGCTGAACTTGATGAAGAAGTGGTGGGTTACTTGGGCATATGGCTCGTCTCTGAAGAGGGATATATTAATAATGTGGCTGTATCGCCGTCACATCGCAGACGGCGAATCGGGTCAGCTTTGATCGAGGCCATGCTGGAAGCTACGCAGGCGGAAGGAATTATTGCCCATACCCTGGAAGTACGCACAGGTAACGAGGCGGCTAAGAGACTTTATGAAAAATTCGGTTTTAAAGAAGCTGGCCTGCGAAAAAGGTTATTATGAAGATAACGGAGAGGACGCCGTCATCATGTGGCGGTACTAAAAACCGCAGACAGGCAGTAAAATTGTAAAATGCATAATCCCAGGCAAATTAGACCAAAATAGCCTTAAACAACTAGACCGATTGGGAGGATTATGCGATGGAAATGGAAAAACGACCTTACGACGATATAGAAAGATACGGCGGTTTAATGGAGATTTGTACCCATTGTAATCGTTTTGAAAGGAGATATGACTTTGACACCTTTACGATGTCAGACTATCAATCCTGTGAAAACTGCAGGCATTGGGGGCCTGACGACCGGTGCTTAGTGAAATAAATATGAAAGATCAAAAGTTTTTGACGATGGCAATTGAATCCAGCTGTGATGAGACTTCCGTGGCGGTGCTTGCTGATGGCAGGACTGTTCTGAGTAACGTCATCTCGTCTCAGATTGCGATTCATACCGCCTTCGGCGGAGTGGTGCCGGAAATCGCCTCCCGCCATCATCTTGAGAATATGAATAGGGTAGTGGAGCAGAGCCTGACGGAAGCCGGCGTCACCTTGGATGACATCGATCTTTTAGGCGTTACTTACGGTCCAGGCCTTGTAGGCGCGCTGCTGATGGGCGTCGCTACGGCAAAAGCAATGGCCTTTGCCAAAGACATCCCTCTCGTAGGGGTCAATCATATGCACGGCCATATCAGTGCCAACTTCATACAGTATCCTGACCTAAAGCCGCCTTTTATGAGCCTGATCGTTTCAGGCGGCCATACCAACATCGTTGAAATGACGGATTACGGGCAATGCAATGTCCTAGGCGGAACACGCGACGATGCAGTGGGCGAGGCCTATGACAAGGTGGCGAGAGTGATTGGGCTGGGTTATCGGCGGTCCTAAAATCGACATAGCTGCGAAGGAGGAAATTCGCAGGCAATCCACTTTAAACGAGTATTTCTGGAAAAGGCAGCTTGGACTTCAGCTTCAGCGGTTTAAAGACAGCAGTACTCAATTACTTAAATACAGAGAAACAGGCAGGCAGGGAAATCAGCGTGCCAGACGTAGCGGCCAGCTTTCAGGCGGCGGTTATAGAAGTGATTGTCAAAAGGCCATTGAAGCGGCCTTAGACAAAAGACAGGACAAACTAGTCCTGGCAGGAGGCGTAGCGGTAATTCAAGCTGCGCTGTGATTTACAGGCGGAATGTGATAAGCACGGAATCAGACTCTACGTGCCGGCTCCTGTTTTGTGTACAGATAATGCGGCGATGATCGCCTGTGCAGCCTATTACAAATATCAGACGCTAGGGGCAGACGATCTTATCTGGATGCTTACCCAAGCCTGGCGATATAACATAGGGAGATTTACATGGTAATTTTATCAGCAAAGATATAACGAAAACCTGATGGCGTGGACACGATTTTAGAAAACGTGTCCTTTTCGTCAATGAGGAGACCGCATCGGCATTGTCGGCGCCAATGGAGCAGGAAGATTCTCGCTCAACATTCTCTTCAGGCCAGCTTTGCGGCGGACGGCGGAAATTTTTCATGTCCGCAGAATCAAGTCATAGGTTACTTAAAACAGAAGGATAACTTTGACAGAGAATACGGTTCTGGAAGAAATCCACAAGATATTCAAACCTCTTTGAAGAAATGGAAAAGAGCTGACGGCGCTTTCTCTTAAAATCAGCGAGCTGGGCGCTGAAGCCGGCTGTGAAATGAACCGGCTATGCAGCCTTGACAGAGACTTTTAAAAAATGAAGGCGGGTATTCCCACAAAAGCGAGATTTCTGGTATTCTAAACAGCATGGCTTTTGGAGAAGAGTATTATGACAAGAAGATCAGCACCCTCAGCGGCGGTGAAAGAACCAGATTGGCGCTGGCCTGTCTCCTGGAAAAACCTGATATTTTGTTCCTGGACGAGCCGACCAACCATCTTGACGTGGCACGCTGGAAATAGCGAACAGTATCTAAAGGGACTACAAAGAGGCACAATCATCATGGTATCCCATGACGAATATTTCCTCGATCAGATGACAAATCGAATTTTGAAGTGGAGCACCACAAACTGAAATGTTGAAGGAAATTACAGTGCTTTTGCCGAAGAAGCGGGCTCTTCGAAGCCGAAATGCGGGCTTACAATAAACAGCAGACGGAGATTAAGAGGCAAGAGGATCTGATCAGACGCTTTAAGGAGCAGGGCACGGAGAAGCTGGCGAAACAGGCCGCATCCAGAGAAAAAACGATTGGATCATATCGACCGGCTGGATCGGCCCGAATCGGAACTGGGCAAGGTAAAAATTCACTTTCGTCAAAAATATCAAAGCAGCAACGACGTTCTTCACGGGAGGAACTTGCAAAATCCTTCGGATTCGGCGCTTCTCGCAGAACTCTTTGAACATGTGAATTTTGATATCAAACGGGGCGAGCGAATCTGCATCGTAGGTCCCAACGGCGTAGGGAAGACGACACTGCTGCGGGTTATGATGGAGGGCTTTCTCCAGTGAAGGATATCTGAAAATCGGACACAACGTGCTGTTCGGATATTACGATCAAGGACAACTGCTTTTAAACAACGAGGCTACTGTCATGGACGAAGTCCATGACTCTACAAGCTGTATAAGGACAGTGAGATCCGTTCCATCCTAGGATGCTTTTTATTTAAGAACGATCAGGTGTTTCTGAAAGTCGGATCTCTTTCCGGCGGCGAGAAAGCCAGGCTGGCTCTCTTAAAATTGATGATGAGCGGCGCCAACGTGCTGGTTGGACGAACCGACCAACCATTTGGATATCGACTCAAAAGAGGTCTTTGAGGACGCTCTCATGGAGTATCCGGGAACCGTCATCGTCGTCACGACCGATATTTCCTGAACAAAATACCGACCAGGATTTTTGGAGCTGGAAAAAGAAGGCTTGACTGAATATCTGGGCACTTACGACTATTATGTGGAGAAAAAAGCTTCTATCGAATCAGGCAAGCGGTATTTAAAAGAGATGTCAGAAGCAAAGAAAAAGTGAATGGGGCAAATAGATTTTGACCAGGGGGCAAATCTAAGTCCGGCAGAAGAGCGAGCGCTTAAGAAAAAGAAGCAGAGGAACGGCGCAGGATCAGAGAAAAGAGAGGCTGGAGTCTTTGATCGAGGAACTTGAAGACAAGATTGGGCAGACCGAAGGTGAAATGTGCAAGCCTGAGAATCTGGCAAATACTGGACTTTTGACAGAACTCGACGAAAAAGTCAAAAGATTTGAGGGTAAAATTGAGGAAGCGTACGACAATTGGATGGAATTGTAATAGATTTAGTAAAACTTGAAATTTTGTCTTGCATTACATATAGTAGTCAACTATAATAAGTTTTGTAATTTAGTAACGACAAATGGAGGTTAGTTATGGCTTTTGATAAAATAAGATCAATTATTATGGAGCAGCTGAGTGTAGAGGAGTCCTTAGTGACGATGGACACAAATCTAATGAAGGATTTGGAAGCAGACTCTCTTGACGCTGTAGAAATCATCATGGCGATCGAGGAAGAGTTCGATATCGAGATTCTGACGAAGAAGCTGAAAAATTCCAGTTGGTAGGCGATTTAGTTAGATACGTTGAAGAAAAATTGTGAACAGGAATAACAAAGGAAAACCCGTCAGCCTCTGACGGGCTTTTTGTATGATAGAAGATATGGAATTCCTATCATTCAAAAAGAAGGTTGAATGATGTCCGATGAAAGGTGGGATGACAAATGAAAAATGCAAAGATATCCAATGCGGTAATTAAAAGGCTCCCGAGATATAGAAGATATCTGATCGAGCTGAGAAAAAGGGAGTGGAGAAGATATCCTCCAAAGAGTTCAGTAATCTGATCGGATATACAGCATCCCAGATTAGACAGGACTTGAACAATTTTGGCGGATTTGGACAACAGGGCTACGGCTACAGCGTCGATGGCCTTTACGATGAGATCAGTGCGATCCTGGGACTGGATAAAGAATACAGAATGGTTATCATGGGTGCCGGAAATCTGGGACAGGCCATCGCCAAGTATACGCACTTCATAAACAAGGTTTTAAGGTCTGCGGTGTATTTGAAATCAGCCCGAATTTGATCGGCAAGGATTTGACGGCATCGAGATTATGGATTATGAGAACATCGTAGAGTATGTGGAGGAAGAGGAAATTGATATCGGCATCATCTGTGTGAACCAGAATAATGCACAAGAAGTGGCTGACAAACTTTCCTTCGCCGGAGTAAAGGGTATATGGAATTTTGCTCCCACAGATATCGAAGTGCCAAAGCATGTAGCTCTGGAGAATGTACACTTATCTGACAGTCTGCATTCTTTGGCATACCACATGAACGATATCCAGAAAAAGGATCAATCAAAAGAGAAGGCTAAGAAGGAAGAGTAGGCGGCGACGGCGGTAAGACAATGACGTTGCCGTATTAAAAAATAAGGCTGTTTCAAAGAAGCAGCCTTATCATTTGGTAATAATGAAATATTAAGCCTCAACTGGAGCATCGACTGGGCAAGCACCAGCACAAGCGCCGCAATCAATGCATTTATCAGCATCGATTACATATGTACCGTCGCCCTCAGCGATAGCTTCAACTGGACATTCTGCTGCACAAGCTCCACAGCTGATGCAAGCGTCTGTAATTTTATAAGCCATGATATATCCTCCTTTAAGACATGTCTTGAATTCGAATTCTATTATAGCAGAAGGGCGAGTATAAGTAAAGATGAAAGTTTATACTTTGACGGGTAAAAGTGGTACTGGAAAGTCATACCAGGCCATCAACCTATGTGGGAAAAAAAACATAGTAAGCATCATTGACGACGGCTTATTTATCTACAAAAATCGAGTGGAAGCGGGAATATCCGCCAAGCGTCAGAAGACAATGGCAGGGGCCATCAAAACGGCGCTGTTCACCTTGGACGAGCATGCATCTTCAGTGGCAAAACGGATACAGGAGCTGAACCCATCGTCTCTGCTGATTATTGGAACCAGCGACCGTATGACAGACAGAATCGTCGCGCGCCTGGAACTGCCGCAGGTCAGCGAGCGCATCTATATTGACGATATTACCACGCCAGAAGAGCGGGATATCGCTGATAAGCAGCGGCACATGCAGGGGAAGCATATCATTCCTGTTCCTACGCTGCAGCTGAAACGCGATTTTGCCGGATATTTTCTGGATCCTCTGCGTATCTTCCGCGGTCTGAACGTTGGCGGCAAAGCCCAGTTTTCTGAGAAAACAGTCGTCCGGCCGACTTTTAGTTATATGGGTGAGTTTTTTATTTCTGACACTGTATTGACAGATATTGCCTCCTGCGTTGCAGGCGAAGTGAAGGGGTTGTCGAAGTCATAAAAGTTTACGAGAATACGGCGCCAGATAATTTAGTGGTAGATGTTTCTATCACCATTGGAGAGGCAGCCCCCTTTGGGAGACTGCGATGGATTTTTTCAGCAGCGCTTGGCGGAGGTGATCGAGTATATGACGGCCTTTAATGTGGTTAAAGTGGACGTAGAAATCAGCGGCATCGCCAGAGGCATTTGGGGCTAAAGCAGATTGTGCAAAGCCCTTTCCAGATGCTGGTCTTTGCTGTAAGGATCGTCTTGTGGTAAGATAAGTAAAACTACATAGAAGGACGAACGAAGGATGGATGAATATATTGTAAAAAATGTAAAGGACTTTCGCTTAGACCATGTCTTTGACTGCGGCCAATGTTTTCGATGGGAAAAGCAGGCCGACGGCTCTTACACCAGGACGGCGATGGATCGAGTGGTCAATATGCAGTTTGTCTGCGGCGATCGAGCCAGTGAGCCTGAGACAACAGGGATTTGATTATCAAAAACTGCACGGAAGAAGATTTCCTGCAAATCTGGAAACCTTATCTGGATTTAGACAGAGACTATGGGGAAATAAAGAGGACCTTGACGGCTGATGATCTGGTGATGGGCGAAGCGGTGGCATGCGGCCAAGGGATTCGGATTTTAAAACAGGACCTCTGGGGGAGACCATTGTTTCTTTTTATCATATCGCAGAATAATAACATTCCTAGAATCAAAGGCTGTATTGAGAACTTGTCTCAGATGTTTGACTGCCGGCAGGCGAATACGCGGGCCGGACCTATTACAGTCTGCCCGGACCGCAGAAGCTGGCAAGTCTGACGGCGGAGGACCTGGCGCCGGTCAGACTTGGCTACAGGACTAGATATTTGCTTGAGACAGCAAAGATGGTGTGTGAAAAGGACTGCCGGAGGATGAAGTTCAGCTTTCGGCATTATGCGGCGTAGGTCCAAAGGTTGCGAACTGTATACTCCTGTTTTCAATGGCCAAGTATGACAGCTTTCCCATTGATGTCTGGATGGCGAGGGTGATGAGTCAATTATATGGCATTGATGAAGGCGATCATAAGGGGATGTGTACTTATGCCCAGGAACACTTTTGGCCAACTGGGAGGTTTTGCTCAGCAATATCTCTTCTATTATATTAGGGAAAAAATAGATGAAACGTGTCGAAAGCTGTAGGCAGTGAATAGGGCAGGGAGAAGAGGGGGAGACTCTTTATGGGAAAAAAGAAGGCAGAAGTAAGGCAGTCTGGATTTTAGACTGCTTTTTTAAAACATAAAGAAAAATTCACATAAAATTTGCAAAAAATATTGACATCAGAGCAAGAAAGACCTACAATAAAGAAGATGATTAGCACTGAATTAATTGAGTGCTAACAAATCGACACGAAAGATGTGTCAGAACGCAAAAAACAGTACATAATAATATCAACATAAACTAGGAGGTAGAGAAAATGAGTTTTGGAATCAAGCCACTTGGCAGCAGAGTTGTGATTAAGAAATTAGAAGCTGAAGAAAAGACAGAAGGCGGTATCATCCTTGCGAGCGCAGCAAAGGAAAAACCACAGACAGCCGAAGTCGTAGCAGTAGGTCCTGGAACAAAGGACGAAGTGATGGAACTTTCTGCAGGGGACAAAGTTGTATTTTCTAAATACGCAGGAACAGAGATCAAGTATAATGGTGAAGAATACACAATTATGAGCCAGGGCGATATACTGGAAATCGTAGAATAATTAATCAGGGAGGTAATGAAAAATGGGAAAGGATTTATTTTATGGCGAGGACGCCAGAAGAAAGCTTCAGGTAGGTGTAGATAAATTAGCAGATACCGTTAAAATCACATTAGGACCTAAAGGCAGAAACGTTTTGATCAACAAATCATTCGGATCACCTTTGATCACCAATGACGGTGTAACTATTGCAAGAGAAATTGAACTGGAAGACTCCGTCGAGAACATGGGTGCACAGTTGGTCAAAGGAAGTTGCAACAAAGACAAACGACGTTGCCGGTGATGGAACGACGACAGCTACACTGCTTGCACAGATCATCATCAGAGAAGGATTCAAAAACGTGGCGGCAGGCGCAAATCCGATGGTACTGAAGAGAGGCATCCAGGGAGCAGTTGACACAGCTGTTGAAGAAATCAAAAAGACTTCACACAAAGTAGAAACAAAAGAATCTATCGCACAGGTTGCATCTGTTTCTGCTGCTGACGAGACAATCGGCGGCATGATTGCAGAAGCAATGGAAAAAGTCGGAAAAGACGGCGTTATCACAGTAGAAGAATCCAAGACGATGGGAACTACTTTAGATGTAGTAGAAGGTATGCAGTTCGACAGAGGATATCTGTCAGCATACATGGTAAGCGATACAGACAAGATGGAAGCTGTTTTAGAAAATCCTTACATCTTATTAACCGATAAGAAGATCAGCAACATCAGGATCTGCTTCCACTCTTAGAGCAGATCGTAAAACAGGGAAGAAAGCTTTTGATCGTCGCAGAAGACGTAGAAGGCGAAGCTTTGACGACATTAGTTCTCAACAAGCTGAGAGGAACTTTCGACGTTGTTGCAGTTAAATCACCAGGATTTGGCGAAAGAAAGAAAGCGTTAGTAGAAGATATCGCAGTTCTGACTGGCGCTACAGTCATCAGCGAAGAAGTAGGCTACGACCTCAGAGAAGCGACTGTTGATATGCTGGGTCAGGCAGGCACTGTCAAAGTTGAAAAAGACAGAACTGTCATCGTCAATGGAGCTGGCGAAAAAGCTGACATCGACGCTAGAATCAACGCAATCAAAAACACAGCTGGCTGAGTCCGAATCCGATTTTGACAAAGAAAAATGCCAGGAAAGATTGGCTAAGTTAGCAGGCGGCGTAGCTGTCATCAAAGTCGGCGCTGCAACAGAAACTGAATTGAAAGAAAGAAAGCTGAGAATCGAAGACGCACTGAACGCAACACAAGCTGCGGTAGAAGAAGGTATTGTAGCAGGCGGCGGCGTAGCGCTCTGCAATGCAATTCCGGCTGTATCTAAATATGTTGAAACTCTGGAAGGTGACGAAAAGACTGGTGCAAAGATTATCGAGAGAGCATTGGAAGAGCCGGTTAGACAGATTGCTGACAACGCAGGCTTTGAGAGCAGTGTAGTCGTTGCAGAAGTGAAGAACCAGAAAGCTGGAGTTGGTTTCAACGCTGCAACAGAAGAGTATGTCGACATGATTGATGCTGGTATCCTTGACCCTGCAAAGGTAACAAGATCAGCAATTCAGAATGCTGCATCTGCATCCGCAATGCTGCTTACGACAGAAGCAGGCATCGTTGAAATCAAAGGAAGCGATCCACTGACAAATGCGATGGCGAATGGCGGCCCTGGCGGCATGGGCGGCATGGGCGGCATGATGTAAGTTAGAATTCTATAAAAACCGCAAGATTCATAGGGGAAACTGCTAGTGACGGCAGTTTCCTCTTTTATTATGCGGGAAATATCGATAAAATCGATATTGACGCAATATGAAAAGAACGTACTTGGCGAAGCGTCAACCCTTGTGAAAAAGGTGTTAAGCCGTTTTCGACTGAATAATACATTGCGTTCTGTTACAATCAAGAGTAATATGAAGGTAGAATCTTTGACAGGAGAAAAAATATGGATTGGAAAAGTGCGGCTCCGATATTAGACAATCTGCCGGGAGGCATTGGACTATTCTGCTACGACGGGATAGGCTTTTCTCCTGTGTATATCAGTCAGCAGCTGCTGAAGACAGTGAAGTGCAGTGACTTGACTGAGCTGGAACAGCTGGTTCACCATGAGGACGTTCTTCAGCTGCGCGGCAAAGCAGAGCCTTTTGCAGCAGCAAGAACCGCTGATACACGATTTTCGCCTTCTTGATCGAACAAGCGGCGAGTATTTTTGGCTGCGGTTGAAAGCGAATTCCCAGGCTAATGAAGGAAGCGGGCAGATTATCTATGCAGAGGTCACGGACATAGACGCCGAAAAGAAGGCGGAGACCATGCTGACACTGACGGGAAAACCTTATTTTCTGTCATTGAAGAATCTGGCGTCCAATTTTGGGAATATGACATCAAACATGACAGGGCCTACCTCGGACTTAAATCGCGAAAAGACTATAAAATAGAAGGAATAATTGAAAATTTCCTGCATCGTGGATAGAAACAGGATACGTACATCCGGACGATGTGGCAGAATATCTCAATGTGATGGCCAGATTGAAAAAGAGACGCCGGCAGTGTCTGCTTTGATGCGAGAATCTGGAATCCCAACCTAGAAGGTTATGAGTGGAAGAAGATTCATTATACCGCAATTGCAGATGAAAATGGACAACCGGCCAAAGCCTTGGCCATAGCGGTCGACATTCATGATTTTAAACACAGTGAAGAGACGCTGCAGGCGGTCATGGAACAGATGGGCATTACATCATGGGAATATGATATTAACAACAGAACGATTGTTTGCAATGGAGGCTGTGCAGAGACTTTTTGATAAGAATGATCTCATTGTCAAAAACATTCCCGAAGCGCTTCTGGACAAGAGAGACGTGCATCAGGACGATGCGGATATATTGATGGATGGCTATCAGAAATTGTTTGATGGGAGAGAGTCAAGTGAAATTTCAGTGCAGATATTGGGTTTCACGGATCGCACAGTACAAATGGTTTGAAACGGCATACACTGTGATTAGGGACGAAGGCGGAAGCTTTCTGCGGGCTATAGGCACGGCGCGGGATATCGAAAACAAAAACGAGCAGAGGAACAGTATCAAGACCAGTTAAAGTTTATGAACGACGTCTCAGACGAGACTTTGATTGCCAAAGGCAGGCACAACATTTCAAAAACAAAGTGGAATTTTCTGTAGAACGCAGTTCTTATGCAATACCTGGCATGGAAGGGAGGCCTATGATCAGTTTATCGAGAAGCTGATCAGACAGCCTTTGAGAGCGCATAAGCGTGAAGAACTTTCCCGCATTTTGTCCCGCAGACAGTTGATTGACTGCTTTGAAAAAGGAAGCAATCACTTTTCTGTTACGTATCAACGGAAGACGAAAGATGGTAAGCTGATCTGGGTGGAGACCACCTTAAGAACTTTCTTGCAGCCAGGCAGTGAAGATATCATCTGCTTTGCTTATACCTATGATCGAACCGATAGCGTGCTGCAGCAGCAGATTGTCAATCGTGTCGCTGACATGGAATATGATTTTCTCGCCATATTAGAGGTAGAATCTGAATCCTTTCGGCTGGTCACAGTAAATGGCAAGGCAGAAACGCAGAAAATGTCAAAGAAGATGCATTCTTTTGAGAGCTATAAACAAGACATCATGAAAAGCGTTTTGCCAGAACAACAGCAGCAGGTTATTGCGAATTTGGATTTCAGCTGCATTATTGATAGGCTGAGGGATTCTGATACATATTTCTTTATGTTCTCTTTTATTGAAAACGGCGAGGTAAGAAGGAAAAAAGCTGCAATTTGCCTATTTAGATGAAAGCAAGGATCTTATTATGTTTACCCGCTCCGATATGACGGATGTTTACGAAAATGAACAGGCACAACTGCGACGCATAGCGACAGCCTTGAGAGAAGCAGAAGAAGCCAATCACGCGAAAACCGACTTTTTATCGAGAGTCAGCCACGATTTGCGGACGCCGATGAATGCTATTTTGGGCCTCTCTAATCTGGGACTGGAAACTGACGACGTGGCAGAACTGAAGGGTTATATGGAAAAAAATACAGTCCTCTGGTCAATACCTCTTGAGCTTGATTAACGACACGCTGGACGTCAACAGAATTGAGAGCGATCGATTAGAAGCACACCAATCGCAAATGAATAATTTGTCATTAATTGAGCCAGTCGTATCTACTGGCAAGATTTTGGCAAAAGAAAAAAGTGCGTTTTGTTGTGGACCTCAGCGGAATGACTGCGGGCATGATAAAAGGAGATATCATCAATATCAGACGGATTTTGAACAATCTGGTTTCCAATGCCATTAAGTTTACTGATCCGGGCGGAACGGTGGAACTGAAGGTTGAAGAAGGACCCTCAACAATTTGCGGCAGAGGGAGTCGACGCTGTATTGCTTCACCGTAACGGATAATGGAATCAGGATGAGCAAATCTTTTTATGAAAAGCATGTATGAACCTTTCGCACAAGAAAACGAAGCTTCCTATATGGAGAAGGGATCGGGACTTGGACTGACGATTGTCAAGAAACTAGTCGAATTACTCGGCGGTGAGATTGAGGTAAAGAGCGCCTTAGGCAAAGGGACTGTCTTTAAAATTTATCTGAGCCTGGAGAAACGTGAAACCAGTGCAGAAGAAAAAGAGGAACGGTTTGCTGAAGCTTCGATGGAAGCGCTGTACGGGAAACAGATTCTCGTCTGTGAAGATCATCCACTAAACACCCTGGTGGTGAAGAAGTCCTTTCAAAGTCGGCTGCACTGTAACCACTGCAGAAAACGGTCAGCTGGGGCTGGATATTTTCAGGCACTCACCGCCTGAAACCTTCGCTGCGATTCTGATGGACATTCGCATGCCTGTGATGGATGGGTTAGAAGCGGCTAGACAGATTCGTCTGTTAGATGAGGATGTTCCTATCATCGCACTTTCCGCCAACGCCTACGATGTAGATGAAGAAAAGTCGGCAGAAGCAGGTATGAATGCCCATTTATCCAAGCCGATTGAACCGCAGCTATTGTATGAAACTCTACTAAAATATGTGAATTTTCGGTAACAATTGGGTTTAGTACCAAGAAAATTGCCGTATTGACACCTCCGTTTCGGCCGTACAAGCAATGGCTGCATCCCCGCAGAATGGGTATTTTCAGACGTTTTTCGACTTTTAACGAGAAACCGTCTGCAGGACTGGATTAACAAAAATATCGCCAACCCATAATTTGCTATTGGAAAAGCGGTTGTTTTATGGTATAATGTGAACAAATGAAATACAAGTGCATAATGATGCATGGCCAAACCGGTCCAGATT
>VOFH01001293.1_pt1 | contig 26001 bp, 46 predicted proteins | sample 5384091 | NCBI WGS metagenome assembly VOFH01 (sample SAMN12384727, study PRJNA508395) | human gut metagenome | isolation source: healthy gut G | host: Homo sapiens
ATATTAAGGCGCCCATTCCAGATCATGGCCATCCCATTTCGAGCAACACGGGAGTTGGATATACACAATCAAACATATCAACTCCACGTGCTACACCTTCTGCCAGACAGTCTGCGGTGCCAACGCCTATCAAATAACGAGCCTTATTGGTTGGCAACAACGGAAAGTATATTCGAGAATTTCATTCATTAAATCATGAGGTTCTAACGGATAAAACCGCCGATGCTATAACCTTCAAAATCCATCGCCCAAGTTCTTCGCACTTTGTTTGCGCAAGTCTTTGTACATGCCACCTTGAACGATACCGGAATATGCCTTGGCGGTCATGAGCTTGACGAGCCTCTTGCAACGATGCGCCCAACGCGTGGCACGCGCCGTAGAGCGTTTCGCATAATCATGATCCGCAGGATACGGAATGCATTCGTCAAAAAAGCCATCGCAATATCAGAACCTAATTGCTCTTGTACTTTGTAGCCACTTCAGGAGAAAGAAACTGTTTTGATCCATCAATGTGGATCTAAATGTAACACCATCCTCAGTAATTTTGCGCATATCGCCTAAACTAAATACTTGGAATCCACCACTATCCGTAAGGATAGCTTGATCCCAATTCATAAATTTATGTAAGCCACCAGCCTCTTCTACGAGTCCGGCCCAGGGCAGAAGAAATAAAATGATAGGTATTGCTTAAAATAACTTGAGAACCCATAGCCTTTAGTTCTTCCTGGTGTCATCGTTTTAACTGTCGCTTGCGTGCCGACGGGCATAAACATCGGTGTTTCAAGGTACCATGTGGCGTATGCAATAAACCTGCCCATGCCCCCGTATGAGGACATGTTTTTGTAATTCATAAATAATACTCGGCATAGTCCCCTAACGTATAAACATAGCATCGCCGAAGCTAAAGAAACGATAACGTTCGTATAGCTTCTTCGTAGGCCGCCAAACAGTGTTCACGACCAGCTAGTGCACTAATCAACATTAACAATGTAGATTGAGGCAAGTGAAAATTCGTTACTAACGCATCAATCATCTTAAATTTATAGCCAGGATAGATAAAAATTTGAGTCCAACCACTCATACCTTGTAATACACCATCATCATTCGTAGCAGACTCAAGAGTACGCACCGATGTAGTACCTACCGGCAATGATATGAGACCCTTTTTGTTTGGCCGCATTATTCGATCCGCCGTATCTTGAGATAAACAAAGAACTCACTATGCATTTCGTGTCTTCAATAGTCTCTGCCGATACAGGTCTAAAGAAGTGCCAAGTCCAACATAAGGTTACAAACTCAAGCTCTACACCTTTAGCTTTAATCTTTTTCTAAGAGGTCAGGTGTAAAGTGAAGTCCTGCAGTTGGTGCCGCAGCAGAGCCTTTCTCCCCAGCATATACCGTTTGATAACGATCTTTTATCTTCTAACTTTCATGAATGTATGGAGGCAATGGCATTTCACCGTTCTTGAATCACATCATCAAACACACTGTTGCAGCGTGAACTGAATGATACGGCCTCCAAAATCTGTTTTATCTATAATAACTCCCTTAGGCGGTCATCAAACTCTATAACTTGCCCGACAGGACATTTTTTTCCCCGGTTTAACAAGGCATTCCCATCGATTTTCACCACATGGTGTGTGAGTAGAAGTACCTCCACCTTGCCACCCAGAACCTTTGACGATGTCCATATAATCTCGCAGGGATAACCTTTGTATTATTAAATACAAGCACGTCTCCTTCATGAAGCTCTTCTAGCAAATCATAAAAATGTCTTTATGTTTGCTTCACCACTTACCTTTTTATCTAAGGTTAAAAGCCGTGCTGTATCACGAGGTTCTACAGGATGCTGAGCAATCAGTTCCTCTGGCAATTCATAATCAAAATCTGTAACTTTCATCGTAATCCTTATTAGTACATTTTCAATGTAATGCCACTATAGTAGTGACGCAAAATAGTTTGGTAATAATTTGTATCTCCAGGATTAGCGCTTTTGCCATTTCCGCAGTAACCCCATTGAGACATACCAAGGCCATGACCCCAACTGTGGCCTTTTAATATAAACAGTATCATTCTTGCCAGTAAAAAGCTATGATAAAGCCTTACCGTGCCTTTTAGCAGGATTTATTGTGATTTTACATAGAAATCAAACAATGTAGATTTTAAACCTAAAATGCTACGCAGCGCATCACCATCTATGTAGTTTTCCAGAATTTGCCTATGAGTAGCTTTTCTTTATACGACCTGATACACTGCGGTCGTATGTTTTGTTGCCCAGGCTTACCAAGCGGGGTCAACTGAATGCTCTTCAATTTACCTACCCCTTTACTTGCCGCATTAAGTTTACTTTCAAGAGCTTGACGAGAGGTAGTGACAGTCCAATTCGATGTAGATGTACCCAGTACTAAAGTCTTTTACCCCTTTTAAGTATGGCACATCACTGCCCCAAACATTTACACTATCCTCTGTATAGCCCTCCATCGGAATGGAACAAGGCATTAATAGGACGTTGATCATAAAGCATAACCATGCCTTTAGTTTTATTTACAGCATTTGTGGTAGTTGAGATTCACCACTCCACACCACTATATATACTTGATGATCGTGTGAAGTTGCTCACATCATAAAATTTACCTTTATTTTGTTCCATCGTATGAAGAGCATAGGGTGCGAGCTGCTACGGCTTGCGCTTCACAATGCAGCAGCGCTGGCCCAAGACAGTACTACCTCTTGTGGAACAACACCATACAGGTAATCCCTCAAGAGGCACAGAGTTGATGATCATCATGGTTCATTATTGGCACGTAATGTGAGCCCACCACGATAACCTTTTACCTTCGAACAAAATGGTGCATCACTATTCGCAGGCTTCAAATGTAACCACACTATCAATAGTCTTTCCATTTTACAGCAATCTTGCCGCGCGAACGCCAATAGATGTACCACGATTAACGATTATTGCTAACTTGACCATTACCGCTGTTCAACACAACCATATTAGCTGTAGATGTAACAGCAGCATCAGGCCATGACTTCTAGTAGAACACGTACATTTGGCATGTTTTCTTTGCGTTCTGTAGCAGCGTCACTACGAGACCCACTTTGTTGCAGTAATAACTGCTGTATTGGCTGAGATGCTATTCATCCGTTGTTTTTACTACCTTTTTTAGTAGCAGTTTTTTCAGTAGCTCTCTTTTGTACTACAGGCTTTTCATCAGTAACTGCAGGTTTAGCAGTTGGCTTCGAAGTACCAGAAGCCGCAGGTTTTATAACCATTGTAGCTTTACCTGTAGTGGCTGATTTCGTAGCCGTTGCATTAGTACTAGATTTCGCAGTACTAGTTGATTTTGTTACTAACTGGTTTAGCCGGCGTTACCGGTTTGTAGATGTAGCAGGCTTTGCTACACTAACCGGTTTTGCACCAGGTTTAGCCACCGTAGATGCAGCAGTTGACTTAGAAACCGTTTTAGTTGTTGCGACCGGCTTTGCAGCTGGTTTAGTAGCAAGTGGACGAAAACCAGATTTCTTCGTCGTATTTACTTTCGATACAGTGGTATTAGATACTGTTGATTTTGGCGTTGGCTTTTTCGTTACCACTGCACCTTTATTTTGCAGCGTCGCCCATGTGCTATAGAAACACCGCCAATGTTTACACCCTAAAACAAAATTACCATTATCATCAATTGTAATCGTTTTGTTTTCATTGTTATTTTCCCTGTCTGTTCAGAAATACCTAAATGCTCATAGGCTAATTTAGTAGCTACCCTCCCACGCGGTGTGCGTCCTAAAAATCCCTAATTGTATCAAATATGGTTCATACATATCTTCGATGGTATCTCTCTCTTCGCTGATGGCCGCTGCAATGGTACTCAATCCCTACAGGACCGCCATCATATTTTCAATAATACATTCCAACACACGTCGATCAATTCGATCAAGTCCCATTTATCTACATATAAACGTTGTAATGCTTCATCTGCAATTTCTTGAGTGATAACCCCATCACCAATGACTTGTGCAAAGTCGCGTACCCGTTTAAGCAGACGATTTGCGATACGCAGTGTTCCTCGTGAACGACGCGCAATTTCGCTTGCCCCAGTTGGCACAATACCAATATTAAAGTATCTCTGCGGCGCGAGACACAATAAACCTAACTCTGGTTGTTTATAATATTCAACCGATTAATACCAAATCGGTCCGTAATGACTGCCAAAGCACCCGCTCGAGTCAACCTACCAAAGTAAATTTTGGCAAGTCAATGCGCACAGTTCGAGCACTTGGACCCTTACCGATGATAATATCAATAGCATAGTCTTCCATAGCAGAGTACAACACTTCCTCTACACTACGAGGACAAGCGATGAATTTCATCGATAAATAATACATCATGGTCGTCAAATTTGTTTAATATTGCAGCTAAGTCACCAGACTTTCAATAGCGGACCAGAAGTTATACGAAAAATTAACACCCAATTCATTTGTAATAATCCCTGCTTGTGTTGTCTTGCCAAGGCCTGAGGCCCATAGAGCAGCACGTGATCCAATGCTTCCCAGTACGCTGTTTTGCCGCTTGAATATACACATTTAGATTACCTTTAGCCTCTTCTTGACCTACATACTCATTAAAAGTTTAGGTCGAAGGCCATATTGCCATATCCTCTTCATTGCTCTCGCCATTGCCGACAAGGCGTACTTCCTCATTCATCCTTATCGTCCTTTCCCAAGCTCAATTAAGCTTGACTTTTTATCAACTCAGATACATCACGTTTACCATCATCTAAAGACTCTACAATATCAGCTACATCCCGTTCCAAGTATCCTAAGGATACGGAGAGCTCAATGGCTTCTCCTACAGCACCGTTTGCAGAAACGCCAACAGGCTGAATAGTCGCAGACGATTCCGTAGAAATATGTGTCATCTTAGCAATTTTATCCTTTAACTCCAAAACAAGTCGCTCCAGAACTCTTACCAATGCCAGGTAACTTAGTTAATTGCTGTACTTGGCCATTGATAATCGCGCAATTTGAAAGCCTCAGGTGTCATGCCTGACAAGATGCCAAGCTCCCACCTTGGGCCCGATACCAGAAACAGAAATGAGTAAAAATAAACAACTCATATTCTTCTTCCGTCCAAAAGCCATAAGTTGCATCGCATCTTCTCGTACATTAAGATACGTGAATAGCGTCGCCTCATGGCCCTCTGTCAATTGTTGACGCAGTGGTCGGCACATAAACGCGATACCCTACGCCATGTACATCAACATAGCACGATTCTTTAAAAAGATGTGTTACGATACCTCGCATACCCTATCATTATAATCAACCTCTTTAATCTATCATTGTGAGAACTATGAGGCCATTACAGATGGCAACAGCTAATGCATCTGCCGTATCATCAGGCTTAATTTTCTCACGAATCCCTCAAAATATTCATCGTCTATAAATGACCTGATTCTTTATCAGCTTTACCATAACCTGTGACAGCTTGTTTAAATTTGTAATGGTGTATATTCATAAATAGAATCTGTTGTTGTTCAGCAGCCATAATAAACAACACCACGTGCTTGCCTCTACCTTAATGGCTGTCGTTACATTGCGATTAAAAAAAGAGTTCCTCACACCGAACTTATCGGGCCTATATTCCTCCAATAAATCACTAAGATCATTAAATAGAATTTCAGTCGCTGTGAATCAGTTAATTCCTTAGGAGTGGTAATAGCCCCATAGGCTACTGGTGTTAGTTTGCTACCTTCACGTCAATAATGCCATATCCGCATATAGCCGTGCCTGGGTCAATTCCTATAATGCGCACCCCAACCCCCTTAGTTTAAAATGAGATAAGCTACCGCCTACCTCCATTACATAATCTATTTTATTATAGCATATAATTTCATCGAGGAAGTTCATGAATTCCAATATGAATTATATATAAGACATATTAATTTTCTTTAACTTTAATAAATATCCGAGTTTAATTTAATAAAAAGAAAGCACCCAGAGTGCCCTGTTTATTATTATTCTTCTTCATCGTCCGGCAAAATACCATTATGATATACGTTTTGTACATCATCAAGATCATCCAATACGTCGAGCATTTTTGCATTTTTTACATCATCATCCAGTCTAACTCAATCGTTGTATCTGGAACCATTGTAATTTTAATACTCACAGTTTCGATACCGCATCAGCAACGCTGTTTTTAAGCAGCATCAAAATCTCTGGTGTTGTATAAATTTTCAACACATTATCTTCAGACTTAAGATCTTCTGCTCCAGCTTCGAGAGCTAACATTGTTAATTCGTCTTCATCATGACCTCTTTATCAATAACGAATACGCCTTTAGATTTGAACATCCAACCTACATAAGCCGCTTTTCACCAAGGTTACCACCTTGTTTAGAGAATGCATGGCGCACGTCTGCAGCAGCACGATTACGATTATCGGTCATCACCTCAACAGTAACGGCAACACCGGCAGGACCATAACCTTCGTATACGATTTCTTCATATGCATTCATGTCCGCAGCACCGATACCTTTGTCGATAGCACGTTGAATGTTATCCTTAGGGATATTATTTTCACGAGCTTTTTGCAAAGCCAATTTCAAACGCATATTATTACCAGTTGGATCTGCACCACCCATGCGTGCTGCAACGGTAATTTCGACCGATTTTTGTAGCTAATTTAGCTTTTAATGCATCGGTTTTACCTTTTTACGTTTAATATTTGCCCATTTAGAATGTCCAGACATAGACGCCTCCTATTTATTCCACCATGCTTCGCCCCGCAGCCGATCTAAGATGATTGATACGGCACTACGCACGGATAAATGATTGTATTCACATGCGCACATATAGGTTCTAAAATATAGTCAAAGCTTTCCATCGTTTCTTTCGTCATGCCATAACCGGTACCAAATAATACTAAATACAGGCGCCCTCATTTTCGCAAGATGTTCACGCATCCGTGCATAGGAAATCGTATTATCATAGGTTCTAGCATCGGTAGCTACAATCGGTTCTCGTTCCTTCCAGTTCTTCGATAGTACGCACCGTTGCGATTGAATTTACCAATTCCACACCTGTGAAAGCATCCTTTTCAAAGGATTATAAGTACTACCAAAGCCAGATTTCCAATGTTCCATAATCGTACTTCATGAATCTCACGTTGAGCTGGAATATTATGAATGACAAAATATTTAGATACATCGTAGGTAATAGATGCTCGAAAATATCATGAATATCATAATTTGTAATAGCCGTCGTAATGACCTCTTTATGTTTATTCATAATAGGATAATGAACAAGTCCAATATATAAATTAGCCAATACTATATCTCCTAAATTCTAAACTAATCTTCATTAACATACATTGCCATCATATCCATTACGAAGCACTAGACCGCACCATTAGCACTACCAAACCAGATTTTGTCCCTATGGAAGACGCCAAAAATTCTATTGATTCATATAACTTCTATAAAGGCTCCGCCCATAGCGCATGTACATTCGACCCCTGATGCGGTATATACATAGGGCTCCTCATACGTTTTTAATGGTGCTGCTATACGATATGTCATAGTTCGTCCATCCATGCGCAGTAGGTGGATTAAAACCATGAAATATATAATATCCTGCAGCAATACTTGGCAAAAAGACTGGCTAAACCAGCATCCCACACTAAATTGCCACTATTATCTCGGTGAAAGGTAACGGATCGATTATCGTCAAACAAAGCTGTTTCTTTACCATCGCCATGATTTAATAAAGAATATCGATTTCCTTGATTATCCTTTAATCGAACCTCTCCTTCATTTGCTTCCTGGTAAATTTATCACACAGCATAAGAGATATCATTCCAGTAGGAATACACACCTACAAGACCAGCAAACAAGCGGCAAAAGCACCCTGTAAGGTATATGGTTTTCTTACTTGGCTTATACATAAAACGCTCCCTTAGTGCACAGCACCGCTAATAACAAGAGCAAGACCTACAAAGATACCAAATACGAGAATACCTGCCAGCTGTATTACCACGCATAATCTCTTCAGATAAATTATATTTACGATGCCATAAATTAATAAACATATAGCCTGTTACAAATAGTACAATACCAAGAATAGCATAAACAACACTTGCTACAATGCCATGTAACAAAGGACGTATCAGCCGTAGTCACGGCTGGTGACATAATAACAGAACGCAAAATTTCACCGATACCGATAAATGATCCCGCTGAAAGCCACGCCACAGCACAGTTACCACGCTTAATTTCTTCACTAAATTTTCCAGGCACGAAGAAATCGATAACCGTGTTCGCTGTTAACATCAGTATAATGCCAAAACAAGCATAAAAAATTGTCAATAATACATCTGGTATATAAATCATAATAAGCCTCCTAATAATATAATTTTGTATTGATGTGTTGTTACCAGAGTTGCTGGTAGGATACAATCGTTCGCGTCCTGCATTATCCCCTAGTCGAACCATGGTCGCATAGTTATCGAGTATATGAGAGCTGATTAATGTACGATCAATAATTTTCCAATCCTCTTGTGTTAATTTTTGATTGTTCACATACCTTAACCCTAGTTTGTCCATCCGTATTAGTGATGAGATACACCAAGTCCCCAGAATAAAAATACAATAACTTCATGTCCCTCTTCTAAGTTATCCCGCTCATTCTTAATATCACCATTCACAGAATCAATCAAAGTCTAATGCGGTACTAACAGGATCCAGTGTAGACGTGTATACATAGTCGCTATCCGAATCTGTTTTTGTATAATATGCAGATGTGTCATGCATATGTTCTTTTTGCCGTGTAAGGCACTCCAAACATATCGCGTATACTATGCCAAGACAAATCATTGTCCGACCAAAATAGAAATAGTAAAAATAGTACACCATACCCCACGCCAACAGCAATAGATCCAAACCTCTTTTTCATTGATTTGTTACGCATCTTTTTGCTTAATAGCTTGAGCGGCTGCATCATTACAAAGACGAATGTTCACTAAGGGCACTCGTGACCCTTCGGCAAACATTTTTTACCTTCAAACCACTCTTCTTCAAAGAATACACTAGCACCACCTTCACAAGGTAGCTGATATTCTCTATATCCAGCGCGGTCCCCTACGGAGGCACCACTTTCACCATCCACATCGACAACCTTTTCTAAACCGATTTGATGTAATGTAAAATCTTTCCCCGGCCGTGTATGAAAGGATGTTCTAGATACGGTACACCATTCATTATCATTATACTCAATGGTTAACCATATTTTATCGATTCCCTCAACAGCCTCTAGTCCATATTCATGCCAATAATCACCAGGTGATTTTGTCATAGACGGCTTACCTTTATAGGATTGTTCCTTATCTGCTTTTGGAATAATCTCTATATATTTAATTTTCTCAGTGATTACATAACGGCTGCCATGAACCTCTAAGACATCATAACAATTAAACTCCATACGCACCCTCTCTAAAATAGACATAACCACAACTGCTGCGAAGTACACCTATTATCCTTCGTTTAACCATACTATATGGTCAAAAATTACATAGTATTTCTCTTACTCTATTAGTAATGGTACAAAGTATGCTTCTGTACCAGCTATCTCTTGGGGGAAAAACGGCATCCTACCGCGGAGGCTTGATCGCCAAGCATAAAACAGGATAAGGTTAAAAATCCATCTTTCACTCCACAATCCACTGTATGAGTAAAACGTTTCTGCTGTATAAAGTCTTGATACATCACCTTTTTACTGTCGCGACAAACGATATCGTCATAGTTATCAACTAGCTTTTCCATGTAAAGCTCAGATGTATCACCACGCTTTTTGAACAACTTGTACATGCCTTCCTTCACGCCCCCAAATTTCCTTTTGAATATAAAGGCCATCATCAAAAGAGCTGAAAAATCATTTTCAAAATAGGATGGTGCCAAATAACGCTCGATGATATCTCGATCGGTTTTGTATAAAAATTGATCTGTTAAATACAATGCATATACTAAGGACATAAAGGATTTATTTTGTAAAATAATGGACTCTGGCGGATTAAAAGAGCAAATGTATCATCCTCGTACAAATCTAAGAACATTTCACCCAAAGGTTCGCCATCAGGTGTTTGTTCATCAATCAAAAGTTCCATGGGATGCAATCGATATAATAGAGTCGCATGACTACCATCTTCTAAAGGAATGCCATCATCATCAATCTTCATATCATAAAAGGATATGAAATCGCGTGTCAGCCTCAAGGACAGGCTGTTTTTAATTCATTCATAAGGAATTGTGTTGTACCGTAGTCTTCAAAATAATCATGAAAACAAGAGAATACAAAAGGATCCTTAGGTAGGCTCTCTCTATTTGCCCGCATAGATTCATATTGGTTTCTACCATACTTAGCAGATAAAACAGCATCATACATGCGCTTTTAAAATGTATGTAATTCTTTTCGGCATTCTATATTAGGATGTTTTTCGTCCTACATAATTAGCTGCAACTTCATTGGCATAATAGCTTTCAATGAGAAAACATGGCGTATCTGCATTAAGTTCTACCATCCGCAAATTGCCATTTACATCGAGAACAAAATCAAAGCGAGATAACCACGTCGGTAACCCTAAGGCATTCGACTTATGTAAATAAGGAATTAAATTGTCTGGCATATCCATATTTCGAGCAAAGTCATCTGGTGCCATTTGAAATACTTTTTGCAGCTTTACAAAATATTTGAAATAATCTACGTGAAGCATGGCGAATTTCATCGTAAAAGTCGGATGAAAAGGCCTGCATAGACAAGGAAGGATACCGATCATCATACCCTTCATATTCCACAAAATTAAATATATTTCTATCAAGCTCATCAATATAGGATTTCATTGTTCATCCTTTCATTAGAGGCACCGCTCGAAGTTCGAGCCCCTACACTACCAAAGCCATACTTTTCACCAATTCTATGTGCTCGATTACTCGTTTTAGTATTGTAACGATTTCTAGTCATTTCATTAATAGTTCTAGCCACTCTTGCACTATTAGATTTACTAGCGCCTGTACTTGCATCAAAAGGTGTAGAGGCGATGTAGCGCGATAGGTCATACTAGGTGCATCCATATATGCCGTTGGAGCTGAAAAAGCCATGAAACGCATAGTATCCTACCGCCAAAGTCGGAATCAAACTGGCTAAGCCTGCATCCCATATAATATCACCCTTCTCATCACGATGAAAGGTAACAGACTTCTCAGCATCATCATAAAGTGCCGTTTCTTTTCCATCACCATGATTAATCAAGGTATAGCTTTTACCTTCATCATCATGAGCCGTACTTCACCATTATTCGATTCTGGTTTGACCACATCACACAAAGCATAACTAACATCATCCCAATACGAATAAGCGCCTACTAGAGCTGCTATAGATGTAAAGGCTATGGCTATGTAAACAGTATTCTTACTTGGTTCATACATATAATATTCCTTCGTTTGATTTCGTAACTGAAATCAATACTATCTCAATCTTTTATTATATTTGATAACGTCTTACGACCCTGCTTATTCTTTAATTCCACCATATACGCATATCGTAACAATATTTCACTGTCATTTCTAATAGTCGCTATGCGTGTATTCTCCGAATCTGACAAGTTTTTTAATTCCCCACTTCAACATACGTAGTGCCATTAACCACACTAATAACAGATACCTCTTTAGTCGTATAAATGACAATCCATCGCTCAGGAGACTTAGTGTCTTGTTTAATGGTATAAACCTTGCCATACACAGCATCGATAAGATCGATAGCCGTTGCATTAGGATCTTGCTTTGACGTATATACCATCAAACCGTCTTTTGTGCCTTGCGGTTCATAATAATAGGAATCTTTAATGCGCTCTTCCATGGTATATGGGAATCCTACTTCATCACGCAATTCATGCCAAGTCATATCTCCTATAAACAAATATCCCAAAAAAGAATAAAATAATTCCCCAACTCAGACCCAATCGTGTCCATTCTTTTCTGCGAGCTGCATTACGAATCTTTTTACTCGCTGTTTGAGCAGCCTGATCTCGCCGTCGATGTACATCCGACAAACGAATCCGCTCACCTTGAGCCTGATCCGTCAAACCACCATGCCAGTCCTCAATAAAGAATACATTGGTTTATCCTTTTTAACCGATCTATATTCTTTATAATCGGCCTTATCACCGCTTCTAGCTTTACTTTCGCCCTTAACAGACATGACGCGTTGTAAGCCTTTATCATACAGTTTATATCCTTTAGGCGGCGTTGAACGTAAAATAGTCTCTGAAAAGGTACAATAGTCTTTTTTCCCCATTTACAATGGTGAGCCATTTTTATCTTCCATCCACTAGCATAAGACCATATTCGGTCCAATTCTTAGCCTTTATGAGTACCTAATTCATTATTATACATTTCATCATTAAGAGTATAATTCACTGTCTTTTCTATGATGAATTCTTGATAGGAGATAACTTCAGTAACTACGTATCGCTTTCCCTGAATCTCTACAACATCATAACACTTAAAATTCATAGCCTAGACTCTTCTTCAACAATTTCTTTTAACAGTTTAATTTCCTCTTTTTGTTAATGGTCGTTCCAATAAATCAGGGCCTCAATAATCGTGTCCGTTTTAAGTGCTTCCTTTTTGACGCCATGTAGCAATATTTTTATGATGACCGCTACGCAATACGTCTGGAACAACCCATCCTCTAAATTCTGGAGGTTTTGTATATTGAGGACATTCTAAAAAAGGCTCATAAAAGGAATCCTCTTGTGCCCCACTAGCAGCCCCCAGTACGCCAGGAATCATGCGAGCTACTGCATCTGCTACAACCATAGCTGGCAACTCGCCACCAGTTAATACATAGTCACCAATGGAAATGGTTTCATCTACTAAATGTTCCTCTACACGATAGTCTACACCTTCATAATGACCACAAACGAGAACCAGTTGATCATACGTCGCTAGTTCTCGAGCCTTTTCCTGTGTGAAAGGTTGACCCTGTAGGGCCCATAAAATAACACGACGTCGTATACTTTCACTAGGATTACCAATAAGGCTCATTTCATCACATATCTCATCCGTAGAATAGTTGCCATTAATTTCACTATCATATTGAGAGGCAACAGATTCTACGGCTTCAAAATAGGAGGCGCCATCATAAGCATACCGGCCCCACCACCATACGGTGTATCATCTACTTGACCATGTTTATTATGACTAAAATCGCGAGGGTTCGTCACACCCCATATCAGCCGTTCTGCCTCGATGGCTCGTTTTATGATGGAATGACTAAAAAAAGCATCAAAAAACTCTGGAAATAAAGATATAATATCTATTTACGCACAGGCCGTCCCCGAATACATTAACTCACATAAACTCATTATCTATTATCTATATATAGCTATCTTATATAATTCTATCATAATATACCTATAAATAGATAAAAAAAACCGCCCTAAATGGATTATATCCATTCAGGCGGATCAACGATCATCATTTATTTTCCATATCGATGTCTTTAACGACCTCTTCAATGGCTGCAAATAATTGATCTGGTTCCCCATCTTTGGAAACCACATAAACATCATTAGCACCAGGTTGCAATACATCCGTCACTGTACCAAGCACATTGCCCTTTGTATCTTGTACCTCAAGACCAATGATATCAAAATATAGTAACGACCTTCTGGTAATTCTACCAAATCTTCACGACGTACTTGAATCTCTTTCTTAGCGAATAATTCAGCCGCGTTGCGATCAGGGGATTTCCTTAAAGGATGCTAGTACAAATTGTTTATGAAATCGTGCGGATGCAACGTGGTATTCTTTACCATCGATGTAACAGGCATCCATATGCATGAACCGTTCTGGAAAATCGGTTCTAGGCATAATACGAAGATCACCCCGCACGCCGTGCGGGGGCGATGATAACACCTATTGTGATGAAATCGTTATGCTTCATTATTGACGAAACGCAACGATTTTTACCGTCTTCTAATAGGATTTCAGCGCCCATCATGGCATCCAAATTATCCCCGATTTTAACGGTAACTGTTTGCTCTAATGTGCCTTGAGGAATTTCAGTTCCCAAAGACAATTCTTGAGCATCTTTCAATTTAGCTGTTACTTCTTCTTTGAAAGCCAAGCGTTTATTTTTCTCTTCGTCGATTTGTTGACGAATCGCAGTAAGACTTGTAGCATCAACTTTAGCCGCATCAGCCAAAATACGTTGAGCTTGGAACTCAATTGCTTCCAAATCTTTATTCACCATATCAAGGCGAGTTTCAAGATCGGATACAATTTTCGCTTTCAAGTCTTCTGTTACTTTTGCTTTTACTGCTACAGGGACACGTAATGTCATTTCTTCCATTGGAATACTCCCTTTTAGACAATATCGACAGATATCTTTTGTTCTCTTTAATAGCCGCCGCTTTCACCACAGAGCGAATCGCTTTTGCAATTCGTCCTTGCTTTCCGATGACTTTGCCCATATCCTCTGGGGCTACGTGAAGTTCATAAACCTCCATATTCCCCTTTTGGACCATGGTAACAGATACGGCATCAGGCTGCTTCACTAATGATTTCGCAATTAATGAAATTAATTCTATCATCACAGTATGCCTCTCTATTAATTACTTTTTAGCGTCTGCAAATTTTTGCATAACGCCTTGTTTTTGAACAAGGAGCGAACAGTGTCAGTAGGCTGAGCACCTTTAGCTAACCAAGCCAAAGCTTTTTTCTTCGTCTACATTAACGATAGCTGGTTGTTTAGTAGCATCATATTGACCAATAGTGTCAACAGGACGACCTTCACGTGGAGCACGTGAGTCAGCAACAACGATACGGTAGAAAGGAGCTTTTTAGCACCTAAACGAGTCAAACGAATTTTTAACATGTGAAATTCACCTCCTTATACTGATGTGGGTGGACAGGGTTCAGCGCCCCTGCCCATGTATTACATAAACGGTAATTTAGGCATTCCTGGGAAGCCGCCCTTACCGCCACGTAAACCTTGCATGCGCTTCATCATCTTCCGCGCTTCTTCAAATTGTTTCAACAAGCGATTAACGTCTTGTACTTGCGTACCAGACCCCATTGCAATACGCTTGCGGCGAGAACCATTAAGAATATTTGGATTTTTTTCTCGTTCTGCTGCCGTCATGGATGTAATGATAGCCTCGATGCGACGCACCTCTTTACTATTCAAATCAAGGTCTTTTAATTGATCCTTAATTTGACCCATGCCTGGCAACATGCCAATAATATTTTGTAATGGCCCTAACTTTCTCACCTGATTCATCTGTTTCAAGAAATCATCCAAGGTGAAATTGTTTTTCGCCATTTTCTTAGCCATTTCACGAGCTTCTTCTTCATCGATAGCGCCTTGAACATTTTCGATCAATGTTTTAAAGTCGCCCAAATCAAGGATACGAGAAGCCATACGGTCTGGATAGAATACATCGAAACCATCCATTTTTTCGCTCACACCAGTGAACTTGATTGGCAAACCTGTTACAGCTTTGATGGATAACGCCGCACCACCGCGCGCATCACCATCGAGTTTAGTAAGGATAACACCATCAACGCCTAATTTTTCATTAAATGTTTGTGCTGTTGTTACCGCATCTTGACCAATCATAGAGTCTACAACGAGTAGAATTTCATGAGGTCGAACAGCTGCTTTGATGTTGGACAACTCGTCCATGAGAACTTCGTCAATAGCCAAACGACCAGCTGTATCGATGATAACAACATCTTTCAACATATGCGTGCTTTGCTCTACGGCGCGGCGCGCAATGTCTACTGGATTAGCGCCAGGTGTTTCATCAGCAAATACAGGAATATCGATTTGCTTACCTACAACTTGCAATTGAGTAATCGCGGCTGGACGATATACGTCGGCAGCTACGAGCATTGGATGTTTACCTTGTTTGCGAAGGTATACTGCCAATTTACCAGCTGTTGTCGTTTTACCAGCACCTTGTAAACCAACAAGCATAATAATTGTTGGTGGCTTGCTGGAAATCATGATGCGACTTTGTGTACCACCCAATAAGGCTGTTAACTCATCATTTACGATTTTAATAACCGTTTGAGCTGGATTTAAAGAACCGAATACCTCTTCACCGAGGGCCTTTTCCTTAATGGACTTAACAAAGTCCTTCGCAACCATAAAGTTTAACGTCCGCTTCTAATAGTGCTGTACGTACCTGACGCAACGCAAGATTGACATCATCTTCAGTAATTTTGCCCTTCCCTTTCAAGGATTGAAAGGCTTCTTGCAGTTTTTCTGACAAACTATCAAATGCCATAATATCCCTCCATTTGCGCCAATACTTGTTGTACCTTGGTTTCAAGCTAACACCTCTTTGGCAACGTTTCTTTCAACTGTGAAAGCAGTCCTTCACGTTGTTCATATTGAGCCACCAAGTGTAATTTAGATTCGTAATCATTTAAAATATGTCTGCACGCTGTAAATTATCATGTACAGCCTGCCGTGATACGCCTAATTCCTCAGCAATCTCGCCAAGGGACATATCATCTTCGTGGTGAAGTTGTAAGGACATGCGTTGCTTATCCGTCAACAATGGCCCATAGAAATCTAAGAGCAAACTGATAAGTACTCGTTCTTCCATTTCGCCACCTCCATCACTGTCAAGTCATATTACTTTACATATACTACAGCATGTAATAAAAAAAAAAGATGTGTCAAGTAGAAATACTTAACACACAATTATAGTCATACTCAACTACTTTTATGTTCTTAAGATAATTACTTTAATGATAATAAATTTTATTTTTTTACTTTTATATCTGTAATAAAGTGCTATAATATAGATATCTAATATTTTCAATATAAAAAGACAGGAGGTATTTTATGAATACCAAACAATATGACCTTATCGTTCTAGGTTTCGGCAAAGCCGGTAAAACATTAGCTGCTAAATTTGGCTCTATGGGCAAATCTGTAGCTATGATTGAAGAAAACCCACTAATGTATGGTGGCACATGTATTAATATTGCATGTATCCCAACTAAAACGATGATTATAGCCGCATCAAAAGGCTTATCTTACGATCAAGTATTAAACCAACGCGAGGTAGTTACATCTCGTTTACGCAATAAAAAACTTCGGTATGTTAGATAACAATGAACATGTCGATGTATATACTGGACATGGTGAATTCATTAGTAATAAAGAAATCGCCATTACAGCTGGGGAAGATAAAATCATCTTATCTGGTGAAACAATTATTATTAACACTGGTGCTGTAGCGATTAAGCCTAACATTGATGGCATCGACACAGCAACAGGCTTCTATAATAGCACAGAAATCCAACAATTATCCCTCAACCAAGTACACTAGGTGTTATCGGTGCTGGGCCCTATCGGCCTTGAATTTGCCAGCCTATATGCTAAACTAGGTGCAAAGGTAACAGTATTTAATATTGAATCTGGCATCTTAAAACGGAGGAACCGATCGTACAAGAATTAGCTAATGAGTACTTGACTGAGCAAGGTATTACTATTCTTAACGATGTAACATTAAACTCTGTATCTAATGATGGCAACAAACCTGTTATTACTGCAAATGGTCAAAACTATACATTTGATGCCGTTTTATATGCTACAGGTCGCAAACCAAATACAGCTAACATCGGTTTAGAAAATACGGATATTACTACTAACGAACGCGGCGCTATCGTAGTGAATGATACATGTGAAAGCTCCGTTCCTGGCGTATATGCAGTAGGAGATGTAAACGGTGGTCCTCAATTTACGTATATTTCTCTCTCGATGACTTCCGCATTGTATTTGGTGCTCTTACAGGTAATGGCCAATACACATTAAAAGATCGCAAAAATATTCCTTATACAACATTCTTAACACCTCCACTGGCTCGTGTAGGTCTCACAGAAGAAGATGCTATCAACAAAGGATATACAGTTAAAACTAAAGAAATGCTCGTAGCTACCATGCCAAGAGCTCATGTAAACGACTATTTAAAAGGTGCTTTTAAAATTGTAGTAAATGCAGAAAACAATTTAATCCTTGGTGCTACACTTTATTCTCAAGGTGCTGAAGAGTTGATTAACCTCATTAAAATGGCTATGGACAACAACATTCCATATACATATTTCAAAAACCAAATCTTCACACATCCTACAATGGCAGAAAATTTAAACGATCTTTGTAATTTCTAGGTAAGAATAGTAACTACATAATCAAATGATATAATAAAAAAAAAGAGTCTCCCATAACTGGAATAGATAAGTTACGGGAGACTAGTTTTTTATTTATGCCTAAAATCAATTTTGGATTATTAGTTAATATATTTAGTTCTTTGTAAATAATCTACGAACTACTATGTTTGCAATTTAGGTGTCAATATAATAGCCACCACAATACCTGCAGCACTTGTAATCAAGGAGTATTGAATTTTGCTAGCTGCTACGGCTGCACTTTCAAGAACAAACCACCATGCTAAGAAATAGCCAAATGCAGTCCAAATTGTACCAATAATAAGAGCAATCAAAATACGTGTAAAGGTTGCTGTCGGTTTTGTAATGGATGGTGGCAAGTAACCTGCTGTCATACCACCTAGAATAAGACCTGCAATACCTTTAATAAAGAAAGAGAATACAATGTATTGCGTATGTCCACCAAAAGATCAAATAATGCGGAACCAATAGCCGCACCTAAACCACCATATAAACCGCCAAAAAAGAATGGATGATGTAAATAATGCAGCAGATCCTAAAGTGAACCATGGCCCCACCCGGTATTTCGATGCGAATCGTTGTTGCTACTGCACATAAGGCAGCAATAAATCCGATATATACAATATCACGCGTCTTTAATTTCATAATCTAGAACCTCTCTTTTAGCTGAATAACTATATTTAGTATAACAAATCTCAACCAGTCTAAAAAACACTAATTTCATAGGAATTAAATATATAGCCAGATTTAAAATAAAGCACCTATACCATGGTATAGGTGCTTTATAAACTTAAATCAACGCTATCACATATTATATGTTATAAGATATAATCTAAAAATTAAATTTTAGCTCGTTTTAAACGTAAAGAGTTACTTACAACGGTTACAGAGCTAAATGCCATCGCTGTACCTGCAATCATAGGATTTAATGCGCCGACAGCAGCCAATGGAATACCAATGCAGTTAAAGATCAATGCCCAGAATAGATTTTTGTTTAATATTAGTCATAGTCTTACGGCTGAGGCGTACTGCTTGTACTAGTGTGTGTAAATCATTTCGTACAAGAACGATATCTGCTGCTTCTACAGCAATATCTGTACCACTACCGATAGCAAAACCAATATCTGCAGTTACAAGAGCTGGTGCATCATTGATACCATCACCAACCATGCCCACTACGAGACCTTTATCTTGTAACTCTTTTACTTTGCTAGCTTTATCTTGAGGCAACACTTCTGCAATAACGTGAGTAATGCCTGCTTGTTTAGCAATATATTGAGCTGTACGGCGATTATCACCGGTAAGCATCCACACATCGATACCTTGAGACTGTAATTCTTTTTACCACCTCAATAGTTTCTGGACGCAATTCATCCTCTACAGCCCATAATGCACTGATGACACCATCTACAGCGAGAACAGACACGGAAGCACCTTGTTCTTCATAGTGTAGAATATCATCTTGGACGGCACTTAGATCATAACCTAATTCAGACATCCAACGGCTATGACCAAGTTGTACAGACACGCCTTGATAAGCGCCTTGCAAACCTTTACCAGGCACATCACCGAAGCTTTCTAGTTCTACAGCTTTACCTTTATAACCATGATCTTCGCCATAATAAACCATGGCCTTTGCAATTGGATGCGATGTACCACTTTCAAGGGCCATCATAAGGACATATTTATACTTTCATCACCATTATAATTTTTTGAAAGCCGTTACATCGAGCACGCCTTGTGTAAGAGTACCTGTTTTATCCATAACGATAGCATCGAGTTTACCAGCTTTTTCAAGATATTCCGCACTCTTGATGAGAACACCATGTTCCGCACCTAAGCCAGAGCCTACCATAATAGATGTTGGTGTAGCGAGACCAAGCGCACAAGGACAAGCGATAACAAGCACTGCTGTAGCATTAATGAGAGCTACATTAACAGAATCGCCTACAATAAAATACCATACAAGGCCAGTCAATACAGCGAGGCCAATAACGATAGGCACGAAGTATTGAGCCACGATATCTGCAATACGTTGAATACTTGCTTTAGAGGTTTGAGCTTCCTCTACGACTTTAATGATTTGAGAGAGCATTGTATCGGAGCCGATACGTTTTGCTTCCATTGTGAAAGCACCGCTCAGGTTAATAGTCGCCCCAATTACCTCGGAGCCTACTTGTTTTTCTACAGGCAAGCTTTCACCGGTAAGCATAGCTTCATCTACAGTAGAATAGCCTTCAGTAATAGTACCATCGACTGGAATTTTTTCACCTGCACGAACTTGTAAGATATCACCTGCTACAACCTTAGATGTAGGAATATCTACGAACTCACCATCACGCAATACATGAGCTGTTGCTGGTTGCAAGGCAATCAATTTTTGAAGTGCTTCAGAGGTACGCCCCTTAGCAATTTCTTCTAAAAGTTTGCCAAGAAGAATGAATGTAATGAGCCAAGCTGAGGTTTCAAAGTAAATGCCATGAGGCCCAAGTTCTGGATGGAACTGCCAATTATAAATACTGAATAGATAGGCAACAGTCGTACCCATTACAACGAGAACATCCATGGTAAGGGCGCCATTCTTTACCGCACTCCACGCACTCTTATAGAACATAAGGCCAGGGCCGAACTGAGCAATGGTAGCAAGAATGAACTCTACCCATACTGGCAAGGCTTGAATGCCAAAACGATGTAATGTCATGTTAATCATCATCGGTACGGCCATACAAGCAGCAATGATAAGACGCGTAATATGAGGTTTTAAATTAACCTTTTCTATTTCTTGCTTCGTTTCATCTGCTTTCCGTAGCACCGAAACCAATATTCGTAATGGCATCGATAATTTGTTGTGGCTCTACAGTAGCCCTATCTTTGTATTCTACACTCCCCTTTCGAGTGAGTAGATTAACCTTTACAGATTCTACGCCATCGATCTTAGAAACGACGTTTTCAACGCGCTTTACACAAGCAGCACAGTGCATACCTGTAATATCAAACTCTTGTTTCTTCTTGCTCATAGTATCACTTCTTTCTAACATAATCTTCAAAGATATACGTTCCTATATATCTATATAAGTCAGAAACTTATAGTAGATATATCATACATCATAACAGAATACTTTATAAACACGTATCATTTAATATATGAACACTTTTACATGAGTATTCATTCATAGGTCTATAATCAATAATAACATAAATTATCATTACGTCAATATCCTACCAAATCTAGAGGACTATTCCTTTTTTATAGGGGATTTAACATCTCCCCACCTATACACAACATTCATAAATAGATTATAATAAAGTGATGATGAATAAACATAAACTTTGATTCCAAAGGAGGTGAAACTATGTGTGAATCAATAAGCCCTATAGTAGAATTCACTTCGGTAGCGAAGGAGTTTCGCCACGAATATGTTGTGGAGAAATCGCGTTTTATCACAACAATATATCCTTGTTCTACAGAAGAGGAGGCGCAGGCTTTTATTAACCGCATCAACAAAGAATTTTGGGATGCCCGCCACAACTGTACGGCCTTTGCATTGGGACCAAAGCAAGAGCAACAACGCTCTTCTGACAATGGTGAGCCTTCTGGTACCGCTGGTAAACCTATGTTAGAAGTACTCAAAAAACAGGTATTACCAATGTAGCCGTCGTAGTAACGCGCTATTTTGGAGGTATTAAGTTAGGCGCAGGTGGTTTGATTCGTGCATATTCACACTCCGTTGCAGAAACTTTACGTCTTGCCCCTAAAGAACTACACACAACACGAACTCAGTTGCAGGCTACCATCGACTATTCCTTGTATGGGGCTATAGAAAGATATGTGCAAAGATCAAAAACTACATTATGAAGCAAGTTTTGGCGAACATGTAGATATTACTATCTTAGTACCTCCTACTGATGTAGAGCGCATAAAAAAAGAGCTCCAAGACATGAGTCATGGAGCTGCTACTTGTACTATATTAGATTCTATTGAAGTGGTGCTACCGCTAGAACAATAATCTTACTGATGGGCACATTAATTAGTTATCACTATGGACTAATCCACTTATGCCTTGACTTAGTTCGTGACGTTTTTCATTAGTCAATGGATGAGGCCATACGCGTTCTAGTTGTTTTTACGACTAAGACCTGTATTATGTGCAGTCATTAATCTACGTGCTTCCCAATTACGAATTGCTTTACCTAATGTTCTTTTTTACTACCCCCATGATAGTACCTACTTTCTTAATCACTATATTATATAAAAATTTGTGATAAGGATAGAAAGTTTATTTCAAACACATTATTCTTTCTCTTTCCTTGATAACTATAGTATATATACCATTTTATTAAATGTGAAATTACTATTACTCAGTTCGTTATAAATTTTATTTATCTTATTTTTGTGTATAATAGGGAGCTTCTATGGATACATCTTACTACCACAATTTTATTACCCTCGTTCAAACGGGCAATATGACACAGGCCGCAGAGATTCTTCATATTACACAACCAGCTTTAAGTAAACAATTAAAATATTTAGAAGCTGAATTTGGGGCTCAACTCATCAATATCAAGCGCGGTCAACGAGGATCGAACTTACAACTTACTGATGCAGGTAAAATCTTCTACGAAAAAGCCCAACAACTATGTTCTATTGAAGAATCTACGTATAATGCGGTACAGCAGTTAAATTCACGCATTGAAGGTACGTTGAGAATCGCTACCTCTGCATCTCGTTCCACACCAATCGTACAACAATATTTACCAGCCTTTTCCATGAAATATCCATCAGTTCACATTTTGAAATCTATGAAGGACTGATGACGAATGTAGTTAATCAACTGATTAATGGTAATGCTGAAGTTAGGAATTGCTAATATCCAAATGGTAGACACTGACAAATTTGATATTCTTCTCACACAAGAAGAACACTTATATGCTATCTTCCGTCGTGATGTATTCTGGATAGACCGCGAACATGATACAATCACTTGGGATGATATCAAAAAATGCCCATTATCCCTCTCCGGCGGCTCTGTGCGAATGATTATGCAATCTAGCTTGACAGATATGGACCAACTCAATGCTGTTGCTATCACTACAACTAAAGAGTTCTGCCATCGAATGGGCATCTTCTGGTAGAACTGTCTCTTTAGTTCCTATGGATGGTAAAGAGCTTTTGTTAACCATCGTAAAATGGCTCGCATTAAATTACCAGAATTCTCTGGAGATTTCAAAAAAAGCATTTATTACCCTCAAAGGACATGCTTTATCTCCGGTAGCACAACAATTTATTGATTTCTATAAAGCTTATGTATAATTAAAGTTCTACATATGATTACTATTATGATATCAACAGTTTTCACGATTGGTACCTCTATGTATGTTAGATACCAATACAATACATAAGAAAAGACCTAGTACATTATGTACTAGGTCTTTTCTTTGTCATCTTAATATGTATGGTAAGCCATCTTAAGCTGCACAAGTAAACTTTTAGTCGTTACATTTACTAGATACAAACTATTACTACCCTTGATGCACAGCACCTACTATATCAGTAATACTATTTAGATTATATTGTTCCACATAATCGCCCATTTCACGAGCAATACGAGAAATCGCCGTTGGATCTACCATCATTGTAGCAACCCCAACTTGGACTGCTTGTGCACCAGCCATCATAAATTCAATAGCATCAGTGCCTGTCATAATGCCACCAAGGCCCATAATAGGAATATTGACACCTTTATACACTTGGTGCACCATGCGAAGTGCAACCGGTTTAACAGCTGGCCCAGATAAACCACCATAAATATTACCCAATACAGGTTTACGACGATGGATATCGATAGCCATACCAAGAATGGTATTGATGAGACTGACTCCATCACCACCACCAGCTTCTACAGCCTTTGCGATTTCCACAATATCCGTAACATTTGGTGAAAGTTTTTACAATAACGGGTTTATCTGTTACCTTACGAACCGCTTTTGTTACCTGTTCTACCACCTTTGGATCTATACCAAAAGCCATGCCTTCACAGGCAACATTTGGGCAAGATACATTAACTTCAAGGCCTGCAATACCATCTACAGATAGTGTTTCTGCCATCCACGCAAATTCCTCTACCGTACCAGCAGACATATTTGCTAGCAATGGTACATCATATTTCTTGAGGTCTGGCAAAATATCTGTAACAAAATGTTCTGCCCCTGGATTTTCAAGTCCAATACAGTTTAATACACCAGATGGTGTTTCTGCAATACGAGTTCCTGGATTACCATGACGACCTTTAGGCGTTAATCCTTTTATAGAAATAGCACCTACTTCATTACTAAGGTCTAAATAACCAGCATACTCAGGGCCATTACCAAAGGTACCAGATGCAGCGATAATAGGATTTTTCATCTTAATCCCACAATAATCTACAGCAAGCTTTGGATTAGGTGTAACGGTGTTATTTAAATCGCGTTCACTCATTAAAAGAACACCTCCTCAGCTGGGAATACAGGACCATCTTTACAAACTTTATAACGTTTGCCACCGGCACCATCACAAGCGCAACCTAAGCAACCGCCTGTACCACATCCCATGCGTTCTTCTAAGAGATACTTGGCATGGCACATTGAGTTCTTTAGCAACTTTTGCCACACCCTTTCATCATCGGTGTAGGACCACAAGTCATAACAGATGTGAACGTATTAGCGTTAATTAAGTTCTGGCATGATCGCTGTAGGGAAACCTTTTGTACCTACGCTACCATCATCAGTAGTGATATGTACCTCTACAGGCGTATCTTTGAATAAGTCTGCCCAGAAGGTTTCACTTTCATTTCTAAAGCCCAAAATAACTTGTGCTTCTTCACCGTTTTGCAAATGGGACGCGATACATAGCATCGGTGCAATACCAACGCCACCACCAACGAGAAGCATATTATTAGATGTTACAAATGGTTCACCCAAAGGTCCTAAACAATCTAATGTATCACCAGGCACGAGACGTGTCATAATTTCAGTCCCCTTGCCTACGACGCGATACAAAAGGGTAATAGTCCCTTTTGTACATCGAATCCAGCATAGCTAATAGGGCGACGCAATAATGGCGCCGTAGAGTTCGCTACGCGAACATTACAAAACTGTCCTACCTTTGCTTCTGCTGCCTGTTTTGGTGCGTGAATATCCATAATCCACACATCAGAGCCTATTTGCTCATTGCGAACGACTTCGCCCTGTTCTACATAACCACTCATGGTTTTACTCCATTTCATTTCAGGTCCAAGGAGGCTATCTACCTTAGCCAATTTTGTGAATGAGAAGACTGGTGCTTTGACATGGACATGGTTACTTTCTGAGTAAAGACCATCTTTGTAACCTTGCTCAGCCAATGATTTACCAAGAATCAAGTTTGTAGCAACTTGAGCCATTGGGATATCAGTAACCTTAGACAAGAATGGTACGGTACGACTGGCACGTGGGTTAACCTCGATAACATAGACCGTTTCATCCTTAATAACGAACTGAATGTTCATCATACCGATACAGTTAAGACCAATAGCCAAGCGTTTAGTGTAGTCAGCGATAGTCTCTTGGATTTTCTTAGAAAGGGTTTGTGGTGGGTAAACTGCCATTGAGTCCCCTGAGTGAACCCCTGCACGTTCGATGTGTTCCATGATACCTGGAATCAAGACATCCTTACCATCAGAGATGGCATCCACTTCACACTCACGTCCGATGATATAGCTATCAAC
>VOFH01000080.1_pt1 | contig 26000 bp, 43 predicted proteins | sample 5384091 | NCBI WGS metagenome assembly VOFH01 (sample SAMN12384727, study PRJNA508395) | human gut metagenome | isolation source: healthy gut G | host: Homo sapiens
GTTGTCTAACAATACATTTTGTGATGCCCATTCAGGGTTTTGTACATAAAGTTTAACTGTTTTTTTGTTTCCTATTTTAAGGTTATAGTTACTACTGTCTAATCTAAGTTTTGTCTTGCTTAAGAAGTCTCCGTCTACTGTTACTGTAACCACTACGTTTTTATCTGCTGGCCGACTTATTGTTGCCGGTGTGTCTGTTCCAAAACACTGTACCCAGAACACTGTTCCACCCTGAGTAAAGCAACCAATTCCTATTGTTTTAAAATAGCTTGTAAGAATATTTGCTCTATGCCCTGCACTGTTCATCCATGATGTCATTACTGCATCTGCACTTGACTGACCACCTGCAATATTTTCCGCTTCCATTTTGTCTGTTGCGCTAAAGCATGACGATCCGTCAGGTCTTGTATGTGAAAAATACAGTGCCACTTCTGCTGCTCGCTGCATTGCCACGTCAAGAAGGTCTTTATCCATTTTCAACTCTGATAAGCCTTTGCTTTTTCTTTCTTTGTTAACTATTTTCAAAACCTTATAGGCTTCACTGTACTTGTCTGTACCTTTATATTTTATTTTTTGTAAAAATACCATAATCTCCATTGTTTCCCTTTGAAAGCCATGTTGGATATTTAGTTATTGATGAGCCTTCAAAAGCTCCACTTTCAATTAATGTAATTGATTTTGGATAGCTTATTGTTGACAATGCTTTGCAGTTCTTAAATGCATAAACCTGTATTGTTTTTTTTAGTGCTGTAGGTAATGTAACACTTGAAAGCTTAACACAATCCATAAAAACTCTAGGTTCTAATGTTTCAATGGCAGAATTATCCATAACCACCTTTGTCAAATTAGAACATCCACTACATAAAAGATATGGCACTGTTTTTACTTTTGCATAAAAATTCAAAGTTTTAAGGGCTGTACAATTCTGTAATAGAAATGAACCTATAGAAGTTACATTTTTAGGTATTGCAATTTCATCTAATGCTTTCATTCCATAAAAGCTCCATCGCCTAAAGTTGTTACACCACTTGTTATTGTTATCTTTTTTAAATTTTTTCCATAGCTAAAACCATATGCCGTTACTGTCTTTACTGTAGATGGAATAGTAAATTCTGTTCCTGTTTTAGCTGCAGGATAGCTTTCTAATATGGTCTTATTCTTATTATATAGAACATAATTTTCAGCAACATAATTCTTATTGTTGCTACTTACTTCTATTTTTTCAAGATTTTCAGCCTTATATCCTATGCCATCTTTAATAGTTGTTACACTTTTTGGAATAACTATTCTTTTTACTGAACTGTTATAAAAATGTAATTTCCTATTTCTGTTGTTGCTCCCGGAAATTCAAAATCATCTAAATCTGTTCCCTGAAATACATAATCTCCAAATTTTTTACTCTTTCCATTCCTGTATAAGACTGTAATTTAGTGTCTGCAAAAGCGCCATCACCAATACTTGTTACAGTAGATGCAACTGTTACTTTTGTCATATTATAGCATGAGTTAAAGTTTGCTTCTCAATAGAAGTAATTCCGCTGTTAACTCTTACCTCACTTATTCTGTCTCTGTCCTTGTACCATGGAATGTTGGCTATCTTTGTATAATCAGGCATAGCCCCTGTTCCACTTATTGTAAGCACACCATCATCTGTAAGTACACCTTTTATGGTAGAACTAACATTGTATGTAATTGATGATGCCATTACTGTTGTTGCTGAAAACGGAACGTTAAATCCCATAACCATTGTTAGAACTAAAATCGTTGTAATAATTCTTTTAAATAAATTTTTCATGAGTACCTCCCTATATTTGTCTTACGGATTTTATCATATCACTAATTTGTTTTTGTATACCCCATAAATCTGAATTTTTCAAATAACAGTATAATACGTTCATATTCGTCCTGTTCTATTTCAGTATATTTTACATTTAATATTGCATACAATTCCATTGGTTTAACGTATTCACCTGTAACTCCTGATATTTCGATAAGTTTTTCTATCTGAGAAATATAATACTGTTCATCAATATGTATATAGAAGCTATCTTCCTCCAGAAAAATCGAATTGTAAAATTCTTTCTCCTTCCAGCTTTTTAATTCTTTATTAATCTTCAATCTCTGCCTTAAATATAAATTAAGCAATACTATGGCAAAACTATTACAATAAGAAAACGCCATAAAAACGCTTCTGTTTTGTTTTGCAAATTGCAAAACATTTTCCATATTTTTTTACCTCTTTTTACCTCTATCCTAAGTAAAGGGCTCCTTAACACCAAAGTTTAATATTGTGTTACGAAGCCCTATATACTAAACAAACTGCTATCTCAATTATAAACAGTGATTTTTTGTTTTTACACATTTATGTTCTTGTCAAAATCAAAAACTGTCAAATACGTTAATTGTTCCATATCCCCATTGTTCACTTGGATACCTAATGTCTCTGTTTCTGTTCTGCCCCTCTTATAAGGTAGTTTTTAATGTAATTGTTTTTCATATATGGCTCATTGTCCTCCACAATTCCCCATTGAAGTATCTGTGCACAGGCTCCCGCACCTAATGCGCACGCCACTGACGTTCCAGTCCTTCTTGTATACCCTCCTGAAATTCCCGGACCGTAAACATTTACTGCCGGAGCTGTCATATCTGGTTTGATTCTATTCTCCTTGTGAAGCCTCTCCCCGACTTAGGATAGAAGGCATTGGTTACATTGTCATATCCTCCAAAAGTTATAACATTCTCTGTCGCGGCCGGCACTGTTAATGTCATATCCGGATTAGGTGTTAGAAAATAGTTTCCTTCCGGTGTATATTGTCTAAGTCCGCCCCATATATTAAAGTTTCCATCTAGAATATTATTTCCGTAAACTTTAATAGTCCATATACCGGGGCTTGGCTGTTTAAATCTCATAAAAATCAACTGTCCTCCTGTCCCCGACTCCACAAGTTCATATGTTAATTCAATTGAAGATTGCTCAAACACAAAATTAATGTTTTCTACGCTACCCTGCCGCACCGGGATTCTTGGCACGCTTTCCCGAAAGGCGACACAAAGCCTACTGAAAATATATCCGAGCGTTACCCCACAGTTCTAAACAAAGCCCGGCACATTATCGCCTACACGAAATTCTACGTTGTGAGTGGTGTTTTCGGTTGCTATTCCTATTGTACCTCTATAATGAAGTCTTTCATTGCCTTCATTTCCTGCTGCCACTACAACGCAGTTGCCTATTTTGCTTCCTATTCTGCTAAGCGCTTCATCTAAAGGTGAGCCTCCTGCTCTTCCACCATTTCCACATCCTAATCCTACAACTATAACTATTGGCTTTTTTTGTTTTATTGCCACATTTTTCAAAAAAGAAGCTGCAAGCATTATGTCATTTTCCTGATAAAGAGGCTGACTTCCCATGGCATAAAAATAATTAGCAAGATATTTTTTGCCTCCTTGCTTTTTACCATAACAATTTCGCTATCCGGCGCCGCCCCTATAAAATCCCCCTGCTCATCATAACTTCCACAGGCTATCCCTGCCATAAAAGTTCCGTGACCATTTTCGTCCCTGTGCGGAACCACTTCTAACGGATTGTCTGCCTGAAGCGCCCTGTTTATTTCTTCTCTTGTATACTCACTTCCATAACTAAAGCCCTCTGGCGGATTTCCCTTAACATCAGTCTGATCCCATATACTCAAAATTCTTGTTTGCCCTGTGGACTTTTGAAACAACTTGTTTGTATAATCAATTCCCGTGTCAATAAAGCCAATTATCACATCTCTCCCTGTAAGATTAAACCCTGACTGGTTCTGCAACCTTATGGAACCTGTTGCCGCCACGGCAGTTGTATCCATTAAACCGTACAACTTTGGAATAACATTGTATGTAAAATTAGCAACATTTATAGTAGGTAGCATATCAAGCCTGTAATATGCACAAAAAGTACGAATCATCTATAACCTGAGTACATTCAACTTGTCCGTTAAGGCTTCACTAATGTCACCGTTATACCTGCCAATAAAATCACCATATTCCTCTGACAAAATAATATTATTACACTTCATTGATTGCCCTTGAAATAAAATTAATATAAGTTTATGTAGGAGCGGGGGGAAGATATGAACGGAATTATGCAATGCGTACCCCGATAGCAGGTATTCTGGGACATAAACAATGCAAACAATATAAATCAATACAAAAATACCCGGAGTTATAGAAATTTAGATAATTAATTTTCCACAACTCTGGGTATTATATTTCTATTATTTTTTAAGCTCTTCTAACCTTCTATAAGGTCCTGGCCTCTCATTCCTATTACCGGGCCGCCTGTTCCATTAATGTGTTCTTCTGTAATTTTTACAGTTCCAATGTTGTCATCTTTTGGAATTTCATACATTATATCAAGCATAAATTTCTCAATGATTGCCCTTAGTGCTCTGGCCCTGTTTTCTTTTCTATTGCTTTCTTTGCAATTGTTCCAAGAGCACCTTCCGTAAATTCAAGTTTTACTTCATCAAGTTCAAGCAATTTCTGATACTGTTTGATAATTGCATTCTTTGGATCTGTAAGAATCTTTACAAGCATGTCTTCTGTTAATCCATCCAAAGTAAATACAATTGGAAGTCTTCCAAGAAATTCAGGAATCATACCAAATTTTCTCAAATCTTCTGATGTTACTTTTTTCATAACATTAGGATCATTATCGTATTTGTCTGTTAATTCACTTTGGAATCCTATGGCTGCCTGCTTGTTAAGTCTTTCCTTAATAATGTCTTCCAAATCCGGAAAAGCGCCACCGCAAATAAACAAGATATTTTTGTGTTAACTGTTGCAAGTGGCACCATTGCATTCTTGCTTGTTGCACCAACAGGAACTTCAACTTCGCTTCCTTCCAAAAGCTTAAGCATTCCCTGCTGAACTGACTCTCCGCTTACATCTCTGCTACTTGTATTCTGTTTCTTTGCAATCTTGTCTATTTCGTCAATAAAAATAATACCTGTTTCTGCTTTTCAACATCATTGTCTGCTGCTGCCAAAAGTTTTGAAACAACGCTTTCAATATCATCGCCAATATACCCTGCCTCTGTAAGTGATGTTGCATCTGTTATTGCAAGAGGAACATCTAATAACTTAGCTAAAGTCTTAACAAGGTATGTTTTACCTGAACCTGTAGGTCCAATCATTAACATATTTGACTTTTCAATTTCAATTTCGTCCATTGTGTTTGTTGCCACTCTCTTGTAGTGATTATAAACTGCAACAGACATAACCTTCTTAGCATAATCCTGTCCGATAACATAATCGTCTAACTTACCTTTTATAACATGAGGTGCAGGAATCTTGTTAATATCCAAAACAGGTGCTTCTTTCTTTTCTGAAGATTTTTTCTTTTTAAGTTTCTGTTTCTTTGAATTTCTCTTCTAAAATCATCCGTAGTCATCATATGAATTCCTGGAGTATTAAGCAACTCTTCTAATTCATCCTTGCTTATGCTCATATTCATGCCAAAGTTCTGGAAACTATTAAAACTCTTCTGCAGACAATCTGCGCACACACAAATTCCACCCGGCATATCAATCATAGTTCCTGCTTTACTTTCAGGTCGTCTACAAACATAACAAATCTTCTCGTATTCATCTTCATTACTCTTGTCTGATGAATCACCATTCTCACTTTTATCAACATTGTTATTGTCTGTAGAATTGTTATCATCATTTGCTATTACTTTATTATCATTTTCCTTTGAGTTATTGTCTATAACTTGATTGTTTTCAGCTACAACCTCTCGAAATCATTTTCATCTAAAGTCTTGTTTTCAAATTCATCTTTGTTCATTGTATCTCTCCATTCTGCGATATTATTCACAAATAAAAAAAGTATATCACATTTAATCCTACATACTAATCCACAACATACTCTGCGAACATCAGTAATTTAATATGAAACACCATTTAATACATGGCTTAGTTTAACATATATTAACTAAAATTAAAACATACAAAATTGACCATATTCTGACTTAAATGTTACATATTTTTTAACATTTCAAAAAGAGGCAACCCTCTACCGGATTGCCTCTTTGTTATAAACAAAACACTTTATGAGAAAGAAAATTTTAACTTTTTTTTAGTTTGCAGCATTCTGTGTTGTTTCAATTACGCTCTTGTCGCCAAGTGTAACTGTAACATCTTTTGTCTTGTATTCTCTGCCGTCTCTGTATTCTATAGTTACTTTAACCTGTTCGCCTTTCTTGTAGTATTCAAGCATACTCTGTAATGATGCCATTGATGAAACATCCTGCCCGTCAAATTTTGTAATTACATCTGATGCTGCGATTCCGGCATTTTCAGCAGGGCCACCTTTTACTACGCTCTGTACCTGGATTCCCTGTGGAATTGAGTAAGCCTGTGATGTCTGCTCATCTACATCAAACCCTGAAATTCCAAGGTAACCCCTTTCGTCTTCTGATACTTTTGTTCTTGTTTCTTTTTGTTTCAAGGTCACTAATAATATCTTTTACAGATGAAATTGGGATTGCAAAGCCCATACCTTCAACGCTGGCATTTGAGCTGCTTCCGCTTGATGAATATTTTGCAACGTTAATTCCGATAACTTCTCCACTGGCATTTAATAATGCTCCGCCACTGTTACCACCGTTAATTGCTGCGTCTGTCTGAAGTAATGTCATTGTCTGATTTTCAAGCTGAACCTTTCTGTCTTTTGCACTGATAATGCCTGTTGTTACTGACTGTCCATATCCTAAAGCATTACCAATTGCAATAACACCTTCACCAACGTTAACTTTATCTGAATCGCCTAATGTAGCTTTCTTAATATTTTTAATACATCTGATGGAATGTCTTTTAATTTTACTGCAACAACTGCTACGTCTTTTGTTGAATCAGTTCCCTTTAATGTATCCATCAACTGAATCCTTTGATTCTGTTCCGGCAAACTGAATCTTTAAGCTGTCTGCGCCTTCAACAACGTGATTGTTTGTAACTATAAGAAGTTCTGTACTTGTCTGGTCTACAATAATACCTGAACCTGCTGCATCTTCTTCATATGAATTGCTCTTGTTGTTTCCGCTATTTCCACCACCAAAATAGTATTCCCAAATATCCTGTGAATAATCGTTTTTGATTCAACTAATGTCTTGCTTGTAATAGCTACAACACTTGGCATTGCACTGCTTACAACACTTGAAACATCTGTTACTGTAACGCCTGATGTTGATGAAGAATTAGCATCGTTCTGTGTGTTTGTTGAGCCGATTGATTCGTAATTGCCTGAATCACTGCTATTGTCATTGTTACTATTGCTATTATTATTGTTGCTTAATGTTCCGTCTTCCAAAACATTTGTTAATGAATCTTTATTCTTTGAAAAATAAGCTGCTGAAATACCAATTGTTCCTGCAAGTAAAAACTACACAAACTGCAACAACGGCTATTAAAGTTCTCTTCTTTTTCTTCTTTTTTACCATTACCATTGTTATTGTTGTTACTGTTATAATTGTAACCATTGTTTGTCTGAGAATCATTTGTTGAATAATAATATCCATTATTCTGTGAATTATTAGAATTGCTATTATAATAACTGCCATTCTGAGTACCATTGTTGCCACTGTTGTTGCTTCCCTGCGAATAATAAGTACTATTTCCACTTACATCATCTGCGTTATGATGCTCATCATTTACATATGACTGTCTGTAAACACTGCTTTCCTGTTCAGCTGTCTGCTCTGTATTCTGTTCTGAACTATTCACAGCATCCTGTGAAACCTGCTGGCTGTTTACCTCTTCAAAATTATTGTTTTCTGTCCCTGATATATTGTCATCGTTGTTTTCCTCCGGATTTGAACCAAATCCATTTGGATTATCGTTGTCGTACATCTTCCTTTTCTCCTTTCAAGCTCTTTTTTTAATAAAGAATAAAATTTTGTATTACCTCATCTATTCCTTATTTGATTATAGGTATAGTTTAACGGCTAGTTGTGTTGATTTTGTGTTCTACTTATTAAAAAATTGCGAAAATCTGCCTATTGTTTGCGGGCTGCCATTTTCGGCTACTATATGCAGAAAAAAAGGAGTCGCAATTTGCAACTCCTCCATTTTTAATAAAACTGGCTCTTGCCGCCATCATCATAATCATAACTTACGGATTCTGTCTCACCTTCCTTATTCTTTTTAGCATCTCCACTCATGTCTATACCTGTTGAGCCATCCGGATACACACCTGTATCAGTCTGTATCTGATTTCCGATAGTATTAACAGTGCTTGTTGGCTGGTAATTCTTTTCACCGAAAAGATACTCATGAAGCTCCGATACGTTATCACTTAAGCCTTTTGGCATAACATAACTGGTTCCACTAATAGTTCCTGTTTCAAGGTTTGACGGAAATCCCTGACTTCCCGATAATTTAAAATCAAATATAATTGGAATCATATTTACAATTTCTTTAAAAGTAAAACTTGTGGAAATAATTTTGTTTTTGTTAGTGTTGGCATTCATAACACCCGAAACCATTTCCTGCAATTCGCTAAAGCTTGCACTCTTTGCCTTTTCTACCAACTTCATCATAACTGAACGCTGTCTTGCTGCTCTACCAAAATCGTCTCTAACCTCTTCCCCTGTTTTTGGATCATAGAAAGTAGCTTTTCTGATTCTACAATATGTTGTGGCCTGAATACCATTTAACTTAATATTCTTTCCACTCTTCTTAACATATTTGGGTTTTACACCAATTGAGCTACAAGTACTGCTCATATGATAATTAAGCTGCTGTAATTCATCATCTGTAAGATTAACTTTTATTCCTCCCAATGTGTCTATAATCTCAGCAACACCTGAAAAGTTAACTGTAACATAATCAGTAATGTTAAGGTCAAGATTCATGTTAAGTGTATTAATCGCCGCTTCAGGTCCACCACCTGCATAGGCTGAATTAACCTTAAAGTACTTATAAATGGTTCCATCTTTTCCGTAAATTCCAAGATAAGTATCCCTATACACTGATACCATTTTTACTTCTGCCTGTAGTGTTATGTACACTAACAATAAGTATGGAATCGCTGTTAGAAGCATCAACTTCTCCTTCTCTTGAATCTACACCAAACAATACAAAATTAGTATATTCTTCTGAATAATTGTATTTAAGTTTGTTAGTTTTGATACTGTTATCATCAAAATTAAGATCTCGTACACTCTCGTTGTAACTGTTATTTCCCCACCAGGTTATAATTTTCTGGCCTATTGCTGTGTTTGCCATAGCCTTTACAACCTGGGTCTTTACTGATGGCACAAATAAAATCACAGCCATCATAACTATAAGTAGTCCAAAAATAACTTCCATTGTTGTTACAAATCTTTTTAATCGTTTTACTGTTTTTAACTGTTGCTCTGAGCTTTTCGTTTTTCTCCTAGAACTCATGCTTTTCTCCAATCATCTTCTTTTTAGTAACTTATAATTAATCTTATCTGTATCCGTTAGGATTGTTCTTCTGCCAATTCCATGAATCAGCACACATTTCCTTAATGTCGTATTTTGCTTCCCAGCCTAATTCTTCCTTGGCCAAAGTTGCATCTGAATAACATTCAGCAATGTCACCAGGTCTTCTGTCTGTAATTACATAAGGAATGTCAATTCCGCTTGCTTCTGCTTGAAATTCTTAATAACGTCTAATACGCTGTATCCCTTTCCTGTTCCAAGGTTATATACCTTAACTCCAGGGTTTTCTTTGATCTTGTCAATTGCGTTTACATGACCTGTAGCCAAATCCATTACATGGATGTAATCTCTAACTCCTGTTCCGTCAGGTGTTGGATAATCATTTCCAAATACATTAACTCTTGAAGTTCTCCTGTTGCAACCTTTGTAATGTAAGGCATAAGGTTGTTTGGAATTCCGTTAGGATCTTCGCCGATAAGTCCACTCTTGTGTGCTCCAATTGGGTTAAAGTAACGAAGAAGAATTACATTCCATTCCTTGTCTGCAAACTGAATGTCTGAAGAATCTGTTCAAGCATTGACTTTGTCCAACCATATGGGTTTGTACACTGTCCCTTAGGGCATTTTTCTGTTATAGGAATTTCTGCCGGATCTCCGTATACTGTTGCTGATGAACTAAAGATAATATTCTTTACTCCATGTTTACGCATTACATCGCACATAGCTAATGTTCCTGAAATGTTGTTTGTGTAATATTCAAGTGGCTTCTGAACTGATTCACCTACAGCCTTTAAGCCTGCAAAATGGATAACTGCATAAATATCGTTTTCTGTTAAAATCTTATCCATTAATTCCTTGTCTGCAATGTCACCTTTTGTAGAATTTTAAAGTTTTACCTGTAATCTTTTCCACTCTCTTAAGTGATTCTTCGCAAGCATTGCTTAAGTTATCTATAACTACTACATCATATCCTGATTCCAATAATTCAACACAAGTATGACTTCCAATAAATCCTGCTCCACCTGTTACTAAAATAGTGCTCATTATTCTACCTCCATTATTTAGCTTTCGCTTTAATTTTTATTGTAACATTATTCATCAGTGTAGTGTTATCCGGCACTGCTACGTCCACATGTACCGTTGTTGTTCCTTCCTTAACTTTCCCCAAATCTGCACTGATGGCTATGTCATCTTTTTGTTAATTGGCTGATTACTTCTTCCTCTCCCTGTAAAGTAACTTTAACCTTTTTGTAACTAGCTGTACATCCAAGTCGCTGCTTAAGTCATTAAGAGATACTTCAGAAGCATCATATTCAAATGTTCTTGTGATAAGCTTCTTAATTAGAACCTTTACGGTTATAGTTGATTCTCCGCTAACGGACAATCCTTTTGGTAATTTGCCTGTTACATCTATATTCTGTGTCACATCACCTTTGGCATCTGACACATCTATATCATCCTGTATATCTAATGATTCAATGCTGTCAAGAGATTCTTCACTACCGTAAACTGTAATACTGTCACTTGAAAGAATCACATCATCCACAACATAACCATCTGCCGGCTTACCTAATTCATCTTTATTTATAGTTGAAATTGGAACCTGTTTTGCTCTTAAAACATTAACATTTACCCTTATCTTCTTATCTGATAATTCAATTTCATCTGATTTAATTTCTTTGTCGTTCTTATCATAAAGTATTACAGGACATTTTTTTGAAATATTAGTGTTTGTTCCATCCAAGCTACATCTTACTGCTACCTTTTGATTTTGTCAATAATTGATGTTGGAGCTTTTACTGTAACTTCGTCTGTGGACATTGAGCTAAGCCCTGCCACATAGCCGTCAGCAACCTTTCCTGTATACTCAACAACCAAGTCTGTAAAATCTTTTTTCTTCAACATTTTCCACGTCTACCAGAATAGTCTGGGCTGACTGTTTTACAATTGTAATCTTTCTTCCCAGAGAAGCATTCTTAGTTGTTACATCAACAGGAATTGAGTTGACTTTTGACAATTCCTTTAAAGATGCAGTAGCCCTGAAATCTTCTGCTGATAAGTTACTTACAATTGATCTTTTGCCTGAAACAGTAATATTCAAGTACTGTTCAGACTTAACATTATATACCATATCTCTGCTGGTTATTGCACTTTCGTTTGTAACGGATATTGGAATATTTGATACAGTAATGGTTTTCTCCGGATCGTTAACATTAACAATTGCCAGCCACAAAACCAATGCTATTAATACTGCAAGAAATTTCAAACCAATATTATTTGTCAGAGACATCTTTAGTTTCGTTAACATCTTTTCATTGCGTCCCCTTCCTTTCAAAAATCTTCTTGGTTTAACTTCCTCTTTATCCTGAGCCTTTATAAGCTCATTTTTCAGAATTGAAGCATCTGCGTATCTAATTAACTTGCCTTCTTTTGCAATGGAAATACTTCCTGTTTCTTCTGACACAATAACAACTATACAGTCTGAAACTTCACTAATTCCAAGTCCTGCTCTATGTCTTGTACCCAAATCCTTGCTTAAAGAAGAGCTGTCTGACAGTGGCAGATAACATGTTGCTGCCACCACCCTGTTTTCATCTATAATAACTGCACCATCGTGTAATGGTGTGTTTTTTTCAAAAATATTAATTAACAACTGGCTTGAAATACGTCCGTCTATCTTTATTCCTGTTTCAATAAACTGACCTAAATCGTGCTGCTGTCTTATAACAATTAAGGCTCCTGTTTTAGCCTTTGCCATCTCAAGAGTTGCTCTTGTTATTTCTTCAACTGATCTGTCGCTAAAATTAGATTCATTGTTGCCATTTTCAAATTTTAATACTTTGAAAATAACATTCTTTCTACCTAATTCTTCCAGAGCCCTTCTAAGTTCAGGCTGAAATATAATTACAAGTGCTATAATACCTGCACTTAATGTCTTGTTAAATATCCATAGCAGTGTTGTCAAATGAAATAAAGAAGCCACAAGCATAAAGATTACAAGCACAAAATACCCTTTAATAATACCCATGCCCGACTTTTTCTAAACCATAAGACCACATAGTAAATAGCTACAGACATTATAACTATTTCAACAATGTCACTTGCATAAATTTCCGGCACTGTTAAATATTTTTCTATAAAATTTGAAACATAATTTAATACTGTGCTCACTTTATTTCCCCTTTCCATAATACTCTGCTTTATAATGTCGAAAACATTTTCAATTAAGAATAACGTTTTTTATTTGATTTTTATTGCAAACTCTATTTCCAATTCTTCTTTTTCTTTCTCTGGGCATTAATTCTTTTAACATTCATTTCAGGTGCTACCACGTTAATCTTAGGCACTGCCTTAACGTAATAATAGTATTCGTCATCTTCAAACTGAGTATGTTCTGTTCTTGAATAATCCACTGAAAATACGAAGAACTGAATAATGCATCCTAACAATATAGAGCCTACGCTCCCAAGAATAACCTCAATTATTGAATATTCTGTGTTCAAAGTAAGTGCTCCAACCAAAATTATAACACAATCTGCCACTCCGCCTACTATAATCGCAATAATCCAGGCATTGTTAACTGATGATTTTCTTATAAAATAAACTACTAATGTAGTTATAATAAATGCTGCAATAACCAAAAATAATTGATTATTAACACTAATCATTTTTAATACTGTATTAAGATTTGCTGCGTTAGTTCCCTCTGATGCAACATTCTGAATTGCGTCTGCATTCTTGCCTATTACGGCTATCATATAATATACTATTGTTCCAAATGTAACCGATACTATTGATACAGGTGTGCATATTAATCCTGCAATAATCGGAACAATATATGGTATTTTCAGGAAAAACGCTATGGGAACAAAAAGTACGAATATTCCCTGTGTTGGTGTAAATCTAAAATACAAAAGTAACATTATTAGCAAAATAATTACCACTAATGCCCCAAGTTCTATTGATAATGTAAATATGTTAATACACATAATAGCCGTTAAAGCTGTTATTATAATTGTCCAAGGCATAAAAGCCATAATAACTGATATTCCCATTATTACAGGCCACATTGTTAATAAATCATTATAACCAACATTCTTTTTTATTAGAGTTAATGCTATAAACGCACTGATAAATTTAATAATCGGATTAACATAAAACTCATGTTCCGCGTAAAAATTCTTTAATTTCTCCTTATATACAAGTAATCCCATCATTATTCTTCATCGCCTCCCTCTCCAAGTTCATCAATAATGGCATCATATTCTAATTCCTGAATACGGTGCAGTGTTTTCAAATCTCCATTATATTCCTTTAAATGCTTTCTTATATTTCTAAACTTGTGTGAGAAAAAAGCATAACTAAAAATCATATATAAAACAACGGATACAATATATAAAATCACAAGCATTACTATTAAAGCTGTAAGTCTTCCTGTTGTTGTAAGACTTGATATAACCTTGTCAGACTTATACATAAACCATAAAACCAAACAAAGCAAATATGCAACTGTTATACACAAAAAGATTTAAGCATTTTTAGTGACATATAATCACCTCTGAAATACTTGCTTGTTTTAATCTCTTTTTTGATTTTTCTGCTCATATAACGACAACTTTGTCATTAGTATAATCTTTTCATTATTAAGCATTTTAAATCTCCTTAAAATTGAATCTCCAACTTTTCGTATAGAAACCCATAATTATCTTTAATTCTATCATAGGTGGAAAAAATTTACTACAGGATTTGAGAATTGATTTTGTTTATATGTAGTCCAAAAAGGGAACCTTGCAAACACGTTGATTTTATTATTTTGCTCCGCCGCCTATTGTACAGCGAAAACTTAAACTCGCCTTCGGCTCAAACAGTAAGTTTATCGCTGTACGCTATGCTCACAAAATTTCAAAAATCTGCCTATTGTTTGCAAAGATTCCCTTTTGTACCATATTATATATTTATCATTATTTAATTTTTTATTCTACAATTTTATTCTTAATGCTCTTGTTGCATTCAGTACCGCAAGTACCATTACACCTACGTCTGCAAATATTGCGACCCACATATTGGCTATACCAAGTGCTCCAAGTACAAGGCAGATTGCTTTTATCGCCAATGCGAAGATTATGTTTTCTCTTACTATTTCAAGTGTTCTCTTTGATATCTTCATTGCCAACGCTATCTTTTGCAGGATTGTCATCCATCAGAACCACATCCGCTGCCTCAATGGCCGCATCTGAGCCAAGGGCTCCCATTGCCACACCGATATCTGCTCTTGATAATACAGGGGGCATCATTGATTCCATCGCCTACGAATGCAAGGGCTTCCTTGTCTCCTTTTTCTGCAAGTAGTTTTTCAACCTGCTCAACTTTATCTCCCGGAAGAAGCTCACTTCTTACCATGTCAATGCCTATTTCTGTTGCAACTTTGTGGGCAACTTTTTTGGAATCGCCTGTTAACATAACAGTTTTCTTCATTCCATTCTTTTTTAATTCAGCAATTGCCATCTTTGTTGTTGGTTTAATAATATCTGAAATTGTTATGCAACCGGCATACACGCCATCAACAGCTACAAAAACTATTGTTCCTTCATCGTGTTCGTCACTTGGATTGATTCCAAGTTTTTTCATGTTTAATGTTTCCAGCACTAACTTTCTTGCCGTCAACGTCAGCCTGAACGCCGTGACCTGCAATTTCTTCAATATTATTTACTTTTTCAAGGTCAATTTTCTCACCATATGCTTTTTTTCAAACTCTGACTAATCGGATGACTTGAACCACTTTCTGCATATGCTGCAAAATACAACAAAGTTTTTTCATCAAAATCCTTTGCAGGATATATTTTATTTACTTCGAAAACACCTTTTGTAAGTGTACCTGTTTTATCAAAAACAATGTATTTTGTCTTCGATAATTCCTCTAAATAGTTGGAACCTTTTACAAGAATACCGTTAGATGAGGCGCATCCGATACCACCAAAGAAGCTTAATGGTATTGAGATAACCAATGCGCAAGGACAACTGATTACAAGGAATGTTAATGCTCTTATAATCCAATCAGGAAAGTCTGGTGACATTCCCATAATAAGTCTTACTATTGGTGGCAAAATAGCCAATGCTAATGCTCCGTAGCAAACTGCCGGAGTATAATATCTGGCGAATTTTGTAATGAAGTTTTCTGAACGTGACTTCTTCATACTTGAATTTTCTACCAAATCCAAAATCTTCGAAACTGTAGAGTCACCAAATTCTTTAGTAGTTTTAAGCTTAATTGCACCTGTCATATTGATGCATCCACTTATAACTTCTTCCCCTGCTTTTGCATCTCTTGGTACACTTTCACCTGTAAGTGCGCTTGTATTTAATGTTGTATTTCCTTCTGTAATAATTCCATCAATAGGGACTTTTCTCCCGGATTTACAACAATCTCTGTACCTATTTCCACGTCATCAGGATCAACCTGTTCAATCTGTCCGTCAACTATAATATTGGCGTAATCAGGTCTTATGTCCATAAGTGCTGCAATGTTTCTTCTGCTTTTTCCAACAGCGCAACTCTGGAATAACTCACCAATCTGATAGAACAACATAACAGCTACGCCTTCTTTAAATTCTCCCAAAAGCATTGCACCTACTGTTGCTATCGCCATAAGAAAGTTTTCATCAAACACCTGCTTGTTCAAAATACCCTTGAAAGCTTTTCTCAAAATGTCGTATCCGATAACAAAATATGGAATAAGATACAAAACAACCTGCCCCCAAATATTCACATCCGCAAATTCGCACAATATTGAAATACCTAAAATTAAAATTGCAGATGCAATAATTCTATACAAAACTGTTTTCTGTTTTTTTGTCATTTTCTCATCCTTTCTAAAACTGTTTTCTGTAGAAAAGATTTTTTCACTTCTTAATCTGCATTAAAATAACAATTTAAAATTTACAATTCTTATTTTAAATTTGTTATTTGATTTTATAATTTGCAATTTCTTATAAGAAGATTTCACAATCATCTTCTACTTTTTACAGTTCTTAACTGCTTCCTGCATTACTGCATCTACATCTGCTCCGTCTTCAAATTCAACCTTTAATTTCAATGTCATAAAGCTTAATGTTGCATCCTTAACTCCTGCTGTAGCCTTAACTGCCTCTTCCATCTTTGCTGCACAATTTGCACAATCTACCTCTACTTTGTATGTCTTCTTCATAATAATTATCTCCTTTTCTTTAATATATAATCTAAACTTTAATTTTTTTTACTTACATTTACACATCTTATCTTTCTTCAATATGTTCCATTCCCATACTTAAAATTGTTCTAACATGGTCATCATCTAATGAATAAAAAATAATCTTACCCTCTCTTCTAAATCTAACCAACTTGGCATCCTTTAAAAGTTTCAACTGATGGCTAACTGCTGACTGACTTAAATTCAAAATCTGAGCAATATCACCTACGCAAAGTTCACTTTCAAACAATGCATGAAGAATTCTAATTCTTGTTGAATCTCCAAAAACTTTAAACAATTCAGCTAAGTCATATAACTCTTCCTCATCCGGTAAAGTTTCAAGAACTTTTTTAACAACTTCTTCATGAACTGCCAAAAAACTCGCCGTTATCTTTATCTACCATAGGCACCTCCTTTTCTACATCAATCTAATGTGTCTACAACAATTATTGTTATAAAATTGTTTGGTACTATTAATTGTTATTTTATGATATGAACATTTATTCATATGTTTAATTCTATTATATGCACATATATTCATATGTCAATGTTTTTGTTTGAAATTTATTGCGATATTTGTAATTTCCACCTGACACCCATTGGAACCATACTTAATTTATATAGATTTTAGCAATTATTCTTGTTTCCCCTCCACCTCAGCAAAACACCCCCAACACTAAAAGTTTCATTTTTTTAGTATCGGGGGTGTTTGTGTATTAATGTATTTAATTTATTAATTCTATATATTAATCAGCTCATCCTGACTAGTCTAACAGATTATCAATACTCTTCATTCCTATCATTCTGTCTAGTCAAGCAGGTTTTCCATGCTCTTCATTCCTATTGCAAGTGTTGATCCATTATGGAGTAATGCTGACATTGTTGGTGGAATTATTCCGGTAATGCCTAGTACAATTAAGCCCGCATTGAAGCTTACTATGAATCTGTAATTCTTGTCAATTCGTTTAACTAAGCTATTGCTCAATGCCTTTAATGTTACTATTTCATAAAGGTTATCTGCGCCTATTGTTACATCAGCGATTTCTCTTGCAATTTCTGCACCATCGCTAATTGATATTCCTATATCGGCTGCTGATAATGCAGGTGAATCATTTATTCCATCACCTATCATTATGACCTTTCTGCCTTTAGCCTTTTTCTTTCTCTACGAAATTAGCCTTATCTTCAGGCAATACTTCTGAATAATATTCATCAATTCCTGCCTTCTTAGCTATGGCTTTTGCTGTACGGTCGCTGTCACCTGTCATCATTACAACCTTACATATTCCTGCCATCTTCAATGACCGGATAACTGCCGCAGCTTCTTCACGAAGTGGATCTTCTATGCATATTACTGCTGCAAGTCTGTTATTAATAGCCATGTACAGATGAGAATATTCAGGTGGTAAACTGTTAAAAAGTACCCATCTTCTCAGGATCAACTGTACATTTTTCATCTTCAAATACAAAATGATGACTTCCAATTACAACCTTCTGACCATCTATCATAGATGAAATACCGTGTGCAACAATATATTCAACTTCTGAATGAACCTCTTCATGTTCAAGATTCTTCTCTGCTGCAGCATCAACTACTGCTTTCGCCATAGAATGTGGAAAATGTTCTTCCAGACACGCTGCAATCCTTAATAATTCATCAGAATCCTGACCATTAAATGACACTACATCTACAACCGTAGGATTAGCTTTTGTAAGGGTACCTGTCTTGTCAAAAACAATCGTGTCTGCCTCAGCCATTGCCTCCAAATATTTTCCACCTTTTACAGTAATGTTATGTAAACTTGCTTCCCTAATTGCTGACAAAACAGATATAGGCATTGCAAGTTTTAATGCACATGAAAAAATCAACCATAAGCACTGATAATGCCTTTGTTGCATTTCTTGTTAAAGCATATGTAAGCCCTGTTCCAAGCAAAGTATAAGGAACTAATTTGTCTGCTAAGTGAGAAGCTTTTGCTTTCCATAGAAGTCTTTAATTTCTCAGATTCTTCTATCATAGTAACAATCTTCTCGTAACGACTTGAACCGTTAGTCTGGTCCACTCTTATGACAAGTTCACCTTCTTCAAGAACAGTACCTGCGTAAACAATACCTTCTGCATTCTTCTGAACCGGTATTGACTCACCTGTTAAAGAAGCCTGATTTACCATTGCCTCACCTGAAACAACAGTGCCATCGAAAGGAATAATATTTCCCATATGTACTCTTACAAGATCTCCTGCCTTAACATCAGAAGTTGACACAAGAATGTCCTGTTCGCCCTGGCAAAGCCAAACTTTTCCAACATTTAAAGACATACTTCTTGCCAAGTCATCAACAGATTTTTATGAGTCCATTCTTCCAAAATTTCACCTATTCCAAGAAGAAACATAATTGAACCTGCTGTGTTCATATTATTTCTTGCAATTGAAACACCAATAGCCGTTGCATCAAGAACCGGCACTTCAATCTTTCTGCTTGCAAGTGTTCTTACACCATTCCAAAGATATTTAACAGACTTTGTAAGAGTAATACATTCCCTAATAGGATTCGGCAGGAATATCTTGTTGGCACCATACAAAAATACCTTGTTAACAAGCTTATCCCAATACTCTCTATTTAACTCTCTACCTGAATTTTGCAAATACACATCAGGAACTTCAACATTATTATACTTAAATGATGTAAGTAATTTTATAATATCTTCCCTTGATCCAATATAACTAATTGTAGCATCTTGAAGTCTTTCCCTAACCTTTACTGATGTTACAAGCTTATTATTACTAAGGTAATATTCCAACGTATCTGCCTGCTCGAAAGTCATGCGGCTTTGCAATATATGAATCCTTATTCTACCTTTAATTTCATGTTTAATTACAAACTTCATATAAAGTAACCTCTTTTCCGGAAATCTTTACTGCAAAGAAACACCCGTATAAAATACAGGTGTCCTTAAAATCAAATAATTCTATTTTATTCTGCAGTATCTTCTTCTACGTCAGTTGTTTCTTCAGATACTTCTTCTACATCTTCAAATTCTTCTGTTTCTGCTGCAGCTCTGTCTTCATTAATCTGCTGTGCTTCTGCATAAATATCTTCAGCATTTTCCTGAATGTTTGTAGCTGTCTTCATTACGCTTTCTTTAGCTCTAAGAACTGCTGCTGTGCAATTTGTGTATACTTTCTTTGCATCTTTGCTTGATAAAATCTTAATTCCTGCTGTTCCAAAAGCAACACCTGCTGCAAAAATTCCTGTCTTTTTAACGTCAATCTTCTTAATAAAATCTAACATAGTTTCATCCTCCATTGTCTTTTGTTTGTATTATATTAAATCTATTTTTTAAAGTTTTCCACTATTTTTTCGCTATTGATATTTTTATCAAGAAGCTTGCGTTTTATTACGTATTCTTCTCTGATTCAATAACAATTCTGTTCACCTTTTGATTATCTAAGTAACCACAGGCTTTTAAACCTTTCATTATTACAGAATTCCATTCCGTCCGGGACAATTGGTAAACCATATTATCATCTAACTCTATAGTGCAGGCGTTGTCCTTTACGCAGTCAAGGTTGCATGAAATTTTATAAATATTTCTTCTGCTAATAGCTCCAATGTCTTCAAGAAGATTGACCATTCTATACACTGTAGCTGCCCCGATGTTAGGATCAATTTCCACTGCTTTATAATAAATCTCTTTACATGAAGTGCATTCTTCGTCAAGGATTACGTCCAAGAGAACTTTTCTCTGGTTTGTAATTCTACATCCCTTGTCTTTTAAAGTCTTCAGAACTGATTCCTTCTGCATTCTTGTTCTTTGAAATTTTAGTTCATCACTTTTTTTCTGCTCCAATTATTTTCTCCCATAAAAACATAGGAACCTGCAAATAATTGCAGGTCCCTTATATTAAAACTTATTATTTTGCACTGGCTTTTTTCATGTTAACATTTAATGTATTGCTCTCTTTGTATGGTCTAAATAAGAGATAAATAAATACTAACACAATTACAAATGCAACTACTGTTCCAATTCCAAATGTTCCTGCTGTAACTAATGTACCAATCTGGTAGATACATAATGCAACTAAGTATCCAAGAATTGTCTGGTATCCTATTGCTGTAAAGAACCATTTAGTATTGTTCATTTCTCTCTTAATAGCACCCATAGCTGCGAAACATGGTGCACAAAGAAGGTTGAATACTAAGAATCCGTATGCTGCAATTGGAGTCATAACCTGTGCAAGATTTCCCCAAATTTCTGTACCGTCTTCTGCTACTTCTGCGAAACCGAATAACATACCGAATGTTGCTACTACGTTTTCTTTTGCAATAAGACCTGTAATAGCTGCCACAGCCATCTTCCATCCTTCACCTGCTTTAGTCCATCCAAGTGGAGTAAAGATTGGTGCAATTACACTACCGATTGATGCTAAAATACTATCGTTAAGCTGTTCTGCTTCTAACATTCCGAACTTTCCGTCTACCCAACCGAAGCTCATTAAGAACCACAGAATGATTGTTGAAAGAAGGATGATTGTTCCGGCTTTCTTAATGAAGGACCAGCCTCTTTCCCACATGCTTCTAAGAACGTTTCCTAATGTTGGCCAGTGGTATGCTGGAAGTTCCATTACGAATGGAGCAGGATCTCCTGCAAACATCTTTGTTTTCTTTAAAATAATACCTGAACAAATAATTGCTGCAATACCTACAAAGTAAGCACTTGTTGATACCCAACCTGAGTTGTTAAAGAATGCACCTGCGATTAATGCAATGATAGGCAACTTAGCTCCACAAGGAACAAATGTTGTTGTCATAATTGTCATCTTACGGTCGCGGTCATTTTCGATTGTTCTTGATGCCATAATACCAGGAACACCACAACCACTACCAATTAACATAGGGATAAATGATTTTCCTGAAAGACCGAATTTTCTAAAAATTCTGTCCATAATAAATGCGATTCTTGCCATATAACCACAGCTTTCCAAGAAAGCAAGGAATATAAACAATACTAACATCTGTGGTACGAAACCAAGTACAGCACCAACACCGGCTACAATACCGTCAAGAATAAGTCCTGATAACCAATCTGCACAATTTAATGAGTCAAGTAAGTTTCCGATTAAAACAGGAACACCTGGTACCCAAACTCCATAATCTGCAGGATCAGGTTCTTCAGCTTCTGTTGCTGTCTTAAAATCATTAACTGTTACGTCAAACTTGTCTGTTACTTTTCCATCTTCATCTTCAAGTTCTGCTTTTTGCAGTAATGTCTGATACTCCGGCTTCAGCAACAAATGCGTCAACTGCTGCTGTCTTATCAGCTTCACTTGCTTCTTCGTTCCCAAGAACTTCTTCGATATTATCTGTGCTGATTCCTTTGTCCTTAGCTGCTTCAATGAAAGCATCAACTGCTGCTGTCTGCTTTTCATAATCGCCTGATGCATCTTCATAAGAACTTGTTCCTATGCCAAACAAATGCCATCCGTCACCAAAAACACCCTCGTTAGCCCAGTCAGTAGCCCATGTACCAACTGTTGTTACTGATACATAATATACAATATACATGATAACAGCAAAAATTGGAAGAGCTAACCATCTGTTAGTTACGATCTTATCAATCTTATCTGATGTTGTAAGTTCACCCTTATTTCCTTTTGATACACATTTTCCAATTACTGAAGAAATGTATGTATATCTTTCATTTGTAATGATACTTTCTGTATCATCATCAAAAGCATCTTCTAACTGCTTAATTTCATTTTCAACGTCCGGAACAGTTTTCATCTGTTCTTTAATCTTGTCATCTCTTTCGAGAAGCTTGATCGCGAAGAATCTCTTCTGTTCTCTTGGAATATCGAAAGCAATCTTTTCTTCTACTTTTTCAATAGCATCTTCTACTTTTTTATCAAACTTATGTACAATTTCATGGTTAGGTTTCTTTGCAAGTTCAACTGCCTTGTTAGCTGCTTCCTTAATTCCCTTGCCCTTAAGAGCTGAGATTTCAACAACTTCACAGCCTAAACTTTCTTTTAAGTCCTTGATGCTTATCTTATCACCTGATTTTTCCATAATATCAATCATATTAACAGCCATAACTACAGGAATACCTAATTCTATAAGCTGTGTTGACAAATAAAGATTTCTTTCAATATTTGTACCATCAACGATGTTTAAAATTACATCAGGCTTCTCATTAATAAGATAATTTCTTGCTACAACTTCCTCCAATGTATATGGTGAAAGTGAATAAATACCAGGCAAGTCAGTGATTGTTACATCTTTATGTCCTTTGAGCTTACCTTCTTTTTTTCTCAACTGTTACTCCAGGCCAGTTACCTACGAACTGGTTAGAACCTGTCAATCCGTTAAAAAGTGTAGTCTTACCACTGTTCGGATTTCCTGCTAAAGCAATCTTAATTGACATTTTCTTTTTTCCCTCTTTCTTAAATTTTAAAATTGTTAATATGTTCCGCCTAATTATAGGCATACGCAGTTAACTATTATCTGTCATTGCTGACTTTTGTTAGAATTAGCTAACCCTAGGTTAAAAATAATAAGCTGTTGCTTAAAGTCTTATGAAAAAAAGTTATTCAACTTCAATCATCTCAGCATCAGCTTTTCTTAAAGATAACTCATATCCTCTAACTGTTACTTCCACAGGATCTCCAAGTGGTGCAACTTTTCTTACATAAATGTCGACACCTTTAGTAATACCCATATCCATAATTCTTCTTTTAACGGGACCAGAGCCTGTAAGTTTTGTAACCTTTACTGTTTGGCCACATTTTACTTCCTTTAATGTTTTCATAATGTGCTCCTTATTTCATTATTGTATTTATATTTAAAAGATATATGACATACATATCTTTTTTAAATCATATTAAAAGCTTAATTAATATAAAACCAGATTTTAACTATAATCAATACAAAAACCGTATCTTAGACCATAATCTTATTAGCCATATCTTTTCCAATGGCAACTCTTGAATCTTTCACATTAACAATCATATTTCCACCGATTTCTGATACGACCGTAACAGTCCCACCGACTACAAACCCCAGATTTTCTAAGAACTTTCTTGTTTCTTCTTTTCCACCAATCTTTTTAATTGTACTAGCTACGCCTACACCGGCTACTGTTAATGGCATCATTTTATACCTTCTTTCGTAATCATACTGATTATTGATAATCAATTTCATTTTCGATAGTTAGTATACTCTAACGTGCATTAGTTGTCAACAAGTTTAGTGAGTCTTTTGTTACTTTTGTTAAAATTTTACATAAGTCTTTTTCCTAATATTATTTTTTGTTATTAAAATTAATAGCAAAGTAAATACAACAAGGAATGTGGCTAATGTTCCGTCAAACAAAGATGTTGCTGTTAAGTTTAACATTATAATCACCTCATTTCAAAAAAAATGCTATACTTTTTGGTTAGTCTTGTCTAACTAAAGTATAGCACATTTTGAAAAAATGTATATATTTTTTTAACTTATTTTTCTTCCTCAGGATATGTCATGCCCCACTGTTTTCTTATGTCAGTCATAATCTGCATAACATCCTTAGTATATTCAAGATATGTGAAATCTCCTATTCTATCAATTGTTTTTTCCATATCTTTCACTTCATAATAAAGTGCATCTTTAGTATTTCCACCGGTAATTGTTTCCTTGTGACCGTCCTCAGTATAAGTAATTACTGCTTCCTGCCCTCTTGGATATTCAAAGATTTCAATATATCCCTTGTCAAAAGCGATTGTTCCGCGTTTAGGTTGCTTGCAGTGAAGCGAAAGCATAACCGTTGCCATTTCCTCTTCTTTATTTTTAAGTAAAATTCCTGCCTGTTCATCCACTCCCGTAGGAGCCATTTTTACCTGTGAAACCACCTGATCAGGCACTGATGTCATAAACCATCTTACAAAAGAAAGTGCATATACACCAATATCAAGCATTGCCCCACCTGCAAGATTTCTGTTAAAAATCTGTTAGTCATATCATATTCCTTGTAACTACCAAAATTCATCTGGATAAGACCTAAATCCCCCAGTTTTCCTGAACTGATAATTTCGTTTAACTTCTTATATATAGGCATATGATATATTGTCATTGCCTCTGCAAGAACTACATTATTCTCTTTTGCAAGATTAATAGCCTCTTCAAGCTCTTCGCTGTTAAGAGTAATTGACTTTTCGCAGAGAACGTGTTTTCCTGCCTTTAATGCTTTTCTTAAAAATTCTATATGAGTGTTGTGTGGCGTTGAAATATATATAATGTCTACATTTTCGTCTTCAAAAACCTGATCAATATTATCATAAACTTTTTCAATCCCGTATTTTTCTGCAAACTGCACAGCCTTCTCATGTGTACGGTTAGCTACCGAATAAAGCTTTTCGCCTTTTTTTTCTCCATTGCCGCAGCCAATTCGTTGGCTATAACTCCACATCAAGTGTTGCCCAATTATATTTTTTTCATTTGTACCACCTTTCTGCCATTTATGGCAAATCTTATCTTTCACTTTCCAAGGCACCAATGGATTTTTCATTGCAAACCCTGAAATAATTAACAAAATAAATTCCGATAAAAAATGCTACCCAAACACCATTCATTCCAAAGATTGGTGCAAGAATTGCGGCGCATACATTTTACTACCACAAAACCTTTAAGTATGGAAAGAACAAATGCCCATTTAACTGAAGCCATGGCGCTTAATGCACTTGAGCAAAATATGTTAATTCCCGCAAAAAGAAAACCAATAAAATATATTCTAAGTCCTACTCTTGCAAGGCTTAAAAGCCTATCACTGCCCTGACTGTTAAACACACCAACTATTGTATCTGTAAAGCCCCATATCATTATCACAATAATTACTGCAAGTCCCAACGCCGTTGCCACGCCTAATTTTTCAATTAACTTAATATCCTTTATGTTATGCTTGCCATAACTTTCGCTGATTAACGGTTGTGAACCAAGTGCTACACCGTTAAAAACTGCAACTGCCACCAGTGCTGTATTTGCCACAACCCCGTATGCTGCTACACCAATATTTCCAGTTAGTCTTAATATTATAAAATTAAAAACCATAACTATAACAGCTCCTGACATTTCCCCAACGAAAGCTGACATTCCAACCTGGCAACAATGGAAAAGTCGTGTCAGGGATGTTTTAAACCATTTGAACTTTACTGTATTTTTCTTAGATAGGAAATGAATCATACAAATCATAACTCCAACTACAGGAGATAGTGCTGTTGCAAGGGCAGCACCCGGCATTCCCATTCAAGTGGAAACATCAAAATATAGTCAAAAACAATATTAAAAAGACTACTTATTAATGT
>VOFH01000158.1_pt1 | contig 26000 bp, 41 predicted proteins | sample 5384091 | NCBI WGS metagenome assembly VOFH01 (sample SAMN12384727, study PRJNA508395) | human gut metagenome | isolation source: healthy gut G | host: Homo sapiens
ATCCATGCCCATTTACCTCCTTCCTGTGCCTATACTACTGCTGATATTTCTTTCAAATTTTTCCCTTTTCAGACAATCGCTTCAAAATCATCACAAACAACCATACCTTTCTCACACCCCTCCACCATTCGAACGCCTCCGTTTTCCCGGATACGTGCATGCTTGCATACATGGCAAAGTTCTGTTATTTCTTTTTTGTTCTTTACTTTATCAATCACAGGTTTATCATCTGCGTAAAACTGCACTCCGCTCTCTCCTTCCTCTCCTTTTCATGTATACTAAGTATGAAAGGTTTTTTATGTTTATAGACCAAAAAATCAAAAGATATGATCGACTTACTCATCAATAGCGAACCTGATGGACCGCGCAAATCTTTTTCGTATGGGTTACATATGTGAGATATCCCATGGATGCCGACGACATGTTTCCTATTGTGAAAACTTGATTTCCAGCGGATACGCCGAATATGCATACAGTAATTCAAAGACTTTCGGTCAAAGGATCGCGGCATCGCATTGACTCAAAGAGGTTTGAAATATGAGGAATACCAAAGCTTGAATCAGGTGCACGCTGGAAAGAACGCATATTCGGTTTTTTCGCCGGTGTAATAACTACCAGTCTCGGTGTGTTGCTACAACACTTACTTGTTTGAGTATCAACGCCACACACACTACGCACAGCGAACCGATTACGCTCCATATCACCCACCTCCATCCATACAGCGGATCGTCTTGCGGGCTTTTGCGAAAAGTGTTCATGTTCGCATCCTCCGATCTTCTTTTTCATGTATATTAAGTGTAGATGATGCAGATGAGAAGCTGGCTTTAACCCGTAATAATCCAGTCGTCGGCAATTAGATCATCCTTATCAGGATTCCAACGAGAGCGCGGAGTGTAATGCGACGCGCTCACAAAACAACACTCCGGCGTATTCGTAGCAAGAATTTTTACATTTAAGTGTCGCCACACCCCTCCTTTCCGTCCCACGAATCGCGCATAATATATGGCTTATCGTCTGTAGTACTCTTAATTGCTTCATGTATATACAAACCCTTTCACCCCCTCAGCTGGCGTCGTTTGCTGACTTGTAATGATTTTCGTTTTTGAAATATCGCATGTGCTACTCTACATACTTGATATCGTGTTATAATTTTTTAAGTTGTTTATGAATCAATCATAATGCAGTTCATTACTTGAACACTGTCAAATTAAGCACAATGAGTAATATGTAACAGAATAGTGATCCTATTGCAGAAGCTACTCAATAACCAATAGCGGATCGTCAGGCAGATGAAATCTTTTCTTTTGCCGTTTTCTTTTTATTATTCATTTACCCGTTCTCCTCAGTTGGCGTCATCCTCCAGAAAGTACTCGATCGACACGCCGAAGTAGTCGGCTAATTTTTGAGTTTGTCGACTTTGGGAGTACTGACTCCACGTTTCCAATCGTAGAGCGTAGCTGTTGATATTCCAGTGTCTTTTGAAACTCTATATATTGTTCGGTCGCAATCTTTAAGTAACTTATTAAATTTTTTTGTACAACAATTACCCTCCCCTCTTTACACATATATCGGAAATATGATATATTGTGTTTTACAAACAGAAATATATTTCGAGATGTAGTATCAGAATATATCACGGTTTTCTGATCTATCTCCAATATATCACGGTTTTATTTTATAGTCAATACAATCAAGAAATTTTTTCCGTGATAAAAAGAGGTTTATTATGTATCAAAAATTCGAAAAGTTGCTAAAAGCTAATGGAATAACTCCTTACAGAGTTCATAAAGACACTGGAATATCGACAGCTACATTATCAGATTGGAAAAATGGAAAAGCACACCTAAAAAAGATAAAATTGAAATTATCTGTAATTATTTCGATGTACCATTATCTTATTTTTATGGAGATGATGAAGAAAAGAAAAATACAAATCTATACTATTTAAACGAAGAAACCGCTCAGATCGCACAAGAAATCTTCGACAATAAAGAACTTCGACTATTATTTAGTGCAGCGCGTGATTCTTCTCGGAAGATCTAAAAACTACACACGAAATATTTAATGGCTCTGAAGAGAAAGGAAAAGGGTTGATGATTAATGACATTGAACGTCCATCTGATTGATCTTCCAATGGGAGTAAAAGGAAACCGTTTGCAGAAACGAAGATGATAGTTACAGTATCTTCCTTAATGCAAAGTGTAATTATGAAACACATTTGAAAAGCTATCAACATGCATTAAGTCATATTAAAAAAATGACTTTGAAAAGATGATGTTCAGTCAATTGAATCAAGGTGCCAGAATGAACTTTGATTTTTGAGTTATATCGATCCTGAGAAAGGAAGGTAACTTACTTATGTCAACATATGAAACTATGGACTATAGAAAATATATGGGAAAAGGCTGAAACCGAAAAAGCGCTCCTTACTCTACGGGCTTTTGCAAGGTATAACCATTGACGAAAAAGTCAATCGGGCCGAAATTGAAGAATTTAAGAAATTGGTTGCATATACACAAGACATATAAACACCAGTCTCCATTCAAGGAGTTGATTCCCGTCATTATCGAAGTTCTTTCGATAATGTTCTGGAACAAAAAGAGATTGAAAATATTCTGTGGGTCTGCGATCAATTTAATGACGGTAAATATTATGGATTTATCACTCTGTCTCTACAGCTACTACATGGAATTTTTCATGGAATCTTAGCTGATAAAAATTAAGTGACACAGAAATTAAAAGACTTAATGACTGGTTAGATTCAAACGAAGATGTTTGATTGGAACATATCCGTATGACGAGATTCGAAGTTTAATCACGACAGTCCTTCAAGATGGAGTGATTACAGAAGATGAAAGAGGAATGCTAATTGCTTTTATGAGCGATTTTATTGACTGTGCAGAATCTTACAACATTTCCCAAAGAGAAATCGATGCGTTGAAGGAACAGTACCAAATCTCTGGAATCTGTAGCATGCAGCCTAATATTACTTTTAAAGATAAAATTTTCAGTTTCAGTTTCACTGGCAAATTCTGAAGCAGTAACCCAGAGGGTTGCATACAAATGTTTTGGGCAAGTTATCGGTAAGTTAAATCCTGAATGGATTATATAATTTATTTGCAACATTTATGTTTGCAAATATGTCTTATTGATTATCAATTATTTTATTTATACAAGGAGGATAAAAATGAAAAAGAAAATTTTAACATGTGTATTCACATTTATTTTAAAAACTGAATGAATGGAATTATCGTAACAACCCGCCCACCTGTTGGCGCAGGAGGGCGGGATATTTTTATAAAAATACGCATTAATACGCATTTTTTCATTGACTTTATGCGTATTAATGCGTATAATATAATTGTAAGGAGGTACGGCACTTGAAACGAAGGGAGTTGATTAGGATGCTCGAAAAAATGGTTGGTATCTGGTCAGAAATGGTGCAAATCACGATATTTACACCAACGGAAAAAATACAGAACCTATTCCACGTCATCCTGAAATAAAGGAAGTGCTTGCCAAAGCAATTATTAAGAGAAACGGGCTGAAATAAACCCGTTCTCTGTTTCGATAAAAAGGAGGAATCTCATGAAAAAGTTTATCCTATCGTTTTAACCCCAGCAGAGGAAGGCGGTTTGTTGTCTATATACCCGATTTTGACATCAATACTCAAGGCGAAGATGAGGCGGAGGCTATGGATATGGCTCGAGATGCTATCGCTATGACCGGATGTTACTGGGAAGATGAAAAAAAGGCAATACCGGAACCATCTTCGATTTCCTCTGTTGTAACGGAAGGAAATCAATTTAAGACATTGGTAGACGTCGATTTTGACAATTACCGTAAACGCAACGAAAATCGTTCCGTCAGAAAGAACTGCACTATCCCATCTTGGCTGAATGACGAAGCAGAAAAAGCTGGAATCAATTTTTTCGGCCACTTTGCAGGAAGCATTAAAGGCCCAATTAGGATTATAGGAAAAGGGAGGAAAAACATCCATGAAACGCGTAGCATTATACATGCGCGTGTCCACCGAAGAACAGGCGCTCCACGGCTACAGTTTGCCGGCGCAAAAGGATGCGCTGCACCAATATGCAAAAGATCACAATATGACAGTTGTCGGCGAATATGTGGATGAGGGGAATATCCGGCCGAAAATCGGCAAGTAAAAAGGCCCGCACTGGCGAGAATGCTTCGGGATGTGGAAGCGGGTAAGATAGACCAAATCCTGTTTATCAAACTCGACCGCTGGTTTAGATCGGTGAAAGAATATTACAGAGTTCAGGAAGTTCTCGACCGAAACAAAGTAACGTGGAGAACAATTTTAGAGGACTACAACACAGAAAGCGCCGACGGTATCCTGAAAGTCAATATCATGCTTTCCGTAGCTCAGAACGAGGCAGAGCGCACAGGAGAGCGTATAAAATTTGTCTTAGACAACAAAGCACAGAAAAACAGGTCGTCGGAAACAGCCGTACGGCTATAAAATAGCAATCGTCGAAGGAGAAAAAGTCCGTGATAGACGAAGAAACTGCGCCTGTAGTCCATGATATATTTAATACTTTCGATCGTACAAACAGCGCATCCCTGACAACGAAGTATATCAATGAAAACACGGAACGGATTTTTCAGCTGTTTTTTATTCGCCGCCTTCTGCACCGATCAGCATACGCCGGTGAATATATGGGAATCTCCGGTATCGTCCCCAATATATCAGCCGCGAGCGTTTTGACAAAATCAAGAAATATTTCGTGGCAGCCATATAAAAAGAACTCCCACCGGTAGAGTTTACATTTTCACTGGAATCCTATTTTGTGCGCATTGTGGGCACCGGATGAAAGGAAAATATACAACAGTAAAATATTACTGCTGCCCGCGGGCAACCGACGACTACTCATGCGAGAATCACAAACACATATCAGAACTCAAAATAGAGAAATACCTTGTCAGTCACATCCGACGCTTGATGAGCGAGTATATTGTGGCTGCCGAAACAAAAAGAATCTGCGACAAAACGTAGCGATGCCGCCAGCGAAGTCATGTCACTGCGACAGAAAATAGAACGCCTCAATGATATCTATCTGGAAGGTAACATGGATAAGGAGACTTATCGCAGGCGAACAGAGCAGCTAAAACAGAATCTTGCCCAAGCAGAAGAACAATATCAGAGATCACAACCAAAAAATATATCTCACTTGAAAGAAATTTTAAATACAGACTTTCTCGCAGATTACGACCTTTAACAGATGAAAATAAGCGGTCTTTATGGCGGCGCATCATTACGCGAATAGAGATGAATGATCAGCAGAATCTCAAAGTATTTTTTTTTTCATAATTTAATTTATCCTAATAATACATTACCGACGCGAAAGGATCGGATGAGTATGTATCACGGGCTCGAAGTCCGGGTGCCGTTCTGCGACCACAGAATCGCGGAAATATGTACAGTGTGCCGTGGGAGATGAAAGAATACAAAGGCATGGAAAAGGTCTTCTGCGCCACGCAGTGGAGGGGACTTCTGCCGGATGAAATCCGTCTCAGAAAAAAAGTCCGTATCCGAAAACCCACAATCCGCAGTACACCTCTATCGTCTCCGGCATGCTGAAAGAGATCACAGACAATTCCGACGCCCCGATCTTCGATCTGGTAGACCGGAACGCACTGACAGGACTGCTGAACGACGAATTCACGCAACCCTGGTATGGTCAGCTGATGACCGGCCCGCAGACGATGGCCTATATGATTCAGCTCAATTACTGGCTGGAAAATACCGGGTTAAAATCTCATTGTAGGAAACAACAAAGTCTCCGAACCCCTCGAGGTCCGGAGACTTTTTCTCTGCATCTCCTTCTGGTCATTTGCCGCTGTCTTCGTATCCGGCGCCAGCTCTGCGGCGCAGGTAACTTCCCGCACCGGCATCTTCTGATCTCATGATTTATTCCTGTAATTTTCGTTCCCGCGTAAATCTAATTTCTCTCTCCCAATTCCGCCATCAGCTCCCGATACTTTATTCTTTCCGCAGCGGCCGCGGCCGTCTCGGCCCTGGTGAGAAAATCGCGGGGTCGAACGTACCGTCGCTCCTGCCCTGAAGAATGCCGCTGTCCGCCATTCGATGCACAGCTTCCGCCGCCCAGTCCGCAATCTGATCTTCATCGGAGAAAGGTGTTCTGACGTGCTCGCCTTCCGGTTCCGCCGGACGACGCCGTCCGTCGGCGCTCCTGTCTCTTTGAAGCGGCCGTCTGTTCAGATTCCGTCACATCAAGCCGCGCTGTTCCCCATGCCTCGCTCCGTTAAAACCGTCTCGTCCCCGGCAATCGCTGGCGCTTTCCCGCCGGTTTGTTCCGCAGCTGCAGAATCCTGATATTTCATGTAGTTATCCAGCATCACCGCCATCATCTGGCGATCGATGAGCGCCTCCGGAGAAAACCGTTCCTCGATTCCCGCCAGAACGCCCTTCTGCCGGGCCCACTGCACTGCGCCGCTGTACCACTCGCCTCCGCCAGCGTCAAAGATCACATCTCCTGACATCTGAGCCAGTACAGTGATCCACATCGCCTGCGTCGTGCAGAATCCGGCTCAAACCTGCCGCTGTCCACTCCTGCCATCAGATCGTTGTTTGTCACAAAACGGATGGGATCGAATGCCCAGTGGCCGTCGATATCTGTGAACTGACGCTTTACATAGCCGCTGTCGTAAGCATCCGGACAGGATTGACGATAGTATAGGAGAAAAAATTCCACAGTGCTGTCAAAATAGGTATGCACCGCATCCGACGTCTGGTATTTTCCATCCCGGTAATAATTACCGGAATCCCAGGTGGGATCCATCAGAATCCACCGTCCGTCGGCAAAGCCGCCGTCCAGGCGTGATTCGCCCTGGAGCCCTGCATATTCGAAGAATCCCATATATGTTCCGATCCGTAAGAGCGTATCCGATGACCGTCTTCGCCGGGATTCCTGAAGCGCGCAGCAGAGCCGTCGTCAGGTTTGCGTAACCTTCACATACCGTTCTGCCGCACTCAAGAGCCCCCCAGCGCATCTTTCGGCCAGTTCTGCCCGGCTGCGCCAGAGCGTCATAATCAAAATAGAGATAAGAGGCCCCAGTCGTGAATCGCCCGCACCTTGCCGTAAGCATCCGCGATTCCCGCTGTGATCTCATCGGCTTTAGACACGATGCCGGGCATCTTCGCTCTGTGCGTTTTTTGAAGGCTTCAGATAAAAACAAAGCGCATCCGCCGATGACGCCTGCTGCTGAAACTGCTGCAGATTCACATCGTAAACCGCCGAAGGCACGATTCTCGCCTCGCCGCCCTCGATCATCACAGCCACCGATTCCATACCGCCGATGACGCCTTCAAAAGTCCCCTGTGCATCGCCGCTGCGGTACAGCTGAAGATAATAAATCCCGTCTTCTTTATCAGAGAAGCTGTAATATGCGGTGCCGTCGGCTACCTTTTTGCGGCAGAACGGGATCGGGCACTCCTCCTCAGAATCCATAAATGTGACGATGAGATAAGAGAAATCCGGATCCCGTGGAACTTCCACTTTTAATTCATTCTGCTGAACTCTTACGGAAAGATTCTCCTCTTCACAGCAGGATGTCTGAAGCTCCTCGAAGAGAATCCAAAAACTGAAACCGGAGCCGCTATCATACATAAGAAAAGGATCGCCGCTATACACAGCGTCACAGACTTCTTCAAACTTTCTCTGTACTTCAACTTCACTCATCCCCTTTAGAAAGGCGTTTCTAAACATTCATCGACATCTGCTGACTGCTTTCGGCGCCTTCTTCCCAATCTTTGACGATATCATCTATAACCGGCAGCTCTTTCAGAGACCCGATGCCGAATCTTTCAAGAAACAGCGGTGTCGTCCCGTATAGAATCGGACGGCCCAGACCGGATCCCCGGCCCCGTTCTTCCACCAGTCCTCTTTTTAGCAGGCTTTCGACCGCTCTCTCTCCGATTTTACGCCGCGGATCTCGTCGATCTGGACTCTGGACACCGGCTGCCGGTATGCGATGACCGCTAATGCCTCCAGCGCCGCACCGGAGAGCTTTTTCGTCTTCACAGGAGTACAGAAACTCCGTACCGCTTCCTCGCATTCCGGCCGGGTGCAGATCTGATAACTTCCGTCGATCCGCCGTATCATCAGCCCGCTGCCGCGGGACTCATATTCTCCGGAGAGTTCTTCAAGAAATCGAACGATTTCGGATGCAGAAACTCCGAACACTCCGGCGGCATCACCGGGGTCTACCGGACTGCCCCAGACGAAGAGAATCGCTTCCAGTCCGCGTTTTACCGCCTTCTCATCAAAGACAAGTCCCTCCTTTCGGCAGATTTCCATCCGCCCGAAAATATCGCTCTGGCGCACTGAAATCCGTCCCTGCGCCAACAGCTCCAAAAGCGTCACAAAAAGTCAGAACGATATCATAAATATCGCTGTCCAAAAGATCAGGTCCTCAAAAGACAGCGGATTTTCTTCCGACAGACAGCCGAAGATTCTCTCCGCTTTTTCTTCCATCGACATCCGTTCCCTCGCGGCGTACTCGTAACGCCTTCTGACATCACCGATTCTCTGGCGTTTTTCAAGAAATCCCCGGAAAGCCCGGATAAATTGATCCATGCTCATCGAGAGATTCCTCCGGTTGCCCGGTATAACGTGAAGATCCTCTCCGGGCTTTACGAAAATCCGCTCCGCCTCTGATTCGATCCCGCGCAGATGCGCTGCCAGAGCTTTATACTTCCGATACTCTGAAATACGCTCCGTCAGCTCATCTCTGAGTTCCTCCGCCTCTTCGTTCTTTCCGGAAACGTCGGCGCCCGGAAGGAGCATCTGCGATTTGAGCTGCAGCAGAGTCGCCGCCAGAACCATAAACTCCGCCGCCATCTCCGGATTCACGTGTTCTCGGACCGGATACAGGCTATATACTGATCCGTGATCTCTGAAATATTTACCGTATAGATATCCATACCTGACCGCTCGATCAGATAGACCAGCAGATCAAAAGGTCCCTCAAAGACGTCGAGCTTCACCTGATAGGACATGTCTTCTCCTTATTCCTCCGTCAGAATATATTCCATCACTTTCGGAAAACATTTCACTCCCGTACTGACTGCATCGAAACACTCGAAAAATTCCGGCGCATCCGCGCGCTCCACTTCCTTAAATCCGCTGGCCCCGAAAAACTCCGGCGCCCGCGCCCAGATAAATCCGGCTGCCTCCTCTCTTTCCTGACCTCGTCGATCACAGTATTTAAAAGCGCGGTTCCTCTGCCGCCCCGCGGTAAGATTCATCTAAAGCGATACCGTCGATGATGTATTCTCCCTCCCGCAGAGCCAGCGTCGCCGCCCCCGCCAACTTCTCATCCTCCACCAGCACCCAGCTTTTCACCGCGTCGGTCCCTACCGGGTCCTCTTCGGAAATTTCAGATCGTTTTTTTCATAAAAACGGTTCAGAGATTCGTGATCGTCCACAGATATGATCTCATATGATTTGCTCTTTCCGTTCATGTCTGTTCCGACAGTTTCCTTCGACCTTCTGGTATTGATTTTCAGGCGCCGGTACGATTTCGATATCAGAGGCAGAGGTTTCCCCGCTCTCCGTCCACATCGGTGCTCATATCCGCCGGCGATTCGATGCGCAGGCTCGGCGTCTGAAAATAAATTACATTTTATTTTCATCGTGCCTGCCCTGAAGCACATTAATCGCCAGAGGCAGTAATTCCATAAAATTCATTTCCTTAAAGATGATGACGTCGAGAAGTCCGTCGTTGATAGAGGACTGCACCCCAAACGCCGGAATCCTCCCGCGGAGTTTCCGTTCATGACCACCATGAAAAAGATATCTCCGGTGAAATTGATCTGCGGAGAGGTGATCGTAAATTCCACCGGCTTGAGGGATTTGACCTCGGAAAGACCCCGCAGATAGTAAGCCACAATGCCGAGGGCATTTTTTCATGGTCGCATCCGTTTTCTGACTGACGTCGATCACCCGGACCGATCGCCGCCACATTGACGAAATATCTGTCGTTGCATTTGCCCAGATCCGCATCCATATAGTTGTCTTCCAAAGCGATGGACAGCATTCCGTCGATGTCCGTCGGGGATATCGAAATAGTGGGCGAAATCATTGGCGGTTCCGCCGGAAACAGAGCTAACGGCACGTGAAGATCATTTTTCATCATCGCATTGACGACGATATTGATCGTTCCGTCTCCGCCCGCCGCGATAATCTTTCGGTACTGCGCTTCATTCAGCCCGGAGAGAAAACTTTCGATGGAAACGCTGCCGTCCCGCCCGCAGAGGCACCACGATCATGCCTCTGGACTGAAATTTTGCCACGATCTTATCCAGATTGCTCTGAAACATACCGCTCCCCGACTTCGGATTATAGATCAGAAGGACTTTATTCTTTCCCGTTAAATCGATTTTTTATCTTCGCTTACTTCCTGCATGTGATTCTCCTCCGTACCTCTCCCATGAGATAAAGCGATCCCGCCCACAGGACGAGGTCGTAATCGCCCTTGCGCTCCTCCGCCCGGGCAACAGCCTCCCGCCCAGTCCGGAATCACCGCCGTCTCTCTTTCTCTTTTCCCATATAGATCGAATGACAGAAATATATCCCAAGTTCGCCGGCTTCCATCGTCCGCGGATTCGGCACATTCGTAAGAATGAGATCTGCCCGGAGAGCCGTCAGCAGCTCTGCCATCTCACGGCAAGCCTTATCCTTTAAAATCCCGGCGCACAGAAGAATCCTCTTCCGGAAAAATGCGTGAGAACTGTCTCTGTCAGCGCTTTTTGCGCCCGCCGGATATGAGCGCCGTCTAAAATAACATAGGGCGATTTCTCCACGATCTCAAAACGCGCTTTCTGCACGGCTTTCTTCATCCCCCGCCGAATCTTTTCTTCCGTCATCAGAATACCGTTTCGCATGACCTCAATCATGGAAAGAGCACAGAGCGCATTTGAAATCTGATGTCTCCCATGCATCGAAATCTCGATATTTTTAAACTGCGGATCGGATGCCTGGCGTTTTGCCGTTCTGCCGCGGAAACGCCCTGTCTCCCGAAACGGGCAGATCCGCCGGCTGATTTTTTTTCCGCATCCGCAAAAAAGACCGAGTTCGAAAAACCTTCCAATACTGCATCAAACCGGCTTCCTCCGAGATCTTCCGGATATTTTCCACCCGGAATTTCGTCATCGATCAGCGGCGCCCTCAGCTCTTTCGCCCGGGCGCGGATCACTTCCATCGGACCGGCATCCGGCACACAGACTACCGCAGGAACATCTGCCTTCAGAATCCCCGCCTTATCGGCGGCGATGAGCTCCCAGCGTATTGCCCAGCTGCGCCATGTGATCAAAAGCGATGGAGGTGATCGCCGTCACGATCGGCTTATCACAGATATTGGTGGAATCTCCTTTTCCTCCCAGTCCCACTTCCAGGATGACGAAATCCGCTTTTCTTCCGCAAAGTAAGACAGTCCCACGGCTGTGACCAGTTCAAACTCCGTAGGCGATTCAAAGCCTTCCGACATCATCCTGTCCGCCGCTTTCAGACACAGTTCCGTATGGTGCGCCAGAGCCTCTCTCAATCTCCTTCCCGTCAAATTCGATGCGTTCTGTGAAATTTTCAATATACGGAGAAAATATGCCGCACCGATATCCGTTCTCCTGAAGCGCTGAATAGACGTAGCGGCATACCGAACCCTTTCCATTGGTCCCCGCCGCATGTATGATCTTCAGATCCCTGTGAGGATCCCCGAGAAGACGCAGGGCTCCTTCATCCGTTCCAGCCCCAGCCGGGACCCGAACACCTGAAAGAGGAATTTTTTCGATCGCTTCTTCATAAGTCATTTCGATATCATCCCCCTTTTTGCCGTGGCAGATCCTGCTGCTTCCGCGGCGAAATCCGCCTCTGTCATCTCATCTGCGGCCGGCCTCCTCAGATTCCGATTCCGCCGTATTTCAAAAAACACTTCCGTAATTTTCCTTCTTTTCGTCTCAATCCGGATCGGACCAGAAAAATTCGCACTTCCTGCGCCTATAGTTTTTTCTCCACGATAGTCAGACGAGAAATCACCGTCTTCAGCATTTCCTCATCTTCGCCAGCTTTTTCCTGCTCGCGCCGATAATTTTTTCCGGGGCTTTGCTGACAAAGTTTTCATTGGAGAGCTTTCCGAGACTCTCGCGACTTCGCCTTCCAATTTCTTCTTCTCTTTGGTCAGGCGTTCGTATTCCGCTCTATAATCCATCAGCTCATCCATAGCGATGAGAATTTCCGCATCGGTGATGACACCGGACATCACTTCCTCTGTCACCTGGGATTTATCGGAAACATAGGCGATTTCGGATACGTTGGCCTGGGTCATGATATGACGCTCCGCCTTCTTCAGATATTCTTCCGCTCTGCCGGAAGCCGCGATGATAGCTCACTTTTTTTTGGAAGGGGCCGCCTCAACTTCCGCCCGGATATTTCTCACCGTTTCTGACCGCTTCCATCGCGCGGCCGATGATAACTTCTTCCTCTTCAAAAGACAGCGCTTCGTCGTAAACCGGCCAGTTCTGACGGATGAGATAGCCCTTAAGATTTTCCTCCGTCACTTCCCCGGAAGTACCGGCAGACAGCTCCAGATCTCTTCGGTGATGAACGGCATTACCGGATGGAGCAGCTTCAGCAGATCTTTGAGAACCTTGACGAGAACCGCTCTCGCCACCATCTTGTCCTCTTCATCGTCACCGTAAAGTCTGCTCTTCACGAACTCGATATACCAGTCGCAGTAATTGTTCCAGATCAGATCGTAGACCTTCTGAGCTGCCAGCGACAGTTCAAATTTTTCCATATTTGCGGTGATCTCCGCAGCAGCAGCGTTTACCGCGGAGAGGATCCACTTGTCCTCATCTTTCAGCGCCAGCTTATGAATGTCGCCGCTGTAATCCGCCATCGGAAGGAACTCATCGTCTTCGCCGGTGAGATTCATGATGACGAAAACGGAAGCGTTCCACAGCTTGTTGGCAAAATTTCTGCTGGAATCCAGCTTTGCGGAGGAGAACCTCATATCGTTACCCGGCGTGATTCCGTTGATCAGCATGAAACGCAGCGCGTCAGCGCCGTAGTTTTCGATGACCTGCAGCGGATCGATACCGTTGCCCAGAGATTTGCTCATCTTCAGACCGTTTTCATCTCACCAGACCGTGAACATAAACATGCTTAAACGGCACTTCTCCCATCGCTTCGATACCGGAAAATACCATTCTTACGACCCAGAAGAAAAATGATATCGTATCCTGTCACCAGCACACTGGTGGGATAGAAATATTTCAGATCATCTGTTTCCTCCGGCCATCCCAGCGTCGAGAAAGGCCAGAGAGCGGAACTGAACCAGGTATCCAGAACGTCCTCGTCCTGACGGAAATGTGTTCCGCCGCATTTCGGACATTTTTCCGGAGCCTGTTCTTCCACCGCAATTTCTCCGCAGTCCTCACAGTAATATGCAGGAATTCTATGTCCCCACCACAGCTGTCTGGAGATACACCAGTCACGGATTCCCTCCAGCCAGTGCAGATATGTCTTTTCAAAACGTTCGGGAACGTGGATCAGATTTCCTTTTTTGCCGCTTCGATGGCGGGCTCCGCGAGAGTCTTCATCTTGACGAACCACTGATCGGAAAGCATCGGCTCAACGACCGTATGACATCTGTAACATTCGCCGATCGGAATCACCTTATCTTCGATTTTTACCAGATATCCAGCTTCTTCGATGTTCTGATCAGCGCCTTTCTGCAGGCGAAACGGTCCATCCTTCATATTTTCCTGCCAGATCATTCATCGTCGCATCGTCGCTGAGACAGGACCATCTCGGCAGATCATGTCTCACCCACTTCAAAATCGTTAGGGTCATGAGCCGGCGTGATCTTTACGGCGCCGGTGCCCTTTTCCGGATCAGGATACGGATCCGCGATGACAGGGACTTCTCTTTCGACGATAGGAACGATAACCTTCTTGCCGATCATGTCCGCATATCTCTCATCCTCCGGATTTACGGCCACCGCGCAGTCTCGAACATGGTCTCCGGACGGGAAGTAGCCACTACAACACCTTCGCCTCCGTCAGCGCCGCGGTATCTCACATAATAATATTTCGCGTTTTTATCCTGGTGCTCTACTTCCGCGTCGGACAGAGAGGTTCTGCATTCCGGACACCAGTTGATGAGACGGTTGCCGCGGTAAATCAGGCCCTTTTTACGCCAGATTGACGAAAGTCCTGACGACAGCTCTGCTGCAGCCCTTGTCCAGCGTAAATCTCTCCTCTCCCAGTCGCGTGAGCTGCCCAGCTTTCTCACCTGCTGCTTGATCGTGCCGCCGTATTCTTCCTTCCAGGCCCAGGCTCTCTTCAGGAACTCTTCTCTGCCCAGATCTTCTTTTTCTTTTGCCTTCTTCTTCCCGGATCTTTTCCACTACTTTTTACTTCTGTGGCGATGCTGGCGTGGTCGGTGCCCCGGAATCCAGAGTGCGTTATACCCCTGCATCCTGCGGAAACGGATCAGCAGATCCCTGCAGCGTCTGATCCAGCGCATGACCCATATGGGATTTTTCCTGTGATATTCGGAGGCGGCATCACGATGGTAAACGGTTTTTCGTATGATCTTCGCCGGGAGCAAAGGCTTTATTTGACTCCCATTCTTCGTAAATCCGCGTCTCAAACTCTTTCGGATTATATGTCTTCGCTAAGTTCTTCGGCATATCTGAAAAATTCTCCTTTATCATGAAAATTAATTTTATCTTAACCAATTAATTTTACTATAAATGCGTATCTTTGTCTCTAAAAATGCTCAGTTTTTCCCCGCCGATCTGCCGGAAAGACAACTCTTTCACATCTCGTCGGAATCCTCAAATTCTCTGCGCAGCCCCTCGAAGTCGCAGACCTGAATCTTTCGGTATGCTGTGAAATATATCCCTTTTCCCGAAATTCGTCGAGTATCCGGCTGACGGTCACCCGGTTCAGCCCCAGACAGACAGAGAGCTGATCGTGAGAATAGGAAGAACATGATCCACTATATTTCTCGACGGGCTGTCCTCTCTCGTCTCTTCATAGAGGTAGCTGGCCACTTTCTGACGGCTGTCGTAAATCGCAATTCTTTTGAGATGACGCGTCAGCGAGATATTCGTGCCCGTGAGATGACGTAGAATCGCTCTCAGAAGAGCTTCCGACTCTACGATATACGGAACAGTTCTTCTACCGAACAGCTGACCACCGTAACCTCGTTGACAGCGGATACAGCGGTTTTCGCTCCTGTGAATTCTACAAAAACATCTTCTCCGATCAGCCGGCCCTTGCCCATGATCCGAAGAGTGAGCTCCCTTCCGGAAGCGTTGGAGCAATAGACTCTGACGCGGCCGGATTCCACCAGATAAAGGCGTTCATTGTTCTGCGCCTCCGGCCGGATCATCTCCCCGGCATAATTCTTTCTCGTTCCGCAGATTTCAAAATACGGGGAACAGATCATCCGGTATAATTACATCCATTTTTGCCTCCCGAAAGAAAAATTGTAGTATAAACTACAGAAAAATACGATTCCTCATTCTATAATTATCATACACATAAAAGCACACAAATTATCATCCAGCAAAAAAAAAGGAGAAAATGATGGCGACATTTACAGCCGGCGATAAATTCGCAAATTGTTTCGTATGTAGTCCTACAAATCCCAGAGGTCTTCATCTTAAAATTACGACGGTAGACGGTAAAGCGCACACCGAGATCGTGCCGGAAGACTACATGTGCGGTCTCAACGGACTGATGCACGGCGGTTTTTCCCTGATGCTCATGGATGAAGTGATGTATTATGCGGTGGAAGGATACGGCGTGGACAGTGTTACGCTTCATTCAGAATGCGACTTCAAAACCCCGCAGTTATCGGTCACAAGTTAGTGGCGGAAGCGTGGGTCACAAAAAAAGAAGGGAAGAAATTCTATACGGAAGGTGTCTTAAAAGATGGCGATACTGTCATCGTAACGGCTACCGGTCTCTATTATGAAATGGATATGTCCGTTTTTCTGACAGATGATCAGAAATAATATGGTTTATCATACTCACTCTTAACATTGCCGGGCGTCCGCCGCCGAAAACCTGATTTTGGGAAATCGGCGGCGGGCGTCTGCTTTTTTGGCAATTATTTCAACCGTCACCGAAGCGGCAGACCTCTTACGAGCTTCCGCTTCCCCGCCGGCGCGGAATTTTATTTCGAAGCGAAATATTTTGCCAGAAAAAGACCGGCGATTGGATTTCACACACCCAGCTGATCCAGCCCTTCATAATGAGCCTTCGTACCGTAGCCTTTATTCCGGTCAAAGGCATATCCCGGATAAGTTTCGTGATATTTCACCATCATCCGGTCTCGCGTTACTTTTTTGCCACGATGGAAGCCGCCGCGATGGATACGCTCTCGCTGTCACCTTTGATCAGACCTGTCTGCGGAATTTCCACAGACGGCAGCGTCAGAGCGTCGATGAGAATATGATCGGGCCTTGTTGCAAGACCTGTGACGGCATCCTCCATCGCCTCTTTCGTCGCTTCCAGTATATTGATCCGGTCGATGGCGGCATGATCCCTCAGACCGATATTCCAGGCAACAGCGTTTTCAGAATTTCATCGTAAAGTTCTTCCCGCCGTTTTCCGACAGCTTCTTAGAATCGTTGACTCCCCAAAATATCGAAACCGTCGGGAAGTATGACCGCCGCAGCCACTACAGGACCCGCCAGGGGGCCCTGCCCACTTCGTCCACACCGGCGATACAGCGCACCGCTCCGCGTTCGTTGCCCTTCTGATATAATTCTCTTTCGATCCGGCTCATCCGGATCAGATCTTCTCTCATCTTTTCGAGTCGCTCGGCTTTCGTCATATCTCCTCCGTCTCTTCCCGTCCGGCGTTTTCGCAGCGCTCCAGGGTGATGCGTCCGATCTTTCCGCCGCGGAATTCGTCGAGAACAGTCTTGGCAGTTCTCTCGTAATCAATGCGCTTTCCTGGAAAAATAAATCCTCTTTTTGTGAGCGATCTGCTCCATCGCTTCCAGACCGTCTTCGCTGATCTCCTCCACTTTATATCTCGCCTCTAAAAGCGAGCTGTAATCCTGCAGCAGGACTTTGATCAATTCGAGACATAGGGTCTCCACATCGAGAATTTCATCCCGGATGGAACCGCAGAAGGCCAGATTGAGACCTACATCCGGGTCTTCAAATTTCGGCCAGAGAATGCCCGGCGTGTCCAGAAGCTGCATGCCGTTGGTCAGCGTCAGCCACTGTTTTCCCAGGTCACACCCGGCCGGTCGCCTGTCTTTGCGCTCTTTTTTTCCGGTGAGCTTATTGATCAGCGATGACTTCCCCACGTTGGGAACACCGACGATCATCAGGCGCAGCGGCCGTCTTCTGACGGTCTCCCGTTCTCTTTCCTCCCTGATCAGATCGAGGCGTCTGAAAATCTGATTGATGCCCGCCCCGTATTGCAATTGACCGGGATGGCATAAGTACCTGCCGCCGTCAGTTCTCTTTTCCAGCTTTCGGTCTGAGCACCGTCCGCCAGATCGATCTTATTGAGAGCTACGATTCTCGTCTTGTCCCGGACGATGTCGTCGATAATTGATTTCTGCTGGAGACAGGAATCCTCGCGTCGATCACTTCGACGACGGCGTCCACCAGTTTCAGATTTTCCTGAATCATCTCTCTCGTCGTCTTTTCATATGTCCGGGGTACCAGTTGATTCCCGCCGCAAAGCGTCTGCTGTCGCTGTCCATGTCGAAACCGTCCTTTCTCTATCGCAGGCTCTCCTCCGTCTCTTCGGAAAAACAAGCCCATTCATCGGCAATCCGCACCCGCCCGCCGGCAGAGATACACCGGGGAAATCCGCGCTGAAACGACAGCGGGAGCTTCAGGTTTTGCCGTAATATTATACACTATTTTCTCCATTTCTGCATCACAGACCGCCGGATCTCATCCGGGGTCTCTTCCTCCGGTGCGTCAGAGCAATTCCCGGCCCCCGCGGTGAAAAGCCGTCCTGTTTTCCGCACTCTCCGCCGCGCCGTTTCCCGTCGAAAACATTATAACCGGAAGCAATTTTTTCTGAAATCATGTATAATATCAGTTGTGAAAAAACTGAAGAGTTACCGAAAGGAGATCTGAAATGACGAGAGTCATCGACGCGAAAAAACAGACAGAAAACCGATTTTTAAATATGTACGAATTGGCCGTCACTCACAGAAACGGCAGCCGGGGCGCCCTATTTCGTCGCTTCCCGTTCAGAAGAAATCGAAGGCATCACCGCTCTGAACCACGAATTAAAGCCTGCCGGAGTCATGCTCTTCGGAATCCACGGAAATAAACTGGTGCTGGAACGCCAGTTCCGTTATCCGATCGACGATTACGTCTACGAACTCCCCGCAGGGGCTCATCGAAAAGGAGAATCACTGACGGAAGCCGCCAAGCGGGAAGCCTTTGAAGAGACCGGGCTGACTTTTGAACCGCTCTCCTCCGACGCCTTCTCCCGTCCGTTCTATATGAGTCCCGGCATGACAGACGAAGCCTGCGCCACCATTTACGGCCATTTCAGCGGAGAACCCACCAGTATCCACGAGGAGGAAGACGAGGATATCCAGGTGATCCTGGCCGACCGGGAAGAATGCCGCCGCATTCTCGCCGAGGAGAAAGTTTCTATCACCTGCGCCTACCAGCTGATGCATTTCATCGGTTCCGAAGATCCGCTGGCGTTTTTAAAAGAAGAAAAGAAAAACCGGAGATAAGACAAAACGCCGGGCGCCGTATCAGAGAACAGAACGGCAAAACCGAAATGCTCCGCTTCAGCAGAGCAACCGCAGGATGGCGGAAAAAGACATCCGGACAGAGAAAAAAAACGGCACAAAAGGGCAGCAGTCTTGGACCAGTACGGCGGAAAACGGCGGCGGCTTTGGGAAATTCGAAGCCGCCGCCGTTTTTCATATACCGCAGGAAAGAAACCTGTTCCGTCCTGCGGCTCTTACCGCGGAATCATAAGGTTATTTCAGAACAATCCTGTCCTTTGTCTCATCATAAACAAATTCTGTACCGTAACGCTCACTGTACTTCGTCAGATTCTCAGCGATCTGACGAGCGGCGCCCGGAGAGGCCGGGTACGGCAGTCCCTCTGCAGCGGATTCTCCCGGTCCATGCCCAGATCGACAGGTATCAGGCTGAAAGACAGTTCCCGTCTTCCAGATCGAACTGCACCAGACAATTCTCCGAGAATCTTCGCTCGGCATTAAAACCGATAAAGTTGCCGTCTCGGTCTTGGCGCGGTTGGCATGCAGATCGGAAGGACGGCTGTCGATACTATAACCGTAACTCTCGTACATCTCCGGAGCGATAATCGACTCGCCGGCCTCGAATTCCATGAGCAGGCTGCCCAGGTTATAAAAAATCGGACGGCCCTTGTAAATTTCCACGCCCCGCAGAAAATGAGCTCCATGGCCGATGACCGCGTCAGCATCGGCATCGATCGCATCCCGGGCAATCTTTTCGATAAATTCCGGAGGCTGCTGCGCGTACCAGTTCTCTGCGATTCCTTCATGAGTGTGAAGGCTGAAAAGCGTGAGATCAGAACGGCGGGATGCGTCGCGGATGCTTTTGAGTATCTCCTCCGCATCTTTTTCATGAACATAAGTGCGGACATGAGCCCGTTCTCCCCGTTCGATCTGCAGAGCGCCCTCGTACATCGAACCGAAACGGAAAGTCCCCTCCGCAAAAGGTTCCCAGGTTTCGATGCGAATCCTCCCGGGCGCTGTCCCGCGTTCCGAGCATTTCATCGATCCTCTTCAGCTGTTCAAATTCTTTTTCCGGAAGGACATAAGAGCGGTACCATCGCAGCGGATTGGAACCCGGACGCGCTGCTACTCCCGCCCCCGCATCGCTGGCGGCAAAGACTTCAGACCTGGTGGAAGATGTAGCCACGACGCTTACACGGCCCGCAGGAGTATCCAGAAATTTCGGCAGACGCGCCTCTCTCAGGCTTCTGCCCAGACCGCACGGAATCAGATTCCGATCCTCCGCTGCTTTCATAGTATCCAGAACGCCCTGCCAGCCGTAATCTCCGGTATGATTATTGACGAAAGACAGCATTCGGATATTTAAAGAAGCGAATTCATCCAGCAGTGACGGACGAACCGACGTCATATATCCCCCGTCCCGCCGCGGGCGGAGTTTCAGATTCGGGGTACAGAATTCCGCATTGGTAAAGACACCGTCAGCGGACAAAAGCAGCTCTACGAGCTGAGGATCCAACGATTTCTCAGATTTCTGCTGGAAAAAAGAGAGTCGCCGCAGGCGATAAAACGCATCATCGATTACCTCGCTTTCATTTTTCTAAAAAGGGACTGCCTCCCCCCGCTGTCTCACAGCGCAGGACGGACAATCCCTCTCACCATTTCTATTGCAAAGATCCGTCCCTACCTCTGAATCCTCTGAAGAAACTGGCGCGTACGTTCTTCCTTCGTGTTCAGGAAAAGCTCCTGCGGCGTTCCCTGTTCCAGAATCTTGCCTTCATCGAAGAAAGCCACCTGATTCGATACTTCGCGGGCAAAATTCATCTCATGAGTGACGATGATCATCGTCATTCCGTCTTTCGCGATAGAACGTATCACATCCAGCACTCCGCCTACCATCTCGGATCCAGCGCCGAAGTAGGCTCATCGAAAAGCATGACCTTCGGACTGATCGCAAGAGCCCGGGCAATACCGACCCGCTGCTGCTGTCCTCCGGACAGCTGGTGGGATAGTACCCGTACGGTCTCCCAGACCGACGCGGTTCAGTTCCTCGAGAGCGATTTCTTCTGCTTCTTTCCTGTCTTTCTTCTGGACGACCACCAGCGCTTCCATGACGTTTTCCAGCGCAGTCCGGTGCTTCAGGAGATTGTATGACTGAAAAACCATCGCCGTACAACGGCGCAGATTCAGAATATCCGCTTTGGAAGCCCGGGCCGCGTCCACTCTGATGTCATCGAGAATAATCTCGCCCTCGTCCGCCGGCTCGAGAAAATTGATCGTGCGAAGAAAAGTCGACTTCCCCGAACCGCTGGCGCCGATGATACTCACGACCTCGCCGTCCTGAACTTCCAGATCGACGCCCTGCAGCACATGATTCTCTCCGAATGATTTATGAATGTTCCTGAGCTGTATCACTGACCGCCACCTCCCGATCCAGAATATTAAATTTCTTTTCCAGTTTTCTGACGATAAATTCAAAAAAATCAGGCAGATCACCCAGTAAAGCAGCGCCAGACCGATATACGCTTCAAAAGCGCATGTTGTTTCCGGCGACTACCTTCGCTTTTCCCATCATATCCATGACTCCGATAGCGTATGCCAGCGACGTCGCCTTTACCAGATTGATAAAACTGTTTCCCAGATTCAGGATCGCCACGATCATCGCCTGCGGCAGAATAACGCGCCGCATCGTCTGCGCTCCGGTCATCCCCATAGAATGAGCCGCCTCGATATCTCTGCGGTCTACAGAGAGGATGGAAGCGCGGATCGTCTCCGCATTGTATGCTGCCTCATTGAAAGAGAATGCCGCAAATGCGAAGATGATATTTGAAATGCCGCTGATGTTAAACTCCGTTCCGAAGTTATAGTTAATGGCTCGCAGCAGCATCGGTATCCCGTAATAGGATAAAAAGAGCTGCACCAGCAGCGAGTCCCCGGATAAAGGAGATATATACTGTCGCTAACTGGAGCCAGCACGGGAATCTTCTTTATCCGCAGCACCGCCAAAATAAAGCCGAACAGCAGACCGAGCAGCCCTGCGATCAGAGTGATCAGCATCGTAATCGGAATACTCTTCGGAATGATGGCCAGGATAGAATCCCAGATGACAGAAGGTTTAAATAACTGTTCCATTGATCTGCCGTCCTTCCATTAGTTTTTCGGTATATAATCTTCCCCGAAATACTTGACGCTCAATTCGGAAAAGAACCGTCCTCCTTCATCGCAGCGATCTGTTCGTCGAAGAAATCGCGCAGGTCTGTGTTCGTCTTTGAGAACAGAAGCCATGCTTCCGGTTTTTCAATATCGTCGGCATTCGGAATATCGTAGACGTTAAAATTGTAGCCGTATTCCTGCGTCACGCCGGACACATATGTCGTATTATAGATACACGCATCGTAACGGCCGTTGTTCAGGTCGATCAGCGCCGCACTGGCATCTGCGTCAGTGTACTGTATATCGATCGGATTGTCCGGATGCTGTTCATTGTAGGATTCCATAAACAGCGCGTTCGCGCGGCCCGCCCCGCAGGGACCTTTTTGCCGCCCAGGTCCTCCACTGTTTTAATCTCCGTATTTCTCTCCGCTGTGATCAGCGCGATCTTGCTGCGGAAGTAAGGTTCGGAACTCAGCAGGTATTTCTCCTCGCGTTCCGGTTTCTTGGAAATATTGCCGACGATCAGGTCATAACGGCCCGCATCAGACCAACGAACATCGATTCGAATTCCGTGATCTCGAAATTGAGATCGATATTGTTTTTTCGGCGATATGCTTGAGCATATCGACCTCAAGGCCGGTTAATTCTCCATTTTCATCCTGATAATTAAAGGCTTCGGAGAAGCGCTGATTCCCACCGTCAGAGATTTGAGCGCCGAATCCCGTCGGACGAGGTATTTTCGGCCGAACCGCTGCCGCCGTTTCCGCAGGCCGTCATACTGAACGTCAGTACGATAACCATGACAGCGAGAAGAATCTTCTTATAGCTCTTCTTCATAAATCTTCCTCACTTTCCTGTAACTTAGTGCCGATATTCCCCGCCTTCATAGGCGGCGGGTTCCATCTCTGATTTTGATTAGTGCAGTCTTTGCTGATTCGCAAATTACTAAAAATTATACTCCGTTTCTTTGCCGCTGTAAAGTGGTATAATGCCGAAAATAATTCTCACTCTGCCACAGAACCGAAACTTCCGTATTTTCCGTACCTCCCCGTCCCCGGGTCCACTATATTTTACGTCCGGCGTTCTACATTGAGCCCAGCCTTTTCAGCCTCCCGCAGAAGACGCCGGTTTCCGTCATTCATCTCACCGAATTCCTCGTCTTTCAGACAGCAGATCACCCTGCCGCAATCCCTCATTATCCGAAGCGCCTGCGCGTATGCTTCTTCACCGATCCGCTCGTAAGCTCTTTCAGGGACTACACAATCCGCAAAGCATACGCGCGCCAGTTCATAATCGATATCGTTTCGATGCAGGACTCCCGCCGCGAAAGGGATGCCTTCCCGCTGAAGCTGCCGGAAAACAGACGCTCCGCTGCCGCCTCCGGCGATGACAAAGACTTCCGGCGTACCCGGCTTGCCTGCATCATTCGCAGCCGAAACATCAGCTGCCGGGCTCCTTTCCCCATTTTCCCGCATCCCGCTTTATCTCTACAGAACTGAAAATCTCACTGTAATATCCATTGTCCAGATCATACAGCCTTCGGATATATTCTTCTTTAAAAAATTTCCTCCGGCGTCCCGTATCGGTCCGCATACTCGCCTTTCACACACCGCACATAATCTGAGACTTTCTGCGCCAATTCCAGCCCGTGAAGGGACAGAATCACCGTTACAGCCTGCTCTCACCAGACGCCCTCAAAATCTGTAGCATGGCGAGCTTATGCTTGATATCCAGATAAGATGTAGGTTCATCCAAGAGGATCAATTCCGGTTCCTGACAGATCACCCGGGCCAGCAGAACTCTCTGCTGCTGACCGTCGCTGACAGTTCGAAAATCCGCATCGGCATAAGACTCCATATTTACGATTTTCAAAGCCCGGCGCACTCTGAGACGATCTTCTTCCGATAAAATTCCCAGTCTGCCGGTATAGGGGTAACGGCCTGCTGCCGCCATATCCGCGCAGGTCATCAGCTCCGGCCGAACCCGCTCGGTCAGAACGACAGACATCTCCCCCTGGCCAGCTGCTTACGGCCGATGGATTCCGTATTCCGGCCGTCCAGAAAGACAGTTCCGCCTATTTTCTGCAGCTGTCCTGCGATACTCCTCAAAATCGTGGATTTGCCTCCGCCGTTAGGGACCGATCAGCGTCAGAATTTTCCTCGTTCCAGCGAGATATCAATATCCCGTATCAGGGGCTTTTCCGTCATATCCCACCGACAGACCTTCCGCCGTGAAATAATAATGTCTCCTGTTCTCATTCATGCCGTCTCATCCTCGCTTTTTCCGCTGCTATTTTCCCTTCCGTCGGGCGTTCCGATAAACCAGACTCCTGATCAGAGCGTGCAAAATAATTCCAATACACGGCGCCGGGGAGCAAATGCTCCCCGGCGCCTGTTATGACAAAATAAAATTCTCGATTCTCCATCGTTCCTGCACATTTTCCACAGTTTGCCGAAACTTCCCGCGTCCGCGCCGCCGGATGCGGGATCAGCTCTCTCTGCGCCGCCGAACCATAACCCAGATCACCACCGGCGCGCCGAAAATCGCCGTTACCGCGCTGATACTCATTTCCGTAGGAGCAAAACCGTCCGGGCGATGAGATCACAGAACAGACAGAAAACCGATCCTCCGAGAAAACATGCCGGAATGATCAGAATCGGCTTCGCCGTATTCATCATATGCCGGACTAAGTGAGGAACGGCGATTCCCCAAAAAGACACCGGTCCTGCGAAAGCTGTGACACAGGCGGAAAGAATGCTGGAAAGCAGGATGAGAACCGCCCGAAACATGGACGTTCACACCCATATTCTTAGCATAATCCTCGCCCAGCTGATAAGCGGAAAGCGGCTTCGAACAGAAAAACACGCCCAGCGAAGTTAAATCACAGATACCGTCATCACTCCCTGCATTCTCCCAGCTGATCCCGGAAAGCTTCCCATCGACCAGTTGTGCAGATTGACGATATCCGCGTCGTCAGCGAAAGTCACGATAAAATCGGTGATCGCAGAACAGATATATCCCACCATAACGCCGCAGACCACCAGCAGAGACGACGTTCCCACCTTTCCGGAAATCATCAGTACAAAAAACATCGTAATCAGGAACCGGCAAACGCGGATAAAATGAGCACCCACGATGAAGACTCCAGTCCCCGCTTCAGCAGAAAGATCATGGTCAGAGCCACCGTCATCTTCGCGCCTGAGGAAATTCCCAAGACAAACGGCCCGGCGATGGGATTGCGGGAAAAAATCTGCATCAGAAATCCCGCCAGCGCTAAAAGCGCCGCCCAGCACCGCGGCGGCGATAATCGTGGAAGACGGATTTTCCATACGATGCCGTACTCCATCTCATCTCCGGAATGAAAAAACAGAATCTCCGCGATTTCCTTTACGGAGAGATCCACGCTTCCCGCATTGATATTCCACAGGAAAAGATCAGAAAAAAGCAGCGACAGTACGCCGTAACAGATGATATACCGGATATACTTGTATCTTCCTGTCTTCTCTTTCGGCGTCATACGCTGCTCCCTTTATCTCAGAAATCCCGCTCTCCGCAGAATCAGTCTGCGCCGGCAGCTTCCGTATTATCCCTGCCTGACGATCATATAAAACTCACTCCAGCCTGTACAGAAACTGCATTCCGTCTTCCTTCCCGCTGAACATCTGATACAGATCGTACACCATCGTTCCGGCCTCCGACGTTTCCTGATACATATTTTTCCCCGTACAATATACGTTTCCGGACTTTACTGCCTTAAAGTCTTCCAGCAGCTCGCTCTTTCCCAGTAGCTGATCGATGGTTTCAGTTCTCCGCCCACGGTGGAATTATAGATCAGATAATCCGCCTCCCGGGCCGCAGCGTAAAAATCCTCCATCTGAATCGTCACCGTCGTCGTCGCTTTCCCGTCGTCGCTGCCCAGATCGTCGAAGATATACCGGCCTCCGGCCAGCTCGATCATCTTCGATACATAATCGCCTGATTTTCTACATTGACTGCGCCGTTTGAGGTGATATAGAAAAATGCCGTCGTCTTTTCCCCTCTCCCGGCTCGGTCTTCGCCAGTCTG
>VOFH01000348.1_pt1 | contig 26000 bp, 34 predicted proteins | sample 5384091 | NCBI WGS metagenome assembly VOFH01 (sample SAMN12384727, study PRJNA508395) | human gut metagenome | isolation source: healthy gut G | host: Homo sapiens
GTCCTATTACTTTTTTCGATTTCTAAATATGACATAATTCCTCCATTCTAATTCAGCTTATGTTCAATATAAGACTGAATTACATTAGTTAAGTGGACTTCTTTCAGGCATCAGCAGTACCTGAAAATGTGCTGACAACCATATCTTAATGTAACAGATTAAGATTGCTGTAAACACATAATGAAAGGAGTCCACATGATTTATACACAAGAGTTAGAATAAACTAACGTAGATTAGAAGTCAATAACTCAAAGCGATAATATTTATCATATGGGTGTTTAGATACAGAATTTATTCTGAATAGCACTGATTAAATACCAAATAACACATCTCAATTGAAAGTGTATAGTCATTGTGATACATTTTATTTATAAATAAAGAAATGAGGATTAGTATGAAAACAGTAGAGATAGCAGTATGTGATGATGAACAAGTGCATATAGACAGAATTGTTAAATATATAGATGTATATTCGGAAGAATCTGAAATAAATATTAATATAACATCATATAATTCAGGAATGGCATTGTTGAAGGATATAGAAAATGATGATTTAAAGTATGATATTATATTTCTTGATGTTGAAATGCCAGAAATTAATGGAGTAGATATGGCAAGGCAGATACGTAAAATTACACAAGATGTAATAATATGTTTTGTGACGAGTTTTGATAAATACGCAATACAAGCTTATGGTGTTGAAGCATTAGCATATGTTGTAAAACCGGTTGCATATGCTGAATTGAAAAGAGTGCTGTCAAGAGCTGTTGTATTGGTGCAATATACATTTGATTATAAGGAAGCAGAGGAACGATACATAGAGGTTCCTGTTTCGAGAAATACCCGAATAGTAGACGTAAGGACTATACAGTATATTGAAAAACGAAGAAATCAATGCGTTTTTACATTGTACAGATGCAGAGATAACGTGTTATGAAACATTAAAGAAGATTTGTAGTAAGTTAGATCAAAATATATTTATATATGTGCATCAAGGGTATATAGTCAATTTTGATGCAATAAAAGAAGTTAAAGAAAATGTGGTATGTCTTGGGGATGGCGTTGAAGTGCCACTAAGCAGAAGTCATTATAAAGAAGTGAAGAATAGGCATATGAGTAAAATAAGAAAGCTGCTTGAAGAAAGAAAAATGTAGAGATAACACTATTGTTAATTACAGATAATAATTAAATACTATTATCTGTAATTAGGAATAAGTATATCAACAATGAAGGTAGTATTATTGTAGTTAATATCAATTGTGCCACCGTATTTATTAACATTATTCGTAACACTAATAAGACCTAATCCGTGCAAAGGATTAGCCTTAGAGCCAGAAGAAGGTTTGCTTGAGATAAAGCGACCTTCTCTTTTTTTGATTTTTTCGTGGTGATTATTTTCACAATGTATTGCCAGATATGTATCTGCCTGTTTAATAGCAAGATTAATATATCCGTTATCGAGTTTTGAAGCGGCAGTTATAGCATTATCTAATATATTTCCAAGCACTGTTATGAGAGTAAAGTCATTTATATAGATGTTGTTAAAATCTAACTGTGTATCAAATGCTATTTTATTATCATCACATATGAGCTTTTTAGAGTTAAGAAGTGCTGATATGGTAGATGAAGTGGAAGATATAGTCTGAGTCTGGTTAAGTTCATCAGTTATCTTATGTATGTAATCGTGAATTTGTTTATTTTTACCATCAGCAGACAAACTGTCAATAATAAGAAGGTGATTTTTCATATCGTGTCTTAATGTGTGGAGTTGTTGTAATTTATCGTCAATCTGAGAATTATATTCAGATTCCATAGCAGCTTTTTTTCAAGTTGAATTTTATTCATAGCATTTTCTTCAAGAGTAATTGCAATTCTACTATAAGTAGTAAGACAAAATATGATTATTAGCGCGATTAATATAAAAAACATAGGAATAAGCATCTGTGAATTAAGTATTGTTGGTTCAGTGAGAATAGGTGCTATTGATAAAGTGATGATAGTTGCAATTGATATAAAATCATATAGAAATATGTAGGGTTTTGCTGTGCTTAATGATTTGATTTTTTTAGTATTAAAATATATACAGGCAATGATATAAGAAATGATAATACCAGAAGTCGAATTATAATGTGTGTAAAGTTGATTTGAAGCAATTTGTAATAAATCTCTAAAAAATAATGCATGCAGTAATATAATTATAAATGTAGAAATATAATCATACATAAAATATTTAATGGCAGTAATGAGGCGTTTGATAAGTGCTCCGTTGCAGCTTACTAAAATATAGGCAAGTATAATAATATTTAATATATATACGAACCAGTTAGGAAAAGTTATTATTGCATAGAATATTCTAAATGTTAAAAAAATAGGTCTGAGTATGTGTTTATAATATGATTTATAACCGTGATTTTTAATAAACAAATCGATAATTAGAAAATCAAAGAAATTCTCAATTGTCAAAAAATATATTGTAAAAATTCATAAATCCCCCCTGTAGTAACAATATTATTATACAGAATATAAAAATTAAGTCAATTTTTACCAAATAGCACAGTTTAAATACCAAATAGCACATGTTTATTGCATTAGAAATATAGAAGTGATATGTTTGCTGAGAAAGGAGATGATAAAAATGAACTATATCAGTTTTTTTGTGCCAGTATCAGAAATTGAACAAATGAATATTAGTGGTGGAAGTTCAAAAGGAAAAAGAAACCTATTGGAAAAATGTGTATGATGTATTGTTGAATTTATTTGGAATGAAATAAATTCATATATACACAAAGTGCAAAAAAATGAGGAAATATGTGTGAAGAAACAAAGTAAAGTACAAATTCTTATTATAACTATAATGATATTATTGTGCATATTATCAGTAACTTATACATTGATAATATATCATAAAGTTATTATTAGAGATGTGATTTTATTAATCATTTTTTATTATTAATTATATTCTTATGCAGGAAGAATAATTAATAGAAATATTAATAGTAAGTATCAAATGTAATTTTATTATAAGGAGAAGAATATGTATAAAGGTTTAAATGAAATGAATATGGAAGAATTAATATGTACCGATGGTGGTGGAGTTGGATGGTTAGCTGTAGCAGGTGCTGTAGTGACAATAGGTACCTTGGTTTCGTGGGGATATGAAGTATATGAAGGCTGGAAAGATTATACTAGATAGTAAAAAATAAAAGGGATTAAGATTATGAAGTTTGAAGAGTTAAATGAAAATGAACTTTTTAGGATAAAAGGTGGGGAAGATAATTCGTTGTTTTATCAAATTGGCTGGTAGTTAGCTGAACGATTTAAGTATAGGGATAATATTGGTTCTTCTGGTGGTCACTTTTAGTTGATAGAGTGAATATATTTACAAATTTAATATTAGTTTAAAGAGGTTGTTGTATTAAAAACTTTATACATTGTGTTTGCAGGACGATTTGTTGAAGAAATAATATTTAGAAAAAACATATACACATTTATACAAAATATTGCAGGTGTTAAATGTGCGGTGGTATTCTCGGCATTAATATTTGCCCTTTACCACTGTGATATAGTGATTTTTTGAATATGGAATTCAGTCAGATATTAGCAGAAATACCTTTATTTTTTATGGGGCTTGGATTGGCATATACGCAGGAAAAGACGGCAGATATAGTGTGTCCTGTGTTAGTTCATATGATAATAAATGTTATTTCGCTGAGCTGAGAATTCATCGAATTAATAGAAATAGATTAGACAGATAAGAAACAGATATAAACTAATATAAAGTTTATATCAGATAAAGGGGAGAAATTTTAATGAAATGTACTAATTGTGGAAGTCAGAAAATGGTTAAAATGGCGCTTATAGCTAACCAGATTTGGAAGGTAAAGGTTGCTGACGAGATTAAGAAAAATAAATATGATAAAAAATCAGAAAAAGGCATAGATGCATATTTATGTGAAGAATGTGGACATATAGACTTATGGTTACAGTCCTATGCACAAAAGAAATAGTTTTTTGAAAATTTAAGCTTGTTGAGAGAGTTCAAATAATTAAAAGTACATAAAAATACTGAAAGGTGATAGAAAACAGAAAGATTAGGAGGGGAGAATATGAACAAGAAATATTTATTGAATTTTACATTTGTTATCACAATAATAATGCTTATCTACGCAGTGTTGTGCGTTATAGATGGAGTGTCACTATTAAATCCACTTTTGACTTATATTGTGGCATTTATAGTATATGCATTGCCAGTGGCTTATATTTCAAGCAGACAGGCAGAATTAATTGGTATGACTTTTAAGAATGAAAGTGGCAAAGAAGAAAGTATTGAACATATAATATGTGACAAGACCAGAAGAAAATCAGAAACTGAAAATAATGGTGAAAAGATTTATCTTAAAACTAACAGGTATTGCAGGTGGCTCACTAACAGAGTGATAGTGAAGGCAGAGGCTGAAAAATATATTTGACAATTCCTAGGGAATACGGGAAGTACTTTAAGGAAATAGAGGCTGATAAAACGGAATTAAAAAGTAAAAAGTTCAGCAATATAAATACTATGCTTGTAGTCAGTGTATTAGCAGGTGCCGTATTAGGTGGAATAGCTGGGCTTGCAGGTGCAGCTTTCTATGGGACATTTAATGGATATATTGTGGGAATGAATTTGTATCGTGCATATGCAGCATTTGCGCTGGTGGGTGCGGCAATAGGACTATACACTCCGGTATAATTGAAATATTCCGAATTCTGTCAAAAAATCCTATTTATGCAATTTTTTTTTCGATAATGCTGCCGAATGAGCAGCATTATTGAGTATGATAAAATTATCTGATTATGCCTTAATCTGAAATTCAAGAATAACTTTATTGTATTTGTATGTTTTTTATATATAAATTTTATTTTAAAAATAAATATATATTAGTTATATATTTGTTAGGATCACTATGCTGTGGTGGACCTTCAAGATACACTTCCCTGAAATCTCCAGTATGTGGAATTTTATTTATATCTGCGTATTGAAGCAGATGTGTTCTTGTATGGTCAATATTCTGATAAGAGCCATAATGGCAGGCAGCCAGAGCATTTTTCGAGGTCATAGTAACTATATCATCACCACAGCTGTTGCTATCAACTGTTGCACAGAAAAGTATATCAGATGGATTTTTGTAATTGAATTCTATAAAATACTGTGGCTTTGAAAAGTCAGTTTTATATTTGGTAATGGCTATGATAGCAGTATCTCTTAAAAAGTCAGTTTTTTCCTGAAGATTATCTGATACCTTTCTTCTTGCACAAACAGTTTGTGCTGGAACTGTAATCTGGGATATTTTAATATCAGAAGTAGCTATTCTTTCGTACAGGCTGTTAATATTGTCATTCAGCCGATCTCTAATTGCTTCAAGTCTGTGTACCAGCGAAATAAGGTCTGTTGAGCCTGTAAAATATTCGCGTATTTCAGGAAGTGCTAATCCATAGCTTTGAAACAGACGTATTATGCGTATTTTTGTAATGGTATCAATTGTATAATATCTATTACCATTAATACCATTTTTGACATCAGGAGCAACCAATCCACAGGTTTCATAATTAAGTATTATTTTTCTTGTTATTCCAAGTATTCTACTCACATCGCCTATTGAAAATAAATTATCATTCATATAATTATCTACTCCAATCCGATAAAAATTGACAAAACTATTGCATCGTACATCAGTGTACGGTGTAATATCATTATATGATAAATGTGAGATAAGCTCAAGAGCTGCTGATTGTGAAAATAAGGAGGTAGATGCATATGAGAAAAGTTAACGTGAGTAATAGCTTAAGAAAGTTGTTTAGTATCATTATGGTAAGTATATTTATAATAGCTGCTATGCCGGTAGATTATATAAGAGCCGATGAGCCAGTTCAGGATGGTTCTAAAAAGCAATCCATATATCGTTACAAATTTTAAAGAGTTTCAAAATGGTATAATGAAACAAGGATATATAAAACTTGCTAATGATATAGATTTTTCTGAATACATATATATGGAGGTGGATAGTTCATATAGAGGTGGAATAGACCTTAATGGACATATATTGAATTTTGAGAAAAGATATAGCTATTATAGTTATGGAATAGGTTTAAGAAATGAATCCGGCGCAGGTGGCGGTTTATTTGAGATAACAGATAGTAATCCATCTGTAGTTCATGAAGGTTATGTTAATAGTGAAAATGAACCTTTAACGGGAGGTATTATCACGGGATTTCGATATAATATGAATAGCTCAGCTGGCGGTTCAACAAGTTGTCTGTCTATTAACAATCTGAATTGTGTTTTTGGATGGAGTAACATTTTTGATAATACCACAGGCGGTGGCGGCTCGTGTATAGATAAGTTTGGAGAAAATGGAACATTAGAAATAAATAAATGTAAATTTTATGATAACAAATCAAATTACTGGGCTTCCTGTGTATGGGTTGGAACATCTCGTTCAGATAGTAGAAATGACCAATGTCTGATAACTGATAGTGTATTTAAGGGAAATTATGGAAAATATACTAGTACGGTAGCAACGTCTTCTGAGAATTGTGTAATTAAAAATTGCCTTTTTGAAAATAATGAATGTGATTCAGGTGGAACGGTGAATGTTTCACATTATGGAACGCTTGAAGTGGTAGATACGGATATTACAGGTAATATATGTACATCAGATGAAGAGGATGATAGTACTACAGCAGGAATTTGTATTGATGTTTGTGGAAAGCTTGTACTTAATGGAAAAGTAAACATTACAGGAAATACATACAATAATAAGGAAAATAATTTGATATTTTATCCTTACGGCATAGATAGATTTTTGATTGTTCTAGGTGAGCAATTTGATGCGGCTTCAAAGGTAGGGCTCAAAGTAAGGAAGGATGCAATAAATTATGCATATAACGTTATTGAGAACATAGGCGAATTTAAAGAATCCTTTGTGTGTGACCATGAAAATGGTGAATTGTATGTTGAAGATGGTAAGCTGTATTTCAAAAAAAGGCATATCCACAAAAAAGACCAACATAAGTCCAGAGTGGAAGCAACCTGTGTTATACCAGGACATATTGAGTATTATACCTGTACCGGATGTGACAAGCTGTTAGATGAAGAAGGAAAAGAGATAACAGAAAGCATAGAAATACCGGCATTAGGTCACGATTTCACAGGTGAATGGACAGTAACTAAGCCATCAACCTGCACAGAGAGTGGGGTTAAGGCAAGAAAGTGCAGCCGCTGCAGGAAACTGAGAAAGAGACAATTCCTGCTACTGGTCACACAGAAGCAGAGGACGCCGCAGTAGCAGCAACCTGTACTACTGCTGGAAAGACAGCAGGAATCCATTGCCTGGTATGTAATACAATAATTAAGGCACAGGAGGAGATTCCAGCCACCGGTCATAGTTTTGGTAAGTGGGAAAAGGTTAAAGCACCAACATGTATGGGTAGAGGAAGCGTAAAGCGTGTATGTGATATCTGCAGATATATAGAGATAAAGGATATAGCTGCAAACGGACACGTATGGAATACTGATTACACAGTAGACAAACAGCCAACCTGCACAGAAACAGGAAGCAAGTCAATCCATTGCAGGAACTGTGAAGAAGTAAAGGATAGCAAGGTTATTGAGGCGTCAGGACATACTTTGGGAGACTGGATTATAGACAAGCCTGCAACTGTAGAAACAGCAGGAAGCAGACATAAGGAATGTGAAACTTGTGGCGCGATTCTTGAAAAGAAGAAATCAAAAATTAGAGTTACCAGCATATAAGATTATAGATGGTGCTGAAAGCAACATGGACACAGAATACCAATACAGATGGCAGCCTTGTAATCAGAGGAGATGGGGCAATTGCCAAGTTCAAAGAGGTAAGAGTTGATGGTGTAGTTATAGACGTAAAGAACTATACAGTAACAGAAGGTTCAACAATAATTACCTTGAAGACTGAGTATCTTAAAACCTTGCCAGCTGGAAAGCATACATTTGAAATTGCATGGACCGATGGCTCAGCAGCTACTTATTTCACCGTTGCTGGAAGCACAACCGAAGAAGATAATAAGCTGGAAGATAATAAAGTGGAAGATAATACTATCGATGATAAAAAGGCGGAAGATAACAATGTCGAAAACAGTCGGAGTGATGTAGATAGTAATGCATCCTTAAAGACAGGAGATACAACAGACATAAGACTTTGGTTGATACTGCTTATGTCAGCTTTAACAATAATGACAGGATTAACAGTAAAAAGTAAAAGAAACGATTGTGAATAAATCGAAATAGAACTTTATTATTCTCTGAAGCTAAGATGAATGTAATCCATGCATTTGTAATTATGCAAATGCATGGATTTTTTAGTTTGAAATGATTATAAATATTATAACACAAAACAAATGGTCTGTAATATTTTACAGATTTAAAATAATTTTCACTAAGCAACGCAGAGCCTGTTGATAATGCAAATACACATTGAAACCAATAAAGTTTTATGTTAGAATAGACCCAATATAACAATAACAGTGCGAAGCCGCATATACAGGAGGTTTTAGATACAATGGAAGCATACAAGCAGGAATTTATAGATTTTATGGTTGAGAGTGATGTGTTAAAGTTTGGAGATTTCACATTAAAGAGTGGAAGAAAGTCACCATTTTTTATGAATGCAGGTGCATATGTAACAGGTACACAGCTTATGCGTCTTGGCGAGTATTATGCTAAGGCAATTCACGAGACATATGGTGATGATTTTGATGTTCTTTTTGGACCAGCATATAAGGGAATTCCAATCAGCGTAGTTACAGCCGTTGCTTATGCTAAGCTTTATGGTAAGGAAGGGCGTTATTGTTCAGACCGTAAGGAAGAAAAGGACCATGGTGCAGATAAGGGAAGTTTCCTTGGAAGCAAGTTAAAAGATGGCGACAGAGTTATTATGATAGAAGATGTTACAACATCAGGTAAATCAATGGAAGAGACAGTTCCTAAGGTAAGAGGAGCGGCTGATGTTACAATTATCGGTCTTATGGTATCACTTAACCGTATGGAAGTAGGTCTTGGCGGCAAGGTGAGCGCGTTAGATGAGATTAAGGAAAGATATGGCTTTGAGACAAGTGCCATTGTTTCAATGGCAGACGTTGTCGAACATCTTTATAATACAGAATGTGACGGCCGAGTTGTCATTGACGATAAGTTAACGGCAGCCATAGATACTTATTATGAACAGTATGGGGTGCGTAATTAATTAGTCAGTTTGGTTTATCAAGCCAGCAGGAATGGAGGATTGTTGTGGAAGAAAAATTATATAAAAAATGAAGTCAGTTGGCGTATCAAATCTTGTGTTTGGAATTGTAACAATCGCTTTTGGTATTGGCGCTGGTGTTATGATGATAGTTAATGGAGCAAGACTTCTTGCACATAAATCAGATATATTATTTTAAATGTATATACTGCCTGATATATTATTGCAATGCTTTAACAGAGTGTTGCAATGGTATGTCAGGCATATTATATTGTGTGGAGAGAGATTATGAATAAGCAGAAGTTTCATAATGTTATGAAATGGATAATTTTTGTTATATATATGTGTCTGCTTATATACGTTGTATTCTTTGCTGAGTCAATGGGAAGGACATCGCAGACAAGACATATATACAATCTGGAACCTTTTAAAGAAATAAAAAGGTTCTGGAAATATATATTAGATAATGATTCACTTGGAAGAATAGCAAGACTTAATATTATAGGAAATGTTGTTGCGTTTATTCCTTTTGGAATATTTCTTCCAGTGCTATCTCACAGAAGAATTAAATTAATAGCAACAACTTTATATTCATTTAGTCTTTCTTTGGCAATAGAGCTTACACAGCTTATAACTATGGTTGGAAGTTGCGATGTAGATGATTTGATATTAAATTGTCTGGGAGGACTGACAGGATACATCATATATGCAGTCTGGTACAAAATTATTAGAAGAGAGGATTAAGCGTGAAATTATTTAATAAATACAAGTTTTCGGATAAAAGGCAGTCGCTTGGTGGAATAATATCTACCATAATGGGTCTGCTTGCATTGGCTTCCTTAATATATGGCGTGTATTTATCCTACAAAGCTGAAGGATATGCAGGTTTAAAGGTAGGAAGTCTTGGACTGTTAAGTCTGTTATTTTCAATAATAGGTTCAGTAATCGGGCTTCTTAGCTTTAAGGAAGATGATAAATTCTATACTTTATCAAAGGTGGGCTCACTGTTATGTGGAATACTCGCAGTATTTATGGCAGCGGTATTCCTTATGGGTATAGTGTAATTGCTAATATATTTTTGTGTAACAATAAAGAATAATATAATAGTTGTGCAGTATTAGAGATTAGTACATTTGTTGTGTGACAATGTAAAATAATAGGATTGTTATATATATAGTAATGGATATTAATATATATATATTTATTATAGAAATGGAGATTAATATGTTTGATGATAATATAGAAGAAAGATATTCGCTTGCAATAGAAAGAATATCAGAGATTAATAAAGATGATGAGCTGTCAGATTATGGTGCTGGCAGTTATGCTGATTATTTTAAAAATGTATCGGCGTTTATACTGCTTATGGATAAGCTCAAGAATGATATAGCTGGCAAAGCATTTGATAACGCTTCATTAGAGGAGCTTGGCGAATATAACAGGGCTTTATATAAAGATGTGACAGGAGAAGCCTATAATACAAGTTATGCTAATCCAAGAGTTAGTGTTAGGTGCTTTGGAGAGCAGTGCGGAAGATTATTCTCAATGGTATATATGGAAATCAGGGGTCTGATTGTATATATGTATGAGCGAAGATTAGCAGATGCAACAGCACTTATTGAGCTGTTTATTGAGCTTTACTGCATAGTTAAGGACTGTGCGGCTGATAATACAGAGGCTGATTATAAGCATCTTAAGGAAGCAGTCTACTGGTATGTAAGTGATTACAGTGATGACCATATTGAATACAGGATAAGGGAACTTATAGACCCATCACTGGATTCTGCTGTAAGAATTATTATGGACAGCGATTTGAATGATTTAAGATATCTGTACAGATATGGGGAATATATTACTGATAATGAAATTAAAATGGCACAGCATTTGAACTCATTATCTGAACAGCAGATAAAAGATATGGCGGCAACATTTACAGAAGGATACCGAAAGGGATTTATTCTTGGCAATAAGCCGTTAGAGAAGAAGCAGACTGTCAATATCAGATACTGCGTAGGCTTTGAAAGACTTGTAAGAGAAGAGATAAAGCAGTTTGAGGCAATGGGGCTTAAGCCTACTATATACAGGGCGGCAGTTAATTCAATTAACAAGCGTATGCATATTAAGATAGGCTATTATGGCGCAAGTCCTAATAAACAGATGGAATTTGACCATAGATTTGATAATGCACTATATCTTGACGGAGATTTTGTTGAGAGAAAGCTTGGTGCATTAAAAAATGCGTATGAAAAGCATAAAGAGCTTGCCGATGTACACGGCGGTCCTGCTGTTATGGAAGTATTTGGTGAGAAGCCATTTGAGCCAGATGATGCTAAAGAATGTTATCATCTTGATGATAAACAGCAGAAGCTTATAGTCAAATATAATAATGAATCAGGAGCTATAGTTAATTCATATATTAAAGGCGAGGAGAGAAGCTTTACTATAATAGCTTATCCATCACCAGAGGCAGGCGATAAGTTCACTGAGATTTTTGATGAGATTGTCAAGATAAATACTCTTGATTATGACAAGTACAAGGTTGTCCAGCAGAGAATTATAGATGTGCTTGATACAGCAGAGTATGTCAGGGTCAAAGGCTGTAACGGCAATGAAACGGATATGAAAGTATCTATAATGAAGGTTAATGATGGCAGTAAGCAGACAGTATTTGAGAATTGTCTTGCAGATGTTAACATACCTCTTGGTGAAGTATTTACATCACCAGTCCTTAAGGGAACAGAGGGCGTGCTTAATGTAAGCAAGGTATATCTTAACGACATTAATTTCAAGAATCTTAAGGTGCATTTTAAAGATGGTTTTGTCACGGATTATATGTGTGATAATTATGAGGATGAGAAGCGTTGCAAGGATTTATTTAAAGAAAATGTCCTGTTTAACCACAATACACTTCCAATCGGTGAATTTGCAATAGGAACTAATACTACAGCATATGTGTCAGCGAACAGATATGATATTGTGTATCTACTTCCAATTCTTATTGTTGAGAAAATGGGACCACATTTTGCACTTGGTGATACGTGCTATTCAAGGTCAGAGGATGTTGCAGTGTTCAATCCTGATGGCAAGGAGATAATCTCAAGGGATAATGAGGTGTCTTTATTAAGAAAGAGTGAGCCTGACAAGGCATATTACAATTGTCATACAGATATTACAATTCCATATGATGAAATTGGAAGAATATCAGTTGTAGACTATTCAGGAAAAGAAACAAGCATAATAGAAAATGGAAGATTTGTGCTTTCAGGAACTGATATGCTTAACGAACCGTTTGAAGATTAAAACAGACATTTGTTCAATAACACGGTTTATGTTAAATTCCTTGACGATATATCTAAAACAAAGTAGAATATTATAGGTATTGTATTATATTATCTGTTTAATTATCCAGATGGATGATTTATCAGATAATATGAAATTATAAGTGATTTAATATTATTTTAAGATGATAGTTGTATTTCTATCAGAATGGAGGAAGTTAAACATGGCTTTAGTAGGAATAGTTATGGGTAGTGATTCTGATATGCCTGTTATGGCAAAGGCAGCAGACATATTAGACAAGTTAGGTATCTCATATGAGATGACAATTATCTCTGCTCACAGAGAACCAGATGTATTCTTTGAATATGCGAAGACAGCAGAACAGAAAGGATTCAAGGTTATCATTGCAGGAGCAGGAATGGCAGCACATCTGCCAGGAATGTGTGCGGCAATATTCCCTATGCCAGTTATTGGTATTCCAATGCACACAACTTCTTTAGGTGGTAGAGATTCGTTATATTCAATAGTACAGATGCCAACAGGAATTCCTGTTGCAACAGTTGCTATTAATGGTGGTGCTAATGCAGGTATTCTTGCAGCTAAGATTCTTGCGACATCAGATGAACAGCTTCTTGAAAGGCTTAAGAATTATACTAAGGAATTAAAGGAAAGTGTTCAGGCTAAAGATGCAAGACTTCAGGAAGTTGGATACAAGAATTACGCAAAGTAATTAAAATATCAGATTGTCGTTAAATTATAAAATGGTGCTTATAAAGCATACATAGTTATTCGCAGATAAGCTGCGTAAGAATGGAGGATTACAATGGATTACAAGAATGCTGGTGTTGATATCGAAGCAGGTTACAAGTCAGTTGAATTAATGAAAGATGCGGTCAAGTCTACATTCAGACCAGAAGTGTTAGGTGGTATCGGTGGATTTTCAGGTGCATTTTCACTTGAGAAGATTAAGCAGATGGAAGACCCGGTTCTTCTTTCAGGAACAGATGGCTGTGGAACAAAGGTTAAGCTTGCTTTTATTATGGATAAGCACGATACAATCGGTATTGATGCAGTTGCAATGTGTGTTAATGATGTTGTATGTGCAGGTGGAGAACCTCTTTTCTTCCTTGACTATATTGCATGTGGAAAGAACTATCCAGAGAAAAGATTGCAACAATCGTAGGTGGTGTAGCAGAGGGCTGCCGTCAGTCAGAATGTGCACTTATCGGAGGTGAAACAGCAGAACACCCAGGACTTATGCCAGTAGATGAATATGATGTTGCTGGATTTGCTGTAGGTGTTGTAGATAGAAAAGACCTTATAACAGGTGAGAATATTAAGCCGGGCGATACACTTATCGGTATTGCTTCAAGTGGTGTTCATTCTAATGGATTTTCACTTGTAAGAAGTGTATTCACAATAACAGAAGAGTCACTTAATACATATTACGATTCACTTGGCAAGACACTTGGAGAGGCTTTACTTGCTCCAACTAAGATATATGTTAAGACTATGAAGTCTATTAAGAACGCAGGAGTTCGTGTTAAGGGATGCAGCCATATCACAGGTGGCGGTTTCTATGAGAACATTCCAAGAATGTTACCAGATGGTGTAAGAGCTGTTGTAAAGAAAGACAGCTATGAAGTTCCTCCAATCTTTAAGATGTTACAGACAGATGGCGAGATTGAAGAAGATATGATGTATAACACATTTAATATGGGTATTGGTCTTGTACTTGCAGTAGCCCCTGAGGACGTAGATACAACTATGGAAGCTATTAAAGCTGCTGGTGAGACACCTTATGTTATCGGTAATATTGAAGCAGGTGAGAAGGGAGTAACTTTATGCTAAGAATAGCTGTTATGGTATCTGGAGGTGGAACTAATCTTCAGGCTATAATTGATGGTGTAAAGGACAAGACAATTACTAATACACAGATTGCTGCTGTTATAAGTAATAATGCTAATGCTTATGCTCTTACAAGAGCTAAAGAGAACGGAATACCAGCTTATTGTGTATCACCTAAGGATTATGCTACAAGAGATGAATTTAATAAAGCACTTCTTGAAAAGGTTAATTCGCTTAATGTAGACCTTGTTGTGCTTTTGCGGGCTTCCTTGTTAAAATTCAGAAGAAATGGTACACGAATACAGCCATAGAATTATTAATATCCACCCATCACTCATCCCATCTTTTTGCGGTGTAGGCTTTTACGGACTTCACGTTCACGAAGCTGCACTTGCCAAAGGTGTTAAGGTTACAGGTGCAACAGTGCATTATGTAGATGAAGGAATGGATACAGGAGAGATTATATTCAGAAAGCTGTTGAAGTTAAAGATGGTGACACGCCAGAAATTCTTCAAAAGAGAGTTATGGAACAGGCAGAATGGAAGTTACTGCCTGCCGCTATTAACAAGATAGCTAATGAACATGATAACTAGAAAGACTAGATTATATTGGAGGAAGAACAGATGAAGGTTTTAGTTGTAGGCAGCGGTGGACGTGAGCACGCCATATGCTGGAAGATAAGCCAGAGCCCTAAGGTTGATAAGATATATTGTGCACCTGGTAATGCAGGTATTGCTGAGGTTGCGGAATGTGTTGATATTAAAGCTATGGAATTTGATAAGCTTGTTGCATTTGCTAAGGAAAATGCAATCGACCTTACTGTAATTGGTATGGATGATCCACTTGTTGGCGGTATTGTTGATGCATTTGAGGCAGAAGGTTTAAGGGTATTCGGACCTAGAAAGAACGCAGCTATACTTGAAGGTTCAAAGGCATTTTCTAAGGACCTTATGAAGAAATACAATATACCAACAGCAGCATATGAGACATTCACATCTGCTGATGAAGCTAAGAAGTATCTTGAAACAGCTAAGTATCCTATCGTTCTTAAGGCTGACGGTCTTGCACTTGGAAAGGGCGTTCTTATATGTGAAGACAAGCAGATGGCACTTGATGGTGTAGATGAGCTTATGCTTGACAAGAAGTTCGGTTCAGCAGGTAATACAATTGTAGTAGAAGAATTTATGACAGGACGTGAAGTTTCAGTTCTTTCATTTGTTGATGGTAATACTATAAAGATAATGTCTTCTGCACAGGATCATAAGAGAGCCAAGGACGGAGATCAGGGGCTTAATACAGGTGGTATGGGTAACTTCTCACCATCACCATTTTATACTAAGGAAGTTGATGATTTCTGCAAGGCACACATATATCAGGCAACAGTTGATGCGATGAAGGCAGAGGGAAGACCATTTAAGGGTGTTATATTCTTTGGACTTATGCTTACACCAGAAGGTCCTAAGGTACTTGAATATAATGCAAGATTTGGTGATCCTGAAGCACAGGTTGTTCTTCCAAGAATGGAGAATGATATAATTGATGTATTTGAAGCGTGCATAGACGGAACATTAGATAAGATAGATCTTAAGTTTACTGATAATGCGTGTGTATGCGTAGTTCTTGCATCAGACGGTTACCCACTTGAGTACAAGAAGGGCTTTGAGATAACAGGTATGGAGAATTTCAAGGGTAAAGATTCATACTTTTTATTCCACGCTGGTACTAAGTTCAACGAAGAAGGCAAGGTTGTTACTAATGGTGGACGAGTTCTTGGCGTAACAGCATTAGGTGAGGATTTAAAGAAAGCCCGTGCTAATGCTTATGAAGCGACAGAATGGGTTAATTTTGATAATAAATATATGCGTCACGATATAGGTAAAGCTATAGACGAAGCATAATTGTTAATTGAATGTGTTTAAGTAACTCCCGCCACATATAATGGTGGGAGTTATTGTGTAATAATTGTAATAATGGAGGACAATGGAATGAAGATTACATCTGTAAAAGGTACTAATGATTATCTTCCTAATGAAGTAGAGATAAGAGATTATCTCCAGAATGAAATATTAAAAGTATATGGAGAATGGTTTTGAACATATAACAACTCCGGTTATTGAAGATATTGAAAATCTTGATAAGAGTGATGGTGGAGAAAACCTTAATCTTATATTTAAGATTATGAAGAGAGGCGACAAGCTTGACAAGGCACTTGCAAGCGGAGTTACTTCACAGAATGAAAATGTTCTTGCGGATATGGGCTTAAGATATGACCTTACACTTCCTTTAAGCAGATATTTTGCTAATAATAAGGACAAGCTTACACTTCCAATGAAGTGTATACAGATGGACAGAGTGTACAGGGCAGAACGTCCACAGAAGGGCAGATTAAGAGAATTCGTACAGTGTGATATAGATATTATAGGTTCTGATTCAAGAGATTCAGAGGTTGAGCTTATACTTATAACAACTAAAGCACTTAAGGCTATAGGAATGAAGAACTTTAAGGTTAAAGTTAATGACAGACGACTTTTTAAGAGCATTTCTTATGGACTGTGGATTTGAAGAAAGCCAGCTTGACAGTGTATGTATAACATTTGATAAGATGGATAAGATTGGTCTTTAAGGTGTTAAGAATGAACTTGAGGAGAAGGAATTCGCAGAAGCAGCTATAGCTAAGTTTACAGGATTTCTTGCAAATGTAAGTAATCCACAGGAGATTTCTTTAGAGTCAGTTAAAGATATTCTTGTAGATAAAGCACCAGCAGAAAGCCTCGAATATATTATGAAGTCAGTTAATGAGCTTTGTAATGGTGAGTTCAATGTTGTATTCGACCTTTCATTAGTAAGAGGACAGGGATACTACACAGGAACTGTATTTGAGGTTGAAAGCATTGATTTTAAGGGCGCAATTGCAGGTGGTGGAAGATATGATAACCTTATTGGCAAGTTCTTAGGACAGCAGGTAAGTGCAGTAGGATTTTCTATCGGATTTGAGAGAATATTCTCTATACTTATGGAACACGGAATTGACCTTCCTAATAAGGGCAATAAGATAGCAGTAATGTATGATGAGGGCGAGCTTACAGCAGCTTATAAGCTTGCAGAAAAGTACAGGGCAGAAGGCAAGATATGTTCGCTTTATGTTAAGCCAAAGAAGATGGGCAAGTTCTTAGGAAAGCTTGAAGAAAGAGGTTATGCAGGCTTTATTAATGTGAGTAATGATGACGGGATAAGTTATTTTGAGAACTAATAATTAAAATAGAACTTCGGGTAATCTATGAACAAACTGGATATAGATTACCCGAAGTTTTTACATACGTCTGTATAGAAAGAGTGTTACAGACGGCTGTGTCTGATGTAAAAAGTTTATCTGAAAGACTTAAATGCCTTACGCAGTTAGTTCCTTGCCTTGGCAAGTGCACTGTCTATAGCTGATAACAGCATAGTTGCTGTATATTTACTGCTTGCATTGTAGGTGATATTATCTGTTGAGCCGTTGTTGATAACGGCGGTCTTTATCTCATCAAATGAAGAATTAAGCATAGGATACATAGTCTGCACGGACTCTGAAAGATTAACCATTTCGATATTGTTGATATTGTCGGAGTCAACTGTAACCTGAATATCTATAGGAGTACCATTAAGAAGTATTGAGGAAGTGTATACACCTGGTGAATATGTAGGACAAGATGTATTCTTTTTTACTGTGTCAGTGCTGGTGCTTATATTAACACCTGTACTTTTGGCAGCATCTGAACTGCTTCCGCCAAATATAAATATTGCCGCTAATATAATAAGAGCAGCAATTACGCATACCATAATTATCAGTTTCTTAAGTGGAATTACCACAATCCTGGTTGAACCGCTCATATATCCCCCTCATATAACACACATTTATTTTGATAAAATATATGAGCATTCATATATAAATAGAACTTATATATGGTATACTTAAATGAGTTTCATTGAATAAAAATGTGCACGGAAATGAGGATTATTATGTCATTACAACTTATACTTGGAGGATCGGGTGCTGGCAAGTCAACATATTTATATAGTTCAATAATAGAGGAGTCGATTAACAATCCAGACACAGATTATATAATTATCGTGCCAGAGCAGTACACTATGGCAACACAGAAGCGTGTAGTTGAGCTTCACCCACGAAAGGGAATTCTTAATATAGATGTCATAAGCTTTGAAAGGCTTGCTTATAGAGTATTTGAGGAGGTCGGGGCTTCTGACTATCCGGTTCTTGATGATACAGGAAAGAATCTTATAGTAAGAAGAATATTAGAACAGCACAAGAAAGAACTTCGATTCTTTAGTGGTAATATATCCAATACCGGATTTGTGGCTGAGATGAAATCAGTCATATCAGAGATGTTACAGTATGATATAACTGTTGATAAGATAGATGAAATTAATAAAACTGTTGATAATAACAGTCTGCTTGGAATGAAATTAAGTGACATTAATGTTGTTTATAGTGGATTTAGGAATTTTATAAAAGATAATTACATTACATCAGAGGAGATACTTGATCTTCTGTGCAGGAAAGTGCAGGAGTCAGAAAAGCTTAAAGACAGTGTGATAGCACTTGATGGCTTTACTGGTTTTACGCCTGTACAGTACAGGCTTATTGGTCTGCTTCTTGATATATGCACGGATATTAAGGTGGCACTGACTATAGATACAAGTGAGAAGGTTAATGTCAATGAGGGCATTGAGAACCTTTTCTATATGACTAAGGATACAGTGGCACATTTGTATAAGATATGTGATGAACAGCATATTAATATAGAAAATGCTGTGATGATTGATGATGATAATATATCACGTTTTAAGTCGTCAAAGGAGCTTGCATTTCTTGAAAAGAATATATTCAGGGCTGGAAGCAGGCATTATAATGGTGAAGTAAAATGATATAGCTTTGTATGCAGGGACAACGCCGAAGGACGAATTGCAGTATATAACAGGAAAGATACTTGAGCTTACACGTCTGTCAGGCTACAGATACAGTGATATAGCGGTTGTTACAGGTGATATTGGTGTGTATGGAAAGCTTGCCGCTAATATATTTTCCCAGAATGAAATACCATTTTCTTAGACCAGAAACGTCATATAACAGATAACTGCTTAGTGGAAATGATTACCGCAGTACTTGATATTATCGAGAAGAATTATGCCTATGACAGTATGTTCAGATATCTAAGAACAGGATTTACCCAACTTACAAGAGATGAGATAGATATTCTTGATAATTATTGTCTTGCAGTTGGCATAAAGGGCAGGAAGCAGTGGAACAATGAATGGATAAGAAAGTTCAGGACAGGAAGGGAAGATACAGACCTTGGACTTCTTAACAGATTAAGACGCGAAGTCATTACTCCAATAGATGTTCTTCACAAAGATATTAAGGAGGCAGATGGAAATGTAGCTGCCATTACCAGGGCTTTATATGAATTCATAGCCGGACTTGATTGTGAAAGAAAGCTGTCATCTATAGATGTGGATAGTGAAGAATATGGACAGATATATAAGAAGATAATAGAACTATTAGATAAGATAGTTGAATTGTTAGGCAGTGAGAAGGTTACATTAAAAGAATACAATCATATTATAGCATCTGGATTGGAGGAGATTAAGATAGGACTTATACCTCCGGCTAACGACTGCGTTGTAATAGGTGATATTGAGAGAACAAGACTTGATAATATAAAGGTAATGTTCTTTGCTGGCGTTAATGATGGGTATGTTCCCAAAAAAAAAGCGACAACAGAAGCGTTCTTTCAGAAACAGACAGGGACAGGCTTAAGGGTATGGACGTATCATTATCAATGTCAGTCAGGGGAAAAAGCGTTTATTCAGAGATTTTATTTATACCTTATTATGACAAAGACATCAGAAAAGCTTTATATAACTTATGCACGCAATGGCATGGATATGAAAGCTGTTCTTCCTTCTTACATAATAAGAATGATTAAGAAAAATGTTTCCGCATGTTAAAGAGTACGCAAGAGAGGATACATTTGCAGAACACGCATATATACGAATTCCAAAAGCAGACATTGTATGGAGCGAGGGCAATCTTAATAAAGTGCTTGCAGAGGGAATTGCACTTGAATTATATGGAAGGGAGCTTACAGGAAGCGTAACATCATTTGAACAGTTCGCTTCGTGCCAGTTCGCATATTTCTGCCAGTATGGACTTGGGCTTAAAGAGAGGGAAGAATATCAGTTTGCGGTTAATGACTTTGGTACAATTCTTCACGCTGTAATTGAAGATGTGTCAAAAAATATAAAGCAGAACAATAAATCCTTCGTGCTTTTAAGTGATGAGGAAAGAAGCCAGATGGTATCAGAGAGTATCAATGCAATAGCTGAGAATTATGGCAATACGATACTTAAGGACTCAAGCCGTAATGAGTATCTTATACAGAGAATGAAGAATTACGCTGACAGGACACTGTGGGCAATTGGAAAGCAGCTTGCTGACGGAATATTCAGGCCAGATGCATTTGAGAAGGGATTTCTTACACAGATAGAAGAACTTCCGCACGATGTACTATTTTATATGAAGGGCAAGATAGACCGTATAGATGTGTGCGAGGATGACGAAAATTTATATGTCAAAGTCGTGGATTACAAGACAGGACAGTCAGATTTTTAATCTTTTTAAAGACATATTATGGCTTGAAAATCCAGCTCCTTACATATATGAGGGAAGCAATGATATATGAAAAGAAGAAATATGGTGACAAGAATATAATTCCAGCAGGGCTTTTATATTATAATATTCAGGACCCGATAGTTGAGGCGAAGAAAGATGATGACGAGGTCGAGGCACTTATAAGAAAAGAATTAAGAATGAAGGGCGTTGTTAATTCTAATAAGAATATTATAAGTATGATGGATTCAACAGAGGGTTCATCTGTTAATATTCCTATCAGTTACAATAAATCTGGTGAACTTGATATGCGATACAGCAGGGTTATGACAACTGATGAGTTCGATAAGCTTGGTGAATATGTTGATAAAGAAAATGTCAATAACGCAGGAAAGATACTTAATGGAAGCATTAATATCAATCCGTATATTAAGGGTAATGAGAACAGTTGTACTTATTGTCAGTATAACAGTGTGTGTGGATTTAGCACAGATATGCCGGGTACAAGTTATCGAAGACTTTCCAATTTAAGCAAAGAAGATATATGGAAATTAATAGATGAGAATAACAGCGGTGAAGCGTACAGCAGTAGTAAAAAGAGCATAACAGTACAGAAAAGTATAACGATAGTGAAGAATATAACAAAGAAACTGACAGTAATTCAGAGGTGTAATGATGGCAAAGAAATGGACTGATGAACAGCTTAAGGCAATAGATACTAAGAACAGGAATATACTTGTGTCAGCCGCCGCAGGTTCAGGAAAGACAGCGGTTCTTGTTGAACGAATTATCAATATGATTACAGCTGAGAACAGCACGGATATAGACAGACTTGTTGTTGTTACATTTACCAAAGGCCGCCGCGGCAGAGATGAAAGCAAGAATAAGAAACAGGCTTGATGATATGCTTGACAATAATGAGGCAGATACCAATCTTTTAAAGCAGATTGCACTTATTAACAATGCACATATAACAACAATAGATAGTTTCTGTCTGTGGATAATAAAAAATCATTTTTCAGAGATTGAATTAGACCCCGGTTTCAGGGCGGCAGATAATGGAGAGATTACACTTCTTGAGAATGATGTAATGCAGGAGCTTCTTGAGGACTATTATACAGAGGCAGATGAGGATTTTATTAATCTTGTAGAGGCTTATGGAACAGGACGTAATGACCAGAATATAGAAGAACTTATTAAGAAAATATATAATCTTGCACGAAGCAATCCATGGCCTTCTGAATGGTATAAGGAAACGCTTGATATGTATGAAGCACCAGATAATTCTAACAACAGGGCCATAGCTGACCTGTATGAAAGCATTATCAATTCGCTGAGTGATTACTGCCGCAAATATGAATATATGATTGAACTTTGCCAGCACGTAGACGGTCCGGTGTCATATCTTGATGAATCAATTCAGATTATATGAATATCAAAAGAATACTTGAAGCACCAGACTTTGATGACCTTTCGGTAAGAATAAGAAAGACGGTATTTGACAGATTAAGCAATAAGAAAATGCCTGATGCGAGGGAAGATTTAAAAGAATATGTCAAGAATGAAAGAAATAATTTCAAGAAATATATTAATTCCCTTATCAGTGGTGTGTTCACAGCAGATATTGATACATTAATTGAAGATGTGAAAGCTAATGCACCAATGATTGCTATGATGGTAAAGCTTTCTAATGATTTTGCACAAAGAATGTCAGAACAGAAAAAAGACCGTGGAATAATAGATTTTAATGATATGGAACATCTTGCACTTGATATTCTTGTAAAGAATAATGCTGGTATTATTGAGTATACCAGGACAGCAGATGAACTTGCAGAGAGCTTTGATGAGATATTAATAGACGAGTATCAGGATTCCAACCAGTTACAGGAAGAAATACTTACTGCTGTATCAAGGCAGAGAATGTCCGATTATTTCAATAATGTATATATGGTTGGAGATGTTAAGCAGAGTATATATAAGTTCAGACTTGCGTGTCCTGAGTTATTTATGAGCAAGTATGATAATTATTCATCGCAGAATGATAACTGCAAAGATACAGCACAGTATAATGACTGCGAAGATACATTATTTGGCGGTGGTGAGCAGAATATAAGTTCTTGTAAGATAGAATTACAGAAGAATTTCCGAAGCAGAAGTAATGTTCTTGATAGTACCAATGATGTGTTCTTCCGTGTTATGAATAAGAATTTCTGCGGCATACAGTATGATGATAGGCAGCAGCTTAACTGTGGGTTAGATTATCCAGCGTGTGAGGATAAAAAGAAACTTCGGGCAGGACAGTGAGAAAAGCACAGATATTGTGCTTGTTGATATGTCAGGTGATGAGGACGGTGATGGAATAAGGGCAGAGGCAAGATATGCTGCATTAAGAATAAGAGAACTTATGTCAGAAGATAATGCTTATTACGTGTATGATGCTGACCTTGAAGATTACAGGAGAATAAAATATGGTGATATTGTTATTCTCACAAGAACGCTTACAGGCTGGGCAGATGTGCTTGTCAATGAACTGCTTGACTGCGGAGTGCCGGCTATGGCAGATACTGCACAGCAGTATTTTTAAATTAAGGGAGATAAAGGTCCTTATAAGCCTGCTTACCTGCATAGACAATCCATTGCAGGATATACCTATGGCTTCTGTGCTTCTGTCATACTTTGGAGGTTTTACGGAAGATGAATTATGCAAGATAAGAATATCAGGAAAGAAATATTCACAGAAGTTTCTTATCAGGCAGATGGGGAGCATAGCAGAGAATGAGGACGAGGATTGCGATTATAAGAAATGCAGTGCATTTATTGATAAGCTTAATGCCTTAAGAGATAAATCCAGAATAATGACTATCTATGATTTGCTGTGGGAGATTGTATACAACACAGGTTATTATGATTACGCAGGAACTATGCCGGCAGGAGCTAAAAGACAATCTAATATAGATGTGCTTCTTGACAGGGCATCTTCATTTGAGGGAACAAGCTACAGCGGACTTTTTAATTTCTTAAGATATATAGAAAGATTGCAGAAATACGACATAGATATAACCGACTCACAGGGTATGGGAGATAACGGCGACTCTGTAAGGGTAATGAGCATACATAAGAGCAAAGGTCTTGAGTTTCCGGTTGTAATTGTAGCCGGACTTAACAAGCAGATTAATAAAATGGATGCAAGAAGCAGGATTGTTATTGATAAAGAGCTTGGCATAGGTGCTGATTATGTTAATCTTGACCGCAAGACCAAGACATCTACTATTATAAAAGGGGCGATTGCAAGAAAGATTGTAAGAGATGGAATATCCGAGGAAGAAAGAGTTCTGTATGTTGCAATGACACGAGCAAGGGAAAAGCTTATTATGATGGGAAATGTCACTGACACAGACAAGGCAATGACAGGCTGGAATTCAATTGCTGATGAGATTAGAATGTCTGGAATATATTCTTATGCTGACTGCGAGAAGATAGACAAGTTCGCAGATATGGTAATTCCAGTTGTGCTTACTGGAAAGGAATACAATAAAGGCGAATTCAACATAAAGCTTATTGGCGTGGAAGAAATTAATTCTTTATTGAACAAATCGGACATTGACCAGACCGGAAGCCAAGCAACAGATGAAAGTCAGGTAGGCGAAAAAACAGCCTATGGAACTTCGCCTTTAAAGGAGCTTCCGCCATATATTAAAGACCCTGATGCAGACAGAAAAGTAAAAAGTAACTGTCAGTGAGTTAAAGAAAATGCAGAATGAAGCAGATTACGAGCAAAATGCTTTTGCGGCAGACAGTATCAAAAAGGCTGCGGGCATTATGGAGGCAGAAAGAATTAAAGAAGCGGCTGGCGGTGTTAAAGAAGCAGACGGCGGGGCAGAATCTGAAGCTGCAGACGAATATATTCCAACAGTTCCTAAGTTTATAAGCAGTGAAGAAAAAGAGCTTGTAAGTAATGAACGTGGAACGGCATACCACAGGGTTATGGAATGTCTGAATTATTCAAAAGCTGGAAGCACTGAGGATATAAAGAATGAAATTGACAGAATGGTAAGAGAAGAAAAGCTGTCATTAAAACAAGCTGAATGCATAAAGCTTAAGGATATAGATACATTTGTAGGATCATCAATAGGTGAAAGAATTAAGCGTGCATATGCTTACGGCGGGGTGAAAAGGGAACAGCCATTTGTATTTGAATATGACAGACAGCTTGTACAGGGGGGTCATTGACCTGTATTTTATTGAGGACGGACAGCTTGTTATAGTTGATTATAAGACTGACCGGGTGTTAAGAGGCAGGGCAGGAGAGGACGAGCTTAGAAGAAGATATTCTATCCAGCTTGATTACTATGCTATGGCACTGTCACAGATAACAGGCTTAAAGGTTAAAGAAAAAGTAATATATTCCTTGTGTATGACAGAAACAGGAGGTCATGACCTTTGCAGATACCTTAAAGGGTACAAAAGAGGGCTCGGAGAAGATCATTCATATAGATGATCCGGCTCTTTCAGATGAGATCGGAGAGAAATTTAAAAGTCAGCTCATGGATGAGATTGAGCTGCTGGATGGCGCCAGTGCCGATTTTGATATGGAGCTTGTCACAAAGGGAGAGCTTTCACCTGTATTTTTCGGCTCTGCTCTTACAAACTTTGGTGTTGAGACATTTTTACAGCATTTCCTTAAGATGACATATGCACCGACAGCAAGACAATCTGACATCGGAATGATTGATCCTTTTTCAGAGGATTTTTCTGCATTTGTATTCAAGATTCAGGCCAACATGAATAAAAATCACAGGGACAGAATAGCATTTATGCGAATCTGCTCCGGACAGTTTACAGCCGGCATGGAGGTATACCATGTGCAGGGAGGCAAGAGCCTAAAGCTTTCACAGCCGCAGCAGATGATGGCAGATGAGAGAAAAATAGTGGACAAGGCATATGCGGGC
>VOFH01000541.1_pt1 | contig 26000 bp, 42 predicted proteins | sample 5384091 | NCBI WGS metagenome assembly VOFH01 (sample SAMN12384727, study PRJNA508395) | human gut metagenome | isolation source: healthy gut G | host: Homo sapiens
ATCCTGATGCATCAGATGCTTAATTCTCTCCATCATTCAGTCCCTTGATAACCTCAACTGCCATGCGGACGGTGCTTTCTACATCTTCGATAGCACAGAAATTATAGTGGCTGTGTACATAACGGCTTGGAATGCCAAGTACCAGGGTTGGTACGGCTTTTTCCTGCAAGGCTGATCTTGCCTGCGTTAGTGCTGCCGGCTCTTCTTACTGCGTCCTGGTAGGTGATACCCATGGTATCGCCCAGTTCATGTGCATACTCTAAGAATGCAGGATTGGTGATATAACTCTTATCCATGCAGCGGATCTGTACGCCTTTATGCATGCCGCCCTGGGATTTTTCAGGGCTGTAGTAAAAAGTCATCTGCTGGGGATCCTTCAAATACGATAGCCAGATCCGGCTGTACCTGTGCAGAGGTAACGGTCGCGCCTCTCATACCAACCTCTTCCTGGGAAGCGAATGCTCCTACTACTTCTACTGCCAGGTCATCTTTACTGCCTGCAGTGCTCTTAAAGTGTGGATGATGCAGGCACAGCCCATACGGTTGTCAAAGGCCTTGCCAAAGCATAATCCATGCTCTTCGTCATACTCGAAGGCAACTTCCGGAGCAGCCGGATCACCGATATTGATACCGAAGCTTTCCATTGCCTCTTTTTTGCTGCATGCGCCTACATCTAGGAACATTTCACGGATATCAATGGGGCGCTTTTTTCTTTATCTGTCATAAAATGTACCGGGCGGGAGGTGGTAATGCCCTTTGACCAGCTTTCCGGCTCTGGTGCGTACCAGTAAGGTATGTGCCGGGATGCTTGGCAGATCCATTCCACCTAACATGATCAGGCTTAACAGACCATTTTCCATGATCCCCTGTACCATAAATCCACACTCATCTGTATGGGCATCCAGCATAAGAACAGGCTTTCTGCCCTCTGCATTACCGCCGATCCTTGCGTAAACATTGTTCATGGCATCATTAGTCAGGCTCATGCCTGTGCAGTGTTTTCTTACAGCTCTTACTACGTCTTCCTCAAATCCACTGGGGCCAAAAGCATTGGTCAGATCCCTTAATACATTCATATCAATCATGTTCGTATGTTCCTCTTACAAGAAGAGTTCCTCCTTCCATCATCTTACGGCCGCCTGCAATAACGGTATCTAAGGTTAAGTCATCTTTGATCAGCAGGATGTCTGCGTCAGCGCCTGCCACGATATGCCCTTTTTCTTCTCGATCTCCAGTGCTTTTGCAACATTGGATGTAAAATAGGTCAGTGCCTCAGCAAAGTCAAACCCGCCTCTGGTGACTAAAGAACACATCTGTGCATACATATTTCCCACATCGGTAACACCGATCTCTTTTAACATGCCTGCTTCATCATAGCTGGACCAGCTTCCCTGACCGTCAGAGCTGAAGGTAATGTGATCCATAGGAACATCTGCTGCCTTTGCCTCTTCAAGAAGTGCAGGCATTGGATCATGTCCGATGACTGGCTCGCCATTTACAAAGTCTTCACAGGTAATGTCAATATAACCGCCCATTTTTGCCAGCTTCAGTCCATCCAGATACAGTTCATGGTTGCGGCTCATATGAGTAGGCTGGAAAGGTCTTTACAGGAATATCAGTCTCAGCCAGTGCCTCAAATACAGGCCCTAATTTCTTCTTTCCGCTTCCCATATGTAAAACGATAAATCCAGGCTTTCCGCCGATCATGCCTGCAGTACGCACATCACTTCCTAAACGGATCAGCTCATCTACAGAGATATTTGGTGCCCTGTGGTCAGAAAGAGCCAGTTTCAAGCCCATGATCTCGTCTACAAAGGCAATATCCTTCTTTACGCTTCCTGTTAAGGTCACCGGCGGATAGCCATAGGCACCGCAGAGAGCATAGGCAGTAATGCCTTCTTCCTTTAATGCCTTTACCTTCGCTAACAGGTTTTCTACACTGCGGGACATATCATCTGTTCCAAGCAGTCCTAAAACAGTAGTGATACCAGCTTTTAAAATAGAAGAAAGCTCAACCTGAGGAGTTCTTGTATGGAAGCTTCCTTCTCCGCCGCCGCCTGTTACATGAACATGACGGTCGATCAGACCTGGTGTTAAGCGCATTCCTTTGCGTCGATGACCTGACAGCCAGTACCTCCTTCCAGGTTATCTCCTACTGCCTCGATCTTTCCTCCGCACACTAAAACATCCTTGATCCCAAGGTGTTCCGGTGCGTATACATCAGCTTGTTTCAATAATATCATGGTTATATTTTCTCCTAAATATATTATATGTACTCTCAGAATCTTTTTGTACTTGATTTTCGAGAAGATTTTTTGTCAGTTGTACCCAAATTTCTGAGGCGTATGCGGTGCGTACGTTGATGAAATTCGGGTGCGACTGGCGGAAAATCGGCCAAAAGGCAGGTGCACAGGAAAGACTCCGAGAGGACATCAAATTTTCCAGACGCAGCTGCGTCCGGACCGGATATCCATCTTTTACTTTTCTTTGTAGAAGTCCGGTACGACTTTTTCATGGTACTCTGCTGCCGCCTGACGAAGGCTTTCATCTAACAGCAGGTCAAGACCGGTCATTGCCAGTCCCTTGTGCCCCCTTTGATGCAGATCTCATCTGCAGCCGGTTCTGCTGCTGCTTTGGCATATTCTTTGGAATGTGCCGGGATCTCTTCATCTGTAATAGACAGATAATCATGGATCGCCGGGATCTTAATAGACACATTTCCAATGTCAGAAGAACCAAAGAGCAGTTTTGGATCCGGCAGGCACATGCTGATACCTACACGGGCCATATTTTCCTTAAAATCTTCACAGATGGGCAGACATGGATAACGCTCTGCATAGATCGGTTCTGACTGGATCTGTACCTTTGCACCTGTAAGGCTTTCTGCACGTTTTGCACAGCCGATGATCATGTTCTGAAGCTCATCAACTACGCTTCATGGTAGCCGCACGGATACAGAACTCCGATTTGGAAAATCCCGGAATTACGTTAGAAGCAGTTCCGCCCTCTAAAATAACACCGTTTACATTGTCCTCTGTTTCAAATAACGGACGCAGCATATCGATCTGGTTAAACACGCTGATAGCCGCTGTCAGGGCATTGATGCCAGTTGCCGGTGCAGAGGAATGGGCAGACTGTCCTGTAAAGGAAATGGTAAGACTTCCGGAAGCTCTTCCGTTCCGGTTAATATAGTTCCTGCTTTCACCGCCACAGGTGGGATGGATCATCAGTGCAAAATCCACTCCATCAAAGCCGCCCCGTTCCAGCATAATAGCCTTTCCGGCACCGCCTTCTTCTGCAGGAGTTCCAATGATCCTTACTTCTCCTGCAATTCCCATTTCCACAAATATTTTTGCTAAAGAAGCAAATGCACCGGAAGCACAGGTGGCGATCACATTATGGCCGCAGCCATGTCCTACGCCTCTTAAAGCATCATATTCTGCTAAAAAACGCCACTACCGGGCCTTTTCCTGTTCCTTTTTCACTGCCTTAAAGGATGTTGGAAGGTCACAGCAGCCTCTTTCTGTTTCAAATCCCTGTTTTTCCAGAAAATCACATATTTTAGCAGATGATTTAAACTCCTGAAAACCAATCTCCGGTTCATCATGGATGCTATGGGAAAGCTGGAGCAGCTGCGGTCTTAACCGTTCTGTCTCCTCACATATCTTTTTCTTCCATTCATCCACAGAGATTCCTTTTATTTCTGTCATGATCCACACCTCCAAAAAATAAAATAAGTGTCAAAAGTAAAAAGCGTTTGCAGACGTATCCAAATGGCGCCTGCACGCCATTTTATGGGAGTTTGAGGTGTTCGAGGATTGCGGAATTGCATAGCAATGGAGCAACAGCAGTGAGTGGCAAAAAGCAGATGACAAGCAAAAAGCCATATGTCCTGGTTAAAGCAGATGACAAGCAGCCATATGTCCTGGTTCTACTTCACGCAGCACCGGCTTTTCCTGACGGCAGCGGTCGGTAGCATATGGGCATCGGTCGCTGAAATAACAGCCCTTTGGAAGGTTTACAGGGCTTGGGATCTCTCCCTTTGCATCAATTCCCTGAACCAGCGGCTTTTCGCCTACAGTAGGAACTGCTGCAAACAGCACCTTGGTATACGGATGTACCGGATTGGTGAAAAGGGTGTGTTTATCTCCCATTTCCACAATACTTCCCAGATACATAACGCCCAGTCTGTCACTGATGTGACGTACAACTGATAAATCATGTGCAATAAACAGATAAGAGAAATTAAATTCATCTTTCAGATCCATTAACAGGTTTAAGATCTGAGCCTGAATGGATACGTCCAGAGCGGATACCGGCTCATCGGCAATGATGAACTCCGGATTTACAGCTAAGGCTCTTGCAATACCAATACGCTGTCTCTGTCCGCCGGAGAACTGATGAGGATATCTTCCAGCCTGCTCCGGTCTTAAACCAACACGGGCTAAAATACTCATGCAGCGTTCTCTTGCTTCTTCTTTGGTCTTTGCAATGCCATGGAACAGAAGGGGTTCCATAATGATGTCAGCAACTCTCTGTCTCGGATTTAAGGATGCATAAGGATCCTGGAAGATCATCTGCATACTCTTGCGGTAAGGAAGAAGCTCATTTGGTCCTAAGTGGCTGATATCTTTTCCTTTATAGAGTACCTGTCCGGAGGTTGGCTCCAAAAGGCGGATAACGGTTCTTGCTGTAGTAGATTTACCGCAGCCGCTTTCTCCTACCAGACTGAAATCTTCCCCTTTTTTGATCTCAAAGCTTACATCATTTACAGCATGGACTACTTTATCTTCTTTTACAAGCTTTCCCTTTTTCAAAACGAAGGGACTGCAGGAGGCCTTTTGTAAGGTGGAACTCCTGACATACATTTTTTACTTCAATGAGAGTCTTGGATGTTTCCATTTATGCTTCCTCCTGTTCTTTTTTCTTTAACAGTGGGAAGTGACATGCAGCCATATGGCCCGGCCACACTTCCTGCATCTGCGGCTTTTCATGGCGGCAGATCTCCTGGCAGTATTTGCATCTTGGTGCAAAATAACAGCCTTCCGGCAGCTCAAACATATTTGGAACCATACCGGGAATATAGTCCAGACGGTCTCTGTCCTCATACAGCTTTGGAATGGAATTTAAAAAGTCCCTCAGTGTATGGATGTGCATTATGATAAATAATATCCTCTGTCTTTCCGGTCTCTACCAGTTTTCCGCAGTACATAACATTGATCTTGTCAACCATCTGGGATACAACTGCCAGGTCATGAGTGATCAGCATCAGAGAGGTATTATGCTCCTTCACCAGCTTTTTCATAAGCTTTAATATCTGTTCCTGAATGGTAACATCCAGGGCAGTAGTAGGCTCATCTGCAATCAGCAGCTTCGGATTAGTAGCCAGTGCAATGGCAATGATAACACGCTGGCGCATACCACCGGAAAACTGGTTTGGATATTCTTTTAAGCGTTCTTCCGGATTTGGGATGCCTACTGCATGGAGCAGCTCAATACAGCGCTCTCTTCTCTGCGCCTTGTTCATCTGTGGCTCATGAAGGATCAGCACTTCTTCCATCTGTCTCTGGATGGTATAAAGAGGATTTAAAGATGTCATAGGATCCTGGAATACCATGGAAATGTCTTTTCCACGGATCTTTGACATATCTCTTTCACTGATCTTTGCCAGGTCTTTTCCATCAAACAGGATATGGTCTGCATCAACCACACCCGGATCTTCTACCAGCTTTAAGATAGAGAAACTGGTAACAGACTTTCCGCTTCCGGACTCACCTACGATACCTAAGATCTCACCTTCTTTTAAGCTGAAGCTTACATTATCTACTGCTTTTACCACGCCCTTGAAGGTGTGGAAATATGTTTTAATCCCTGTACGTCTAACAATACTTTATCTTCCATACCGCACCTCCTATTTCAGATTCGGGTTCAGCTCATCTCTTAAGAAGTCACCTAAAAGATTGATACCGAATACGATCAGCATGATATACAGACCTGGGAACACAGATGCCCACCACAGGCCTGAGAACAATACATCAAAACCACTTTTTACAAGCAGTCCCAAAGAAGGCTGTGTGATCGGCACACCAACACCTAAAAAGCTTAAGGTTGCCTCTGTCAGGATAAAGCTTCCGATCTGGATAGTTGCTAAAACGATAATGGAATTGATAACGTTTGGAAGTACATGTTTTATAATGATAATGCGGTTTGGAAGGCCGATGGTACGTGCTGCTTCCACATATTCCATTTTTTTAACGGAAAGTGTTTCACCGCGGACTGTTCTTGCATAAGTTACCCAGCCTACCATAGTCAGGGCGATGAGCAGTTTTCCCACGCCGCGTCCAAATACGGACATGATGAATAATGCGATCAGCATTGATGGGAAAGACAGCTGTACATCTGCAATACGCATGATAACAGCATCTACTTTGCCGCCAAAATATCCTGCTAACAGTCCCAGTGTAGTGCCAATGGCACAGGAACAGATCATACCTACCAGACCGATCATAATGGAACTTGCACTACCATAGATAATGGCACTTAAAATATCACGGCCCTGTTCATCACTTCCCAGAAAAAATCCGGCTTTTCCGCCGTCTAACCATACAGGTGGAAGATAAGAATCTGCCAGACTGATGGCAGTCAGGTCGTATGGGTTCTGCGGAGCCAGGAAACGTCCAAATACTGCAACCAGGATTGCAACTACCACCAGGATACTTCCGATGATGGCTGGAATATTGTGTTTATAGTGATAGAAAAACTCAGACTTTAAAAAGTTTTTCCACCATCCTGTTTTTTCAATGGTTACTTTCTCTTCCATGTTCATCACCTCAATTCAATTCTAGGATCAATGAGTGTATATAAAATATCAACAATAAAGTTCAGCACCACAAACATGCAGGCTGCTGCCATCAGATAAGCCACGATAATAGGTCTGTCTGATTTATTAATAGCATCAATAAGCAGCTTGCCCATGCCAGGCCATGCAAAAATGGTCTCTGTAATGGTGGTGAACGCGATCATATTTCCCAGATCCATACCAAAAATAGTAACAACCGGGATCAGCGCATTCTTTAAAGCATGTCCAAAAAAGAATGGACTTGGCAGGAACACCTTTTGCTCTTGCAAACTTAATATAATCCTGACGCATATTTTCCAGGATACCGGAACGGGTCAGTCGAAGCATGGTAGCCACATTGGTCAGAGCCAGTGTTATTGCCGGAAGAATGACATAACGGATACCACCGGGAGCAAAAATGCTTAAAGCTACATTTCCCACCATTACCGTATTTCCACGGCCAGAAGCCGGAAGCAGTCTTAAAACAACTGCAAAATGTAGATCATCATCATGCCAACCCAGAAGGAAGGAAGAGAAATACCTAAAATAGAACCTGACATAATGAGCTTGCTGCTGGCTCTCTTAGGATAAGCACCTGCATATACACCTAAAGGAATGGCAATACACAGTACAAGACAGGCTGCAACAGCAACTAATTCAAGAGTCGCTGGCATACGTTCAAAGATCAGATCCATGGCAGGTTTTCCATATATATAAGATTTACCAAAATTGCCGTGAAGCACATCTCTGATAAAAATACCATACTGAACGGGAAGGGGCTTATCAAGTCCCAATCTGGCTCTTGCAGATTCGATCTGTTCAAGGGTTGCATTTTCCGGTACCAGCATATCAACTGGGTCACCGATAAAGTTGGTCAGCAGAAATACGAGAAGAGATACTATAAAAAGTACCACGATCATCTGCGCAAACCGTTTTACAACATACTTTATCATAAAATCTTACCTCCTGTTATCATCAGAGTATCTAATATTCCTTTTATCCTCATCTTCACCTGCCTTTGCGGCTGGTTTGGATCATCACCGTCAGCTGCACACGCAGGTACAGAGAGGATGTTTGGGCTCCGGCGGATCCCGGGAGCATATTTTAATGAAAAGGAGCCGTTCAATTTTACACGGCCCCTTTACTTTGTTACCTAACTTTTATTTGTAAGAGAACTCCCATGCAAACACGTAAGCGTTCATTCTTGGCGTGTAGTTTAACGTATCCTTGATCGCGTAGGTATCCTGCTCGAAGTGCAGCGGGATGTATGCATAATCTTCTCTTGCGATCTTGTCAGCCTCTGCTACCAGTTCACCTCTCTTGGTATCATCCATCTCATTGAATGCCTGATCGATCAGGGCATCTACCTGTGCATTGGAGTAATGTCCTCTGTTGACACCGCCATTACCTGCCTCACGGTCATAGGTGTAGAGCATATCGTGCATAAGAGAAAGTCCATCACCAGAAGCATCAGACCATCCGGTCATTAAGAACATGGATTTATTCTCTAATGGTTTAATGTAGCTGAAGAAATTAGCCTTTGGCATCAGGTTTAAATTAACCTTGATACCTACTTTTTCAAGATAACCTGCTACTGCCTGGGCGATCTGCTCATCGTTCATGTAACGGTCATTTGGAGCATCTAAGGTTACTTCAAAACCATCTGGATATCCAGCTTCTGCTAACAGCTCTTTTGCCTTTTCAGGATCATATGCTTCACGGGTAACTTCGGTGTAGCCTACATAATCTTCCGGAACAACAGAGTTCATTTCATATGCGCATCCATTCATGATGTTCTTGATAATGGTTCCTTCATCAATTGCCAGATACATAGCCTGTCTTACTTTTACATCAGACATTGGATTTTTCTGTCCAGGGAACAGAGGAGAGTCCTCACGGCTGTCCAGGTTCAGGTAAATCTCACGAAGACCCTTCTGCTTGATCACGCTGATACCCTCAGTTGCGTCCAGACGGTCAATATCTCTTGCAGATACGTCAATAGTAAAATCAACATCGCCAGTCAGCATGGTAGCGGTTCTGGTTGCTTCATTGGTAATGGGACGGAAACGTACATTCTTAATCGCCGGCACTTCGCCCCAGTAATCTTCGTTTGCTGCCAGGTCGATATGGTCTTCCTTAACCTGCTCTACGAATTTGTAACGGCCGGTACCAATTACATTGTCAGCAACCTGCTCTTCTGTGCCAACTTCTGCAATTTCCTGTTTTAATACATACAGCTGGGCAACGTCAAACAGCATTAAAGGGTTTGGTTTTTCAGTCTTAATAACAACGGTATTTGCATCAGGCGCTTCCACAGACTCAAAGCTGGATGTGTAGCTGCTGTATGCAGATGGGGAATCAGGATTGGAAGCCAGTTTGATGGATGCAACAACGTCGCCGGAATCCATTACATCACCATCATGGAACTTAACGCCTTCTCTTAAATGGAAGGTCCAGGTTAAACCATCCTCAGAGGTCTCCCAGCTTTCTGCCAGACAAGGATCAAAGGACATATCTGCATTCTGGGCAACCATTGCCTCATAGATATGAAGCATGATCTGGTTTGTAGGTCCCTCATCATATCTGTATGGGTCCATAGACAGTACATCAGATGATGTAACAATAACCAGGCTGTCCTTTCCAGAAGCGTCTGCTGCTGTGTTTCCTGCTGCTTCACTGCCTTCTGCTGCGCTGCCAGCTGCTGTGGTGCTGGATGCAGAAGATCCGCCGCAGCCTGCAAGGCTTGCTGCCATTGCTGCTGCAAGTGCTACTAATAAAGCTCTTTTCTTCATTTTTCATATCCTCCTCTATCTTACTTACTTTTTCCGCCAGCCTTCCTCACTGAAAGACTATATAGAAAAAGCAGGGCACACTTCTCGCATGCACAGTTCCCTGACTGTTTTCAAAGCGCCCTTGCTTTAGTGACCATTTTATACGATTCTTTATATCGCTGTCAAATGTCCGTACAGAAAATACAACACTTTTCTTATTAAAATTTATTTTTTATTGTCTTTAGGTTGTTTTATTTATTTTATTGATATATAATCAACCCAATAAGGAGGATTACTTATATGAAGCATAAACTATTGATCCTGACCCGGAATCCGGTGGCAAAAGTAGGGATCGCCTCTTACCTTTCTTCCCTTTTTGGACAATACCTTACCATTGTGTCTACCAGAATTGCTGACCTGAAGCCGGAGGATATGGAAGATGCAGGCTGTATCCTGTATACAACAGGTGAATTAAAAAGAGCAGATGCCTTTTTCCATTCCGGATTCTGTAAAACAGCTTGTATGTATGCGTACATTTAATCACACTTATCTCCAGCGCATCCTTCAGATTCCGCCGGGATCTTTTTGTATACCTTGTCAATGATACAGTGGACACCACCTATGAGATCATGGAACAGTTAAAAGAATATGGCTTTTCCCAGTATCATTTTCTTCCCTATCTTCCGGGTACTGGAGAGATACGGAAAGATATCCAGTATTGCGTAACTCCCGGAGAGGTACACTTAGTCCCTTCTTTTATCCGCCAAGTAGTAGATATCGGCAACCGTATTGTAGACATTTCCACCATCAATGAACTGATCGCCGTATTTAAACTTCCCGCCAGTCTGGCTGATGAGGTTACAAAAAATTACTTAAACCATATTATCCAGATACAGAAACTTTCCAACCAGCAGTTAAGCCAGGCTCTGGATATGAAAGAGATCACCCGGGGAATTTTGGAGAATGCCTCAGAAGGCCTGTGCCTGCTAAACCAGTCCGGCAAAATAGAGCTGTGTAATTCCCTTTTTCTGAGGATGACCGGGATCAAAGAACGTGATATTCAGGAAAAAGATTTTTCAAGATTGTTAAAAGAGGCCGGGATCATTTACGATTATCCCAGCCAGAATGACGGAATTGCTGTACACAATGGAGAGGAAGCTTTCCGCATGTGGTTTCAGGACTTCAGCATTGCAGACAGCCGTCAGGTACGCCTGATCCATACAAACCCACTCCAGGATGCCCAGTTTCCTACCCGTATTACGAAATTATGCGATTTCAGTTACTTTTCTACTGTAAACCCACTGCAGCTGCATATGTTAGACACAGCACGAAGAGTATCTGTCAATGATTTTCCTATTATTATAGAAGGGGAAAGCGGCACAGAAAAGGAACTTTTTGGCCCAGGCCATCCATTTAAATTCCCGCCGTCACGACGGACCATTTATTTCCTTAAATATTTCTTCCTGAAGTCAGAGTCCGCTGAAGCAGCCCTCATTGGCAGCTGTGAACAGCAGGAAAATGGTGTCCGTAAAAAACCGGCGCACTGGAAGCTGCAAAAGGAGGTACACTGCTGATCAATAATCTTCAGTATGCAGATTCAGAACTGCAGCGCCTTCTTTTAAGTATCTTAAAAATGGCTTTTTTTATCCCGCTGGGGAATAATTGTTCCCCCAGCCCCTGGACCTGCGTCTGATCGTTACCTCTGTCAGTGATCTGTACTCCCCGTGTACTGGAAGGGAAATTCCTGGATGAACTGTTTTTCCTTTTAAGTACCGTATCTTTATATACCATTCCTTTAAGGCAGAGGCGAAATGATATCCCCCTGCTGTTGGAAACCTTCCTTGAAACGCTTTCCATGAACCGGGGCTTTCTTCCCAAACAGCTGCTGACAGAACCGGTATTAACCTTCTTAAACCAGTATGACTGGCCGGGAAATGTGCTGGAGCTTAAAAATGTTTGTACCTACTTTTCCTGTATCTATCACAGAGAACCTTTGTCATTAAGCGACCTGCCGGGATACATTTTAAACCAGATCCGAAAGCATGAACAGCAGTTAGATATAACGGAACACCGGATCCTGTCCCTTATTGCTGCCAATCCCCGCAGCGGACGTTCCTTCCTCTGCGAGCAGGCTAAATGAAGAAGGGATCCAGCTTTTGACCCAGGCCAATATCCGCACCAGCCTGCAGCGACTGGCCAGTGCCGGATATATCAAAGTTCACAGGACCCGTGGCGGCTGTGAGATCACAGAACTGGGGGGGCTGGTGAACACGCAGTAAATCAAACTTATATTTAATGGAGCCGTCCGTTTTGGACGACTCTGTATCTAATCCGGAACAGATCCATCTGTGTCTGATGTTCCAGGGATCCATGACTGGTTCCGGATGAGCCTCACACCAGATGTCATACCAGAAAAAGACAGGCATCGGTCCAGGCAGACTGGGCATTTTCGTATTGCTCTGTGAAAGCAGAAAGTTCCTCTTCTGCCTGTTTTTCCTGCTTTTCACCACAAGCCGCATCCTCGTTCTTATCAGCAATTTCATTTAACCACTGATCCCAGTGCTCCAGCTCCCATTCTTCTCTTTTTCCATTTTTTTCCAAAATCTGCTGCCAGATTCTTCCGTCTGCTCTGCAGCATTCTCTATCGCCTCTGCTGCCAGCCGCAGTCTCCACTGTTCATAAGCTTCTTCCTCCGGGATTTCCCGCAGCCTGTGACGTTCTGCCCTTGGCACAGCTTTTAAGCCTTCGATCAGTGCCTGCTCCTCTGCTTTGATACGGGCCGCCAAAGGCTCTCCGGAAGCTTCTTTTTCCTTCCGCTCCAGATAATGCTCATATCCAAAAGGATAATAAAAGCAGCGTTATTTTCAAAAATGAGCACGGACCTGGCTACCTGGCGGATAAAATACCGGTCATGGGATACAAAAAGGATGGTGCCTTCATAGGCCTGAAAGGCGGACTCTAAGGTCTCCTTTCGCCTGGATATCCATATGGTTGGTGGGCTCGTCCAGGATCAGAAAATTTGGCCGGCTTTGCAGCAGTTCTGCCAGCACCAGCCTTGCTTTTTCACCTCCGGACAGATCATCCACCCGTTTTGCCCCGTCCTTTCCTTTAAACAGATAGGCCCCTAAACTCGTCCGCACTTCCTTGTCCGTCAGAGACGGAAACAAATCTGAAAAATGCTCCACCACTGTTTTTTCTGACTGGATCGCCAGCTGAATACTGGTCAAAATATCCAATGGTAATATTATTTCCCAGTGAACAGTCTCCTGCTACAGCAGGTAGAAACCTGCCACTGTCTTTAAAAAATGTAGTTTTTCCGGAACCATTTACACCTAAAATCCCGATCTTCTGGCCTTTCCGGATACGCAGGCTCAGTTCTAACAGGGGATGTTTATCATAGCCGATCTTTAAATGCTCTGCTTCAAAGACCCACTTACTTCCTGATACCAGCGGAGTGATCGTCCCTGTAAAAATATGTGCCATATCTTCCCTTGGCTTTTCCACAGGATGCATCCGCTCTAATATCTTCTTCCTAGAACGGGCGAAAGCGGCCTTTGAAGGCTTATTTTTAAACCGTTTGATCAGTTCTTCCTGACGCTCGATCTCCTCCTGCTGGCGCAGATAGGATTTCATCTGGATCTCATAGTTTTTTCGCTTCTGTTCCCGGTAATTCGTATAATTTCCCGGATACCGGGTGATCTTCCCCTGATCCAGTTCATATATAATATCCGCAGTCCGGTCCATAAAAAACGGTCGTGGCTGACCATGACCACAGCTCCCTGATACTGCTTCAGATAACCTTCCAGCCAGCTGGCTGTTTCCATATCCAGATGGTTAGTGGGCTCATCCAGAAGCAGCAGATCCGGCTTTTGAAGAAGAAGCTGGATCAGGGCGATCTTGGTCTTCTGACCTCCGGAAAAAGCTGCTACAGAACGTTTTTTATCTTCTTTCTGAAATCCCAGGCCTGTAAAAGCGTGTCATATTCCCGCTCATATTCACAACGTTCCCTGTCAAAGGTCCCTTTGCAGGACAATGAAGCATCATAAGCTCTTCTACTGTCCGTTCTTCCTCTGCCAAAGCCTGCTGTCCAAGCATCTCCACCGTCAGCTGTCTGGAAGCCAGTGATCCCCGGTCCCTGACGTCTGTCATCCCGGTCCAGGCTCAGCTCCCCTGCGATCAGACGCAGTAATGTAGTCTTTCCCGCGCCATTTCTTCCAACTACTGCAATTTTCTGGTTTCCTGTATTTCAAAATCGATATGGGATAATATAGTTTCACCGCCTAAGGTAACGGTGCCGTCTTTTATCTGGTATTTCATGGTAGTAACCTCATACGTTTGTAAATAATCACATAATTTGATACCAGGGTCAGGTCAAAAGGTCGGAAATCCGACGCAAGCTTGCTTGCAGAAGGATTTTGAACTTGGGACAAAACATGAGTAAGTAGCCATTTTTGAAGAAAAATGAGCGAATTACGAATGTTTTAGAATTGCGAGAGTGCAAAGCACGTAGCAATTCGGTATCAGAGGGGGCAAGATACCTTTTGACCCCAACATCATAATTTACAGCTAGTATAGCCGAACAACCGCCCTGATGCAAGTGTGACACCGGTATCACAAATGTACTGCAAAGTTTCCTGCAACGCAAAAAATCCCTCTCTGTAACAGAACCGCCACAGAAAGGGGATAAATTTTTATTGAAATTATGCAAATGGATTTTCTGTCTTGTACAGCATTCCTGCCGGCTGGTTAAAGCCGATCTCTTCTACATCAACACCGATGTACTTAAATACCTCATACAGGCTCTTGCCAAAGTGACCGAAAGCAACAGCACCGTGATGTGGAAAGCCCTTTTCGATCAGCACATGGCGGTAGAAGCGGCCCATCTGAGGAATTGCAAAGATGCCGATGGAACCAAAGGACCGGGTTGCCACTGGCAGTACCTCGCCCTGTGCTACATAAGCGCGCAGAATGTTGTCAGCTGTACTCTGTAAACGATAAAACGTAATATCACCCGGCATGATATCGCCTTCCAGAGTTCCCTGTGTAACTTCTTCCGGCAGAGAACGTGCCATGATGAACTGATACTTCATTTCACAGAATGCCAGCTTCTTGGAGTTGGTATTTCCGCAGTGGAAGCCCATGAAGGTTTCCTTTAAGTCATAGTTAAACTTGTCCTTAATGTATCCTCATTGTACAGATCTTCCGGTACAGAGTTGTTGATATCCAGAAGGGTTACTGCATCCTGGCTGATGCAGGTTCCGATAAATTCACTTAATGCACCGTAAATATCTACTTCACAGGATACCGGGATGCCACGGCCAGTCAGACGGCTGTTTACATAGCATGGAACAAAGCCAAACTGGGTCTGGAATGCAGGCCAGCATTTTCCTGCGATCGCAACATACTTGCGGTAGCCTCTGTGGTCACGGATCCAGTCTAACAGAGTAATCTCATACTGAGCCAGCTTTGCAAGGATCTCCGGCTTTTTATTGCCTGCTCCTAACTCTGCTTCCATGTCTGCTGCTACTTCTGCAATTCTTGGATCACCTGCATGCTTATTAAATGCTTCAAACAGGTCCAACTCAGAGTTTTCTTCAATCTCTACCCCAGGTTGTACAGCTGCTTGATAGGAGCGTTGCATGCTAAGAAGTTTAATGGTCTTGGGCCAAAGCTGATGATCTTCAGATCAGACAAACCGATCACAGTTCTTGCGATTGGCAGGAAATCATGGATCATATCTGCACACTCTGCAGCGGTTCCTACCGGATATTCCGGGATATAAGCCTTGATATTTCTCAGCTGTAAGTTATAGCTTGCATTTAACATACCGCAGTATGCATCGCCTCTGCCGGATACCAGGTTGTTTCCGGTCTCTTCAGCTGCTGCAACAAACATTTTCGGTCCGTCAAAGTGCTTTGCAAGAAGGGTCTCAGAAATTTCAGGTCCGAAGTTTCCAAGATAAACAACTAAAGCATTGCAGCCCTCTTTCTTAATATCTTCTAATGCCTGTACCATATGGATCTCACTCTCTACGATACAGACCGGGCACTCATAAATATCCTCTGGATCATATTTTGCCTTGTAAGCATCTACCAGGGCTTTTCTGCGGTTTACAGATAAAGACTCCGGGAAACAGTCACGGCTGACTGCCACAATACCAACTTTTACTTTCGGGATATTCTCAAACATGTTTTTTCCTCCATATTTACAGGGCTGCTTCACCACAGCCCTTATTTATACTCTTAATATGCTCTTTCTAATGTTTTTGCTGCCTTTTAAACTTCTGTATTTTCACCTTTCAGTCCAATAAAAGCTGCCCTCCAGGAAGTCCGCCTTCTGCATGACCGATGAGCCACTTATTGACAGCTGCCAAAAGTTTCTCTTCGCCGCTCTTATTTTCCGGCTTGTGGCTTAACTCCCCGTTAGTTCCCTCTGGAAGGACCACTACGCAGCGGAAACCTTTAGCACTGGTCTGACATGGCGCATAATGAAGAGTAGTTGCATACACTTCGATCATAATACCTGCAGGAACAAAAAATGCTTTTACCTTAGATGTATCCAATGTATAGTCATCCTCTATTTCCTCTTTCTTTGCTAAAACAGTACCATATCGCTGACTGCAATATTGATCTCAGAGTCTCTGTGATACTCTAACGCATTTAATTTACGGTTGTGTCCGTTGCAGTAACCGATCTGGATCGGCATCTGTCCGTAAACCCCGTCTGCCAGTTCTTCTGCGATCTTTAACTCTTCCAGTTCCTTTACGGAAGCCACATATACTACATCATCCGGGCATGGGGTTTCTTCCATTTTCTGTAAAATTTCTTTCAGGTCATAGCCTTCGATGACCTTGCCGTACTTTTTAAATTCCGGCTCCATTACACTTATCTGTTTGATCATGATAATTCTGCCAGCTCCTTATAATCATTTTTCAGGCTTGTATACAATTTCTGATACAGTCTGTGATATTTTTCATAAACAGCCACATCTTCTGCCTTTGGCTCTGTGCTGTCCCTGCGATGTGATCAGCTGGTCACATGCTTTTTCCACACTTTCATAAAGACCGCAGGCAACTCCTGCTAAAATGGCAACGCCAATGCCGGACCTTCATCCTGTACCACACGCTCTACGGAGCAGTTGTACAGATCGCTAACATCTGACGCCATACAGGGCTCTTTCCGCCGCCTCCGCAGGCTTTCATACAGTCAACCTTAACGCCCATTTCCTGAAGGATCTCATTGCAGTCGCAGAGAGAATAAGCAACGCCTTCCATTACAGCCCGCAGCAGATGCTTTTTCGTATGGATGGCGGACAGCCCGAAAAATACGCCCCGGCAGTCCGGATCCAGATGTGCGGGGTCCTTTCTCCCATTAAATAAGGAAGATACAGCAGACGGTCACTTCCAGGTGCTACAGACGCAACATCCTTGATTGATCTGGTCGTATACATCTACTCCCTTGGCCTCTGCCTCTTTTACATAATCCTGGCAGAACTGGTCTTTAAACCATTTTAAAGGAAAGTCCTGCAGCCTGGGTCACACCCATCATATGCCATGCACCCGGTACTGCGCAGCAGCAGGTATGGATCCTTCCTTTGGATCAATGGCAGGCTTGCTGGTATGTGCAAATACAACACCGGAAGTACCAATGGTAGTAAAGGCAGTTCCGTCTTTTACAACACCGGTTCCTACTGCAGCTGCAGCATTATCACCGGCACCGCCGGCTACGATACATTTTTCAGAAAGGCCTTTCCTTTTGCTACATCCGGAAGCAGTGTTCCTGTTGCTTCACAGGATTCATGTACCTTTCCTAAAAGCGTCCTTGTCAATATTTAATGCTTTCAGCACTTCATCAGACCAGCAGCGGCCCGGAACATCTAAAAGCTGCATACCGCTTGCGTCAGAAACCTCTGTTGCAAATACGCCTGTCAGTATGTAGCGGATATAATCCTTAGGCAGTAAAATATGACGGCAGCGGTTATAATTTTCCGGCTCATTCTTCCGTACCCAGAGGATCTTTGCAGCAGTCCAGCCTGTCAGTGGCGGGTTAGCTGTGATACGGATCCATTCTTCCCTTGGCATGATCTTTAACATGTCCTCTACTTCTGCGCCTGTTCTCTGGTCGCACCAGATAATAGAAGGACGGATCACCTCTCCGGCCTCATCTAACATGACCAGACCATGCATCTGTCCGGAAATACCAATTCCCTTTACTGCGTCTTTGCCTGCGCCTGACTTGGAAACAACTTCCTTTATAGTATTAAGAACTGCATCTCTCCAGTCCTCGGGTTTCTGCTCTGCCCAGCCATTTTCCGGCTGATACAACGGATATTCCTGTGAAGCAGAGGCGGTCACGGTTCCCTTTTCATCAAACAGCACTGTCTTTGTTGCGGAAGTTCCCACATCAATTCCCAAGAGATAATTCATGATATTCTCCCTTCTCCTCTTATGACAGCCATTCCTGCCAACCATATTCTAAAATGATTATAACTTATCCTAAACCGTCATTCCAGAGCAGTTCTTATCTTTATAATAGCACTTTCTTATCCTTTTACATCATTTTATCATATGGTATACTTTATCAGGATCTGCGTGTTCTGAGGGCTGTTTGCCTTATGTACAATGGAATTTTTTAAGGATGGATTTTAAATATGAAATGGTCGTGCCAAACGAAGATCTTCCCTGCAAATTTTTCATTTTGAAGGAAAAACGGCAATTACCGCCGCGCCAACCACTGGCACCAGTCTGTAGAGATATTCCTGGTCCTGGAAGGAGAACTGAGATTTTATATTAATAATCATTCCCAGCCTTTAAGTGCCGGGGAACTGATCATCGTCAATTCCAATGAGATCCACTCCATTGAAGCACCAAAGCCAAATCTGACTCTTGTTCTCCAGATCCCGGCTTCCTATTTTACCCCTTATATGGGAAAAGAGGACTATGCCATATTTGTAAGCCAGTCCCAGGAGAAAAACCGCGCGCTGGCTGTTCTTATTGAAAAATGTATCATGTATATACAAAAAAAAGAAAAGGCCTATCTTTTAAAAATGCAAAGCCTCTTCTATGAACTTTTATACCAGATGGCAACAAATTTATGAAAACAGAGGCAGATGAGGGAATCTGCGGCAGAAACGGCACTTAGACCGTCTCTCCCAGATCACTTCTTATATGAAGAAACACTATGATCAGCCGATTACACTTTGGAAAGTGTAGCTGAAACATTCGGCTTCTCCCCAACTATTTATCCCGCATGTTCCGCCTCTATGCAGGGATCAGTTACAAAACCTATCTTTTAAACCTGCGCACCGAATATGCATTCCGTGAAATGCTACACACAGACCGCAGTTTAAATGACATTGCCATTAATAATGGTTTTCCCAACAGCCGTGCCTTTGCAAAATCCTTTTTTTAAACGCTACGACTGTCTTCCCGGGGAATACAGGAAAAAAATACAGCTTACTGCTTCTGAGACTTAAGGATCATCAGAGACAGATAAGGAATGTCATTTTCCTTTAATTCATTATAATCACAGATCAGGCGCTGCTCCTTTGTTCCCGCCTTTTCCACCAGTACAAAGGAATTTCCCGTCCGCTTTCTTTGAATGGCTGTTAAACCAGGGCTTCCTTATCAGAAGAAGGCTTCATAAGCACTACATTCTCATGTTCTGTAAGAAGTTTTTCCAGATCCGCTGCATTATTTTTCCGGACCGGTGCCATCAACCAGATCCTTCGTCCCAGGCTGTAAGAGGGATTTGGAAATAGCCGCTGCTGCACAGAAGGACTGGATCCCGGAACTCACCTCTGTCTCTGTGCCAAAAAGCTTCTATATAAGGAAGGGTATACATAAAGGTACTGTATACAGAGGGATCGCCTAAAGTAATAAAAGCTCCTGTTTTATCTCCTTTTAAATATTCAGAGATCAGGCGTCCGTTTTCTTCCCACATTTTTTTCAGCTCGTCCCCTTTATAATGCATAGGATACTCCAGATTTACGATCTGGGCTTTACTGTCTTTTATATGTTCCTTTATAATATCAAAGGCAAAACTACCTGCTCCTTTTTTCTTTTCCGGACAGAAGATCACATCTGCTTTCTGGTTAAGGATCTTATATGCTTTTCAATGTAAGCAGTTCCGGATCTCCCGGTCCTACTCCAATTCCGTATAATTTTCCCATTTTTTCCCAATTTCCTTTTATTTTTCCAATCTTCTTTTATTTTTCTCAACAAATCCATTTTAACAGCACTTAACCACCACAGCAAGGAATTTTTATGGTAAGATAGTCCTGTTATTATGAATGCTATATTATTTAGGGAGGAATTAATTTATTATGAAAAACAATGAAAAAAATCCCTGCTGGCTGGCTGCTCTTGCAGGCACTTTGTGTTAGGCGGGTGCAGGAAATAAGAGAAACCACTGCTGCTTCTGCTGGGAAAGCAGACTGTAAAAGAAACAGAAGCACAGACACAGAGGCTGAAACAACAGGCAGAAGCTGAAACTGAAAAGGAAGAAACTGCTGACCAATCTGACGCAGACTCTTCCAAAAACAGCGACAATCCTGTCCGTGTCGGCTCTTTAAAAGGACCTACCTCTATGGGACTGGCTGAACTGATGGAGCTGAAAAAGGGCGAGACAGAAAATGACTATACCTTTACCATGGCAGGAAAAGCAGATGAACTGGTAGGTTCCATTGCAAGTGGAGATCTGGATATTGTTTTAGTCCCTGCCAATGTTGCAAGTATCCTGTATACAAAGACCCAGGGTAATGTAAATGTGATCGACATCAATACCTTGGGCGTTCTCTATGTAGTTGCCTCTGATGATTCCATTTCTTCTATGGAAGACCTGAAAGGAAAGACCGTTTACATGACCGGAAAAGGAACTACCCCGGAATATGTAATGAATTATCTCCTTTCTGAAAATGGCCTTACTGACGGGGATGTTACTCTGGAATTTAAGTCTGAGGCCACAGAGGTTGCTTCTGTATTAAAAGAAGATTCTTCTGCAGTAGGCGTTCTTCCTCAGCCTTTTTGCAACTGCTGCCTGCATCCAGAACGAAGCTTTAAAGCCGGTTCTTGACCTGACTGAACAGTGGAACCTTTTAAATAAGGAAAATGGAAGCCAGTTAGTTACAGGTGTTACCATTGTGCGCAGCGACTTCTTAAAGGAAAATGAAGAGGCTGTGAAGCTGTTCATCGAAGATCACAAGGCATCTGCTGCCTATACAAGCGAACATCTGGATGAAGCTGCTGAAATGGTAGCTGCACTGGGCATCGTTGAAAAGGCACCCATTGCGAAAAAGGCTATGCCTGCCTGCAACATTGTATGCATCACAGGTGAGGAAATGAAGTCTGCTCTCTCAGGCTATTTATCTGTTCTGGAAGCTGCTGATGCAAAATCTGTAGGCGGACAGTTACCGGCTGATGACTTCTACTATCTTCCATAAATCACTTACAGGATCCTTTTCTTATTGCTTCAATGAAAAATCTGATGAAAAAATATGGAAAAAACTGGGTCTGCTGGCTGATCTGGATCGGGATCTGGCAGCTGGCGGACCTTTTCATCCACAACAATATTATTTTTGCCGGGCCTTTTGACATGGCACTGACGCTGGCAGGACTGTTAAAAGACGGGGATTTCTGGCTGAGCCTGTTTCACTCTTCCCTTCGCATCTGCCTGGGATTTTTTAAGTGCTTTTTTGCCTTGGTATCCTTCTTGGAAGCCTTGGTTGGGCCTTTCCCCTGGTAAAAGAATTTTTAAAACCACCTATGCTGATGATCCGCTCTGTACCGGTGGCCTCTTTCGTCATTCTGGCACTGATCTGGATCGGATCAGAAAACCTGTCTGTTTTTATTTCCTTTCTGGTGGTCGTTCCATGATCTACGGTGCTACGCTGGCAGGACTTGAAAATATGGATCAAAAGCTTTTTGGAAATGTCCCAGGTCTTTTCCATGCCATTTCTAAAAAAAGTACGCTACCTCTTTGTCCCGGCTGTCCACCCATATCTGGTAAGCAGCTGCCGGACTGCCCTGGGAATGAGCTGGAAATCAGGAGTTGCAGCAGAAGTCATCGGTATCCCTAAAGCTTCTATTGGCGAGCAACTATATTACACAAAACTGTATCTGGATACTTCCGGGCTTTTTGCCTGGACCTTTTCCATTATCCTTATAAGCGCAGTTTTTGAGTTTGTTTTTCTTACATTATTAAAGAAGGTACGTCACTGATATGGAACAGATCATAATTAAAAACCTGTCAAAATCTTATGGTACACTGACCGTCTTAAAAAATGTGGACCTGACTTTAGACCGGTATAAGACCTACTGCCTGATGAGTCCTTCCGGAACAGGAAAAACCACTTTATTCCGTATTCTTATGGGACTGGAAAAGGCAGATGAAGGGGATATTATCTGGAATGTGGGGTCCCGGGACTGAAACTGATACAGATGCTTCCCGTTCTCTGCGCATTTCCGCTGTTTTCCAGGAAGACCGGCTCTGTCCTTCTTTTTCCCCTTTGGAAAATGTGATGATGGTGCAGAAAAAACATACTTCTGAAATTTCCGGGATTTCCAGGGATGAGATCCTCACAGCTATGTGCCGTCTTCTGCCGGAAGAATGTTTAAACCGGCCGGTATCTACCTTAAGCGGCGGTATGAAACGGCGGACTGCCATCCTGCGGGCTCTTCTTACCAGGTCGGATCTGCTTTTAATGGATGAACCCTTTACAGGTCTGGATGAGGGAACAAAAGATGAGGTCATAAAATTTTTAAAGGAATACAGATCTCCACCCACCAGAAAGAGGATGTAGAATTGCTTAAAGGATCGTTTTTTCTGATCTCCACCCATCATAAAAGAAGGAAGATGTCGGGAGAAATTGCTTATTTGTGCGAGTACAAACGCAATTTATACTTTTGGAATATTGTTGGGGTCAAAAGGTATTTTACTCTGTAATATTTTTCTGTTTAAAAGCCCGGTTTTGCCGGGCTTTTTATATACCGTTGGATTTTACTGCGGAATTTTTGTGATCCCCTTAATTTCTCGGCTGGATCACACTTTTTCCATTGTCAAAAGACGGATTAAACGCATAGAAATTCTTGCTGTCTAACTTCTCCTGGGTGATGCGCAGGGCTTCACCGAATCTCTGATAATGAACGATCTCCCGCTCTCTTAAATATTTGATAGGCTCACATACGTCATAATCTGTGACTACACGGAGTATATTGTCGTATGTGGAGCGGGCTTTCTGTTCCGCAGCCATATCTTCATGAAGATCGGTGATAATATCTCCCTTGCTCTGGAATTCACAGGCATTAAACGGTACACCGCCTGCAGCCTGAGGCCAGATCCCGGTAGTATGGTCAATATAATAAGGACCAAAGCCCTGTTCTACCAGCTGTTCGGCTGTTAAATTCCGGGTAAGCTGGTGGACGATGGCCGCCACGATCTCCAAGTGGGCCAACTCTTCCGTGCCAATGTCTGTAAGGACTGCCTTGCACTCCTTGTATGGCATGGAATAGCGCTGGGAAAGATAACGCATGGAAGCACCCATTTCCCCGTCGGGACCTCCATACTGACTCATGATAAACATGGCCATCTTCGCATTTGGTTCTTTAATATTTACAGGAAATTCCAGTCTCTTTTCATAGATCCACATTAATAACCGCCTCCTTCCCATGGCCACGGGTCGTCTGTCCAGGACCAGTAGACTGTATCTCTGGCATTTTCAGCACGAAGGGGACCATACTGGGCTTCGTAAGCATTTCTTGCATCTGCATATGCCTGGGACATCTGTTTCAGATAAGCGATCGCCTGAGAGTCGCAGGGATGTGTATCCAGATAAAGATTTGCCTCTGTTACCGCAAAACCTGCCTGATTGACAGCCATGAGCAGGGCATCTTTTGAAGTACCACCCATTCTGTTCATGCCAGGTGCCGTTCATACTGTTATTCATGTTTCCCATCATCTAGCTGCGGACCATCAAAGGGGCCAGGTCCAGCTGCCTGAAAAGATGGTTGCCAGCGGATAATCTTTTCTAAAACTCTGGCATCCATAAGGCGTCTGCCACTGCTGCCATGGTACATAGGCCATTGCCAAAGGATAATCTTTTTCTAACATCCCCGGCATACTTCCCGGACAGAAGGCATTGCCCTCCAGCCCCGGCATGCGGTTCCAGCCGAAATTTCCGTTATTTTCCCAATTATTTCCAGTTTCCGGTATCATCTGGGGCATCCCGTCATTCATCTGGTTCCCCATCTGTGGATACCTGACTCCGCTTCCTGCCTGCATCGCCGGATCCAGACAGCTTCGTACAGACTGGTTCCGGTTACCGGATACCTTGCGGCACCGGCCACTGCAGCCGCAGTCACTATATTTCATATCTGTATATGACTCCATATAAATCAATAGCTCCTTTTCTTTTCCCTATTAATTTATGTAGCCCGGTTAATAGCTGTTACAACGGCTGCTGTCCTTTCTTACGTTCCCTTATTCTTTCCCGCACTCCATTTTCCCTTCCCGTATCTGCACACATTGTCCCTCTGTCCCATATCTTATAGTACAAACGTATCAAAGACAGCACTTACCGGTGCTTCTTTCCTTCGTTTAGCAAATGGTCAACAACTCAACAACGAAAAGGAGCGTAGATCTATGTGTTGGTTTGGATGTAATAATCGTTGGAATAATGGATGCAATGGCTGGAACAACGGCTGTGGCGGTGGATGCGGACGTTGTAATAACAACGGATGCGGTGGAAGAAATTCCTTCCGTGAAGGCTTCCGTGGCAATTGTATCAGGGTTTAAATACCTTATAATCCAGCCAGTCCTGCCACCATGGCACCTGACAGAAAACCATTTCCATTTCCATCTACGTTCATCGGAAAGATTTCTCATATCAAAGCACATCTCACCTACCTGGGTATAAGAGATTCCGTCCTGTGAAACGAAAAATGTCACATCACATTCTCTTACTTCTGCCTTTAAATATACAGGTTTTTCCATTTTCTTGCAGATAAACCTTTTCGCTCTGGGTGATTTCCTTATTAACAGAAACATTTTAACATCACATAAGTTTTTTCCTTCATCGTCTAGAGACATGTTCAGATAGTAATTATTGTCATAATTGTAATAGCATACAAGTCCGGCCATATGACAGTAATCTCTTGGAGCAAATTCCATTTTGCTGTAAAATCATAGGAATGATGCTGGTGTCTGCGTGCTAACAGTCCCTGATTGTATTTAGATGCCAGGAATTTCCCCCTGAATGTGCAGCTTCCCCTCAGAAATGCTGATCCCGCAGGTTTTGGCACTCTGGCGCATCCAAAATCTGTAAATCCGGACTTTGCAGATTTTACTTCCACCTCTTCCGGCACCTCAAAGAAATCTTCCGGAGATGCGGTATCATTTGCAGACAGCTTAAACCAGCCGTCTTCTGTAAGAGTCATGTTCTGGATGGCTGTTTCACGGCCAACAATACTGCAGTCATCCAGACTTCTGGAGCAGAGATGAGCCATATACCAGTTTCCATCTTTTTCCCTGGATAATCTGGCCATGTCCGGCACGTTTTAACTGTACATCTTTTTCCAAAAGATGTAAGGACCGGTACATACGGACTGATCTCATAAGGTCCTGTCAGTTTCTTCGGAACGGCACATAGTCACGCAATGCTTAAATTCTGTACTGCCGCCTTCTGCTGTTACCAGATAATACCAGCCATTATGATAGAAAATGTTCGGACCTTCTGTGGTTCCCTTTATCACTGCCTTTAAACACATTATAAACAGGGCCAACTAATTTTTTTGTCTCCGGATCATACTGCTGTACACCTACGCCACCGAAACGCTTATGATTCAGCCTGTAGTCAAAAAAGCATATTGACCAGCCACTTGGTACCGTCCGGATCATGGAAGAGAGAGGGTCAAAGCCCATTTTATTGAGAGGGGATGGGGGCTGACCATGGACCCTGAGGATCCGAAGCAGTTACCATAAAATTGTGAGTATCTTTAAAACGATTCCGATTGGTGTATACTATGGTATAGATCAGGTAGAAAGTACCATTATCATATGTAAGATTGGGCGCCCAGATGCCGCAGGCAGTGTCCATTCCTCTTTATGTCAAATTTAGTCTCATCTGTAAGAGCATAGGAAAGGATCTCCCAGTTTACCAGATCTTTTGAATGATGGATACAGATGCCCGGAAACCATTCAAATGTAGATGTAGCAATATAATAATCATCTCCCACTCTCACCAGGGATGGATCCGGATTAAAACCGGGAAGTACAGGATTTATTACTTTCATGTTCTGCTTCTCCTTTTCATGCTCATTTTCTTGATTTTAAACTTTTTAACTAATACATCAACCCTTTAAACCGCTGGTTGCAATACCTTCTACGAAATATCTCTGT
>VOFH01000681.1_pt1 | contig 26000 bp, 30 predicted proteins | sample 5384091 | NCBI WGS metagenome assembly VOFH01 (sample SAMN12384727, study PRJNA508395) | human gut metagenome | isolation source: healthy gut G | host: Homo sapiens
GAAATCAACCGCTTCCGCAAGGAAACACACGATGCGTATGTGGGTGTGGTGGAGTTGTCTCTTTTGGGCGAGTCGGTGCTGGAATGGGACGATAAGGATGTGGCGGCATACCGGCGGCAACGGATGACGGTGGATAGTATGCTTTGCCGCTTCAAGAGCCATTACGAATCGGTGCGCATAGACAGCGTGCGCCACTTGCTGGAGGACAAGGAAAAGCGGCTGTGCGCCATCATGGAGGCTCTGGAACAACAGGCGGACATCAACCGTCGGATAGCCAAGCAGGTGCCGGTGATAGTGCAAACGAGCAGGCAGGAAGAGCCGAAGAAACAGAGGAGGAAAGGTTTTCTCGGGTTGTTCGGCAAGAAACAGGAAGCACCTCCGACGACGACCACCACGATGCTCTACACACTGAACCGTGATATGATAGCGCAACAACGTGCCCAGAGCCATCGTCTGTCGGAGTATGCCGACAGCCTTGCCAGCCGCAATGCGGAACTGAACCGCCAACTGCAAACCCTTATCCAGCAGATGGACCACAAGGTGCAGGCTGACTTGCAGGAACGTGAGGCGGAAATATCCGCTATGCGTGAAAAGTCGTTCTTGCAGGTAGGTATCATAACGGGTGTCATGCTGCTGTTGCTCATTATTTCATACATCATCATTCACCGCTATGCCACTCGCATCAAGCAGTACAAACGTAAGACAACAGATTTAATCGGGCAACTGCAAAAGTCCGTAAAACAAAACGAATCGTTGATAGCCTCACGCAAGAAAGCGATGCACACCATCACCCACGAGCTACGCACACCACTGACTGCCATACATGGATATGCGGAACTGATGCAGGACAACGAAGAAGAAAAAGATAAGCGGTTATGCGGACAATATCCTGCAAGCCTCCAAGAGAATGACCGACATGCTCAACTCCCTGCTTGACTTCTTCCGCTTGGACAGCGGCAAGGAACAGGCGAATGGCCGTCCGTTTCGTTTGGAAAACATCGCGGAGCTGTTGCAAACGGAGTTTACGCAACAAGCAGAAGCAAAAGATCTTAAACTTACCATCGAGTGCCCGGAGGGTATTATCCTGAATGGCGACAAGGAGCGCATCATACAGATATGCGACAACCTGCTGGGCAATGCCGTCAAGTTCACGAATGCCGGAAGCGTTTCACTTGTCATAAGCTATGACGGCAATAGGCTGACCCTTGTAGTAGAGGACACCGGAACCGGCATGAGTGCGGAAGAACAACAGCGAGTGTTCGGAGCGTTCGAGCGGCTTTCCAACGCCGCCACGCAAGACGGTTTCGGATTGGGGTTAAGCATTGTGAAACAGATAGTCGGGATGCTTGGCGGCACTATACGCTTGGAAAGCGAAAAAGGAGAAGGCAGTCGTTTTACTGTGGAGTTGCCAATGAACACTGCCGATATTGGTATTGAAGAACAGACAGCCGCAGAAAGTCTGGCTCATATAGAAAGACCTTATTCTGTCATCGTATTGGACGACAATCCGATGGTATTATCCATGACAAAGGAAATGTATGCTGGTATAGGTGTGCATTGCGACACGTTCACCACTATTGGCGATGCAATGGAAGCCATGCGGCAGCACACATACGACCTCATGATAACCGATATGAAGATGCCGGAGATTAACGGCTATGAGGTGTTGGAGTTGTTACGCTCGTCAAGTGTCAGCAACTCGAAAGAGATTCCCATTGTCGTGGCGACCGCCTCCGGCAGTTGCAGCGAAGAGGAGCTGTTGGAAAATGGATTTACCGCCTGCCTGTTCAAGCCATTTTCCATTTCCGAACTGGTTGCTGTATCAGACAAATGCCTTTTGACAAGTACGGACAAGGATGAACTTCCCGACTTGTCCTCTCTGCTTTGCATATGGTGACAAACGGGCGATGCTCGACCGTTTGATACCGAAACAGAAAAGGATATGCAGGCTGTCCGGGAAATCATGGAGAGGAATGACCGCAAGGCGTTGGACGAATGGATGCACCGTCAGCGAAGTTCATGGGCTGTTATCCGTGCTGACAAACCCTTGTGGAACCTGTATGAACTGCTGCATCAAGAATCTGAATGTTCCGAAATGGAATTGCGGAAATGCGTGGATGCCATGCTTCGTATGGGAACAGTTATCATAGAACTTGCGCAAAAGGAAAGGAGATTGTCGGATGAAAGTATTTGTGATTGAGGACAACCCCGTCTATAACGATTATGTCTGCAACCTGCTGAAGAAAGACAGCTTCGATACTATGTCGGCATATAATCTTGCCACTGCCAAGAAACTATTGGCAAAGTCAGAGGTGGATGATATTGTCGTTGCCGACCTACGCCTCCCCGACGGTGAAAGCATAGAGTTGTTACGGTGGATGCGTGCCAACGACAAACAACAGGTGTTTATCGTTATGACCAATTACGGGGAGGTGCATACGGCAGTGGAAAGTATGAAGCTCGGCTCAAAGGATTACATACAGAAACAGTTGTTGGAGGATAAACTGATACCGCTTATCCGCACCCTGCAAAAAAAGAACATGAAAAGCGACTACAATGGAACATTCCGATATTCGTCCGGCAGGGCGAAGCCTATCAGAAAATCAAGAAACGTGTGCGCCTTGTAGCCACCACCCGGATGAGCGTGCTGATACTGGGCGAGAACGGTACGGGCAAGGAACATATCGCACAACATATACACCAACAAAGCAAACTTGCCGATAAACCTTTTGTGGCAGTGGACTGCGGAGCCTTGTCCCCGTCATTGATACAATCCGCCTTCTTCGGACACGTCAAGGGCGCGTTTACGGGTGCCGAAGCAAACAAGACGGGGTATTTTCTGGAAGCGGATGGCGGCACGCTGTTCCTTGACGAAGTGGGCAACCTAACAATGGAGATGCAACAGATGCTGCTCCGCGCCATACAGGAACGCCGTTACCGTCCCGTCGGTGCAAAGGAGGACAAAACAGCCAACGTGAGGATAGTGGCTGCAACCAACGAGGATTTGCAGAAAGCCGTAACGGAAAAGCGGTTCCGGCAGGATTTGCTCTATCGCTTGCAGGAGTATGTGATAACCATGCCGCCCTTGCGCGACTGCCCGGAAGACATCATGCCATTGGCCGAGTTCTTCCGTGAAATGGCAAACCGTGAGTTGGAACGTGAAGTAAAAGGTTTTGCCGCATCTGCCCGTAATGCCCTGCTCGCCCATGCGTGGCCGGGCAACGTGCGCGAGTTGAAACAGAAGATACAGACGGCAGTCCTGCAATCAGAAGGCGATATGATAACCGAAGCCGATTTGGAACTTGACAATGAACCGTCCGCTACTTCCGCTTGTTTTACATTGAAGAGCGGGGATGAAGAAAGAGGACGTATCCTGCGTGCTTTGAAACAAGCAGCCGGTAACAAGAAAATGGCTGCAAAGATACTGGGTATCGGCAGGACAACGCTGTATAATAAATTGGTAGAGTATGGATTGAATGAAGAAAACTGACCGGAGTATGGCTGTAAATGGCAATAATTGATTAACTTTGCAATTGTATTTCAGAAAATAGCAGGCGATTGGGTAACTTTTCGCCGATGATATAGACATAAGACCGCAAGGCGTTTCGAGCGAAAATCTGGTAAATTGAAACTACGGAGACGATTGCGTGATGCTTATGCTATGCCTACGCATAGCGTGCATTCACGTACTCTCCGTAAAGGCTTTACCAGAGCCATCGCTTGAAAGTAGTGTGAATTGCACGCTACTTTTTTGCCTCGCCAAAAAGGAAAGAAAATACGTTATGGCGAAAATACAATTACTTGCCGTTATCTCAATAGATGGCTGTCCGATGAAACTGCATCCCCGGAAGCGGTTGCTTCAAACCGAAGATTACGGTATGGATGAAATACGTGCCAATGCCCTGTATAAGCTGACATCCGACTATTCGGTATCCGTGCTTCAAGAATGGAGGGAGGAAGGTGGAAGCATTTGCCATTTGTTGGAAGTAACTGCCGGGAATACCGAATATGCCAACGGACTGTTACGGATGAACGTGATAGATGAAATCATACTATACGTTGTTCCAACCATCGACGGAAACGGAGCGCATTTTTTCAAGTCAGCACTACCTATGAATGACTGGCGGCTTATGGAGAACAAAACTTATAGGGACGGAGTAATCCGGCTTACCTATCATAAAGAGCCACGGGCATAAAATGTTCAGATTATGAACATCTTGGCGGGATTTCCGTGCTCAGAAAGTGAACACATGTTCAGAATCTGAACACATTTCACAAGGGATGCAATCAAGGATAAAATTATTTTTGAATTTTATCTTTCTGAAAAACAATGTAGTACAATTTTCTCACAATCTTTTCTCGTGTTTAGGGCTATGATTTGCACCATATATCAGTGTGCGCACACTGATAAACAAGTGTAAACCCTCAAAACAGAAAAGATAATGAACCATCTCATACTGGCGGAAACACAGTTTTTCGCCATGATAAACGGAAAAGACAACGGTAGCACGGAAACGGCATACGGCGGATTCGTGCAGGAAGTAATAAACCTGTGCTACGGCGGCAATGATGCCAAGCATATTATTGTGGCGTTGGCTTTTGCCGAAATCGAATTACAGCACCATCCGCAGAACTTGTCGGCATCGGAGGAGAATGTCGTCACTGTGTATATCCGCAAGGCGTTATCCTTCATCCGAAAGATGCAGAAGATGGTATCCGCTTCTGCAATTACCTCCGTGCCACCACTAACATCCACATCCGAAACCAAAGCCACAGTCCCAGCCCTGCAATGGACCGGTAATGCCGTCGAGTTGGTAGAACTAATCTATGCCCTCTACGCCACCGGCTGCATCAATGGCGGCAAGGCTTCGCTGAAAGAGCTTGCTCCTGTCCTCTATTCCTTTTTCGGTGTGGAGTCCAAAGACTGCTACCGCTTCTATACGGACATCAAACGCAGGAAAAGCGACAGTCGCACCTACTTCCTTGAAAAGATGCAGGACAAACTGAACGCGAAGATGCGACATGACGATGAATTGGAGCGGATGAGGAGATAAACGAATGCCAAACAAAGGATAAGCGGCCGGATTATACGGTTTCTTATCCTTCTTCATTTACAATCACTCTATTATCTGCCGGAAAGCCGATTAAAATCATTAACTTTGCAAGTATTAATCAATGACGGATGAAAATAGATAACCTCGAAATATTGAACGGACTGATTGCCGGAGCCGAAGGCGGGACAGTTGAGTTCAAAGAAACTACCGGGCAGTTGGAGCGTGGAATGGAAACTCTTTGTGCCTTCTTGAACGGTACGGGCGGCACGGTGCTGTTCGGTGTAACCGACAAGGGAAAGATTATCGGTCAGGAAGTGAGCGACAAGACGAAGCGCGATATTGCGGAAACCATCAGACGAATCGAGCCGTTTGCGACCATTGATATATCCTATACAGACATTCCGGGAACGAACAAAAGTGTTATAGCTTTATCAGCGGAAGAACAACGATATATGCGCCCGTTCACCTATAAGGGGAGGGCTTATCAACGGATAGAGAGCGTTACATCTGCCATGCCGCAGGGTATATACAACCTGTTGGTTATGCAGCGAGGCGGAACCTATGCTTGGGATTCCATGCAAAATCCCGGCTTGAAAATATCCGACCTTGACGAAACGGCAATCTTGGGCGCAGTACGTGGAGGAATCAGAGGCGGACGTTTGCCGGAAGGTTCTATGCAGGAGGATGTCCGAACCATCCTTGAAAAATTTGACTTGTTGAATGATGGAAAGCTGAACAATGCTTCCGTTGTCCTATTCGGACGGAACTTCTACCATTATCCCCAATGTCTGCTCCGTTTAGCCCGGTTCAAAGGAACGACAAAAGATGAATTTTTAGATAATCAGCGTGTGACAGGCAATATATTCAACTTGCTGGATGCTGCAATGGCATTTTTCTTCAAGCATTTGTCCCTCTCCGGTAAAATTGAAGGTTTGTACAGAGAAGAGGAACTGAATGTGCCATATAAGGCATTGAGAGACTGTTGCATAAATGCTTTTTGCACATCGTGTTTACCATCGCCCCGGCAGTTCAGTCGGGATTGCTATCTATGATGACCGCGTGGAGATTGAAAACAGCGGAACATTTCTGCCTGATATTACCATTGAGAAACTGTTGGGTGGCCACAATTCCGAACCACAAAATCTGATAGTAGCCAATGTGCTGTACAAAAGTGCAGTATTGGAGAGTTGGGGACGTGGCATAGCCCTTATGGTAAACGAATGTCGCCGTGTCGGTATTCCGGATCCGGAGTTTCATACCGACGGCAATGCTGTATGGATTGTGTTTCATTATACAAGAACTACAGTAGGACAAGACCCCACAGCAACCCCACAGCAACCCTATAGTAACCCCACAGTAACCCCACAGTTAGGAAAACTGTTGTCTGCTATTGGGAACAACACTCTCTCTGCTAAAGAAATCATGGAGAAAACGGGAATGAAAGATAAAAGGAATTTCTTAAAGAACTATATCCATCCGGCAATAAATTCCGGTTTGGTCCTTTCACTTTATCCCATAGGCTCCAAGAGTCCGCAACAGAAATACTATCTTACTGATAAAGGTAAAGGTTTCCTGCAACAATAACGGGTATGGCTAAAAAGAAGAAACATAAGAATGATGTAAAAACTGATTTACCGATAATCATGGATTATGGTATCGGCAGTATATCCGTTTATGACCCGGCAGACATAATGCCATACAACGAGCCGCCAATTAGCGAACAAATCCGCTTCAAGAAACTCGGCAAAGAGATGAAATCCGAGTTCAAGTGGCTGGTATCTTCCGTAGTGATTGAGTATTGGCAAGAAAACCGACAGATACCTTTCGGTGAAGAAATGTCGAAACTCAGAACCAGACTGTTGAGAATGTTTGCCGAAGAATACAGCATACTGCTTAAAGACGATACAGAGCTGAAAAATTATTTGCTGACGCTTGCCATTACCACCATCAACAAGCATCTCAAATCTGAGAATAAAAAGAGGGTGTCAAAACTCTCTTTTTAACAAAATTACCCTTGCTACAGATATCTGTGACAGGGGTAATTTTCATATTTTGGGTGTTTTGACACATCCCCTTTTTCACATATAAAGGAATCTGTTATTTCTGCTGCAACAGGTGTTTCAAGTTTTCATCATTTGCGATACGTTCCAGTTCCTCTTGAACAATCTGCTTCACTTCCTCCTTGATGCGCCTGTAATTCGCCTGAACCGTTTCTTTCATGCGGTCGTTGCCGTCCCCGTCCGTAAAGTCGGTAATGACGGGGATTTTCTTGTAGGCTTTCTCCTCGCGCCTCACCTTCTCGGCATCCACGACAATCTCGCAATGGAAAATCTTCTGCTCGATACGCTCGTTGAAGTTGTCGGACACCGAACCAACAAACATACCCTGCGTCAAGCCGGAAATCTTGCTCGGCGGGATGAGTGAATCCATCTGCGTGTTGATGGAGGTGGAAACATCCTGCCGGTTGATGGAAATGGACTGCCGTTTCTGCAACACCTTACCGAAGCGTTCGGAAAGCGTCTTGGCGGTTTCACCCACCACCTGACCGGAAAAGATATTGCCGACGGTGTTCATCACGACCTTCGCTTCTTTATCACCGTAGTCGCGCACCAACTGGCTAAAATCCTGAAAGCCCAGACACACGGCAACCTTGTTGCTTCGCGCGGTGGCGATAAGGTTGTCCAACCCCTTGAAATAAATCGTGGGCAGCTCGTCGATGATGACCGACGACTTCAGCATCCCTTTCTTGTTGATGAGTTTCACGATACGGGAGTTATACAGACCGAGAGCGGCCCCGTAGATATTCTGACGGTCGGGATTGTTGCCCACACAGAGTATTTTCGGTTCTTCGGGGTTGTTGATGTCCAGCGTGAACTCGCTGTCCGACATCACCCAATAGAGCTGCGGGGAAATCATCCTTGACAAAGGGATTTTCGCGCTTGCTATCTGCCCCATCAACTGCTCCGCAGCCCCTCCGAGCCATGCGTCCATGAACGGAGAAAGATAGTTTTCCAATTCCGGGTAAGAGGTCAGTATCGGGAAAATATCCTCGTAGCGGCGATTCAGGAACTCAATGGCATGGGGAACGTGCAGTATTTGCCGCCTTGATAGATTTTGAGATACCATATAATGCTGGCAAACAAAATAATAGGTGATTCCACAAAGAAGTCGCCCTGCTTCTGCACCCACGTTTTATTGAGGTTGAGCATTATCGTATAGGCACTCTCGTAGGCATCCGTAATATCCTCCATGAAATCCGGGTGGATGGGATTACAGCGGTGCGAGCGTCGCGGGTCGTCGAAGTTTATCACATAAAACTTCGGCTTCACCTTGTAACCCTCCGGGTGGTTCAGCAGATGGTTGTAGGCGATTGTAGATAAGTCGCTGAATTTGAAGTCATATACATACATCGAAAAGCCCTTTTCAATCTGCTGCTTGATGAAACTGTTTACCACCGCGTATGACTTTCCACTACCCGGCGTACCCAACACGATGGAGGCACGAAAAGGATTCACCACATTGATCCAGCCGTTGTTCCAACGCTTTTTGTAGTAGAACCGTGTCGGAAGATTGACCGAATACTCGCTTTCGATAAGCCGCGTTTCCTGCATGAAGCTCTCGTTCTCGTTGTTGAACACATCATCCATGAGGTTGTGCTTCAACAGGCGGCTCAACCACAGACCGCCCATCAGCAGGAATACATAGCCCGCGCCAACGGCCAGGATATACAGTCCCGTCACCGCCTCCACCGGCAATGGCAGGGCCAGTATCCACCAGTTGAGGAAGAACAGCACGAAGCCCACGGCAAGGACCGCCCAGATTTTCCCCCACGTGATTTTCTCGCCCTTCACGCCCTTTGTCCCCAGACAGGACAGGGCAAGCAGGAGGACGGCAAATAGTTTCGTGTAGAGGATGGAACGGAACAGCCCCGCCGTGCGGTTGAAGTTCATCAGTATCCTGTCCACCACACCGATGTCCACACCCCAGAGCCGTATGGCTTCATAACAGAACCAGTACACGTTCATGACCACTAAAATAATACTCACGGCACGCAGAAAATCCATGATTTTCGCCAACGCCCTCAAATCGTCTTCTTGTTGTGACATACATTGATTTTTTTGATTGTTGATATTTTCGATTACATTCCCAAGCCCTTGCGCTTCTTCTTTTTCTTCTTGCGCTGCATCGCCCGGATGAAGGCTTCCTCCTCGGCGTCCACTGCCGGACCTTCGGGGGCAAACAGGTTCATACCACCCGAATGGTTCTCGTATTCCCCTCCGGAATATCCTTGTTTGTCCTCTTGTCCCTCCACCATAACGGAAAGCGGAATCGACGGCTGTCCAGCGTAAGGCTGCGTGAAGTGTTCCTGCAAGGCGTTGGCGGAAAGTTCCTTGCCCATGCGTGAGCCGTTCAGCACGCAGCCCGTACGGTGGTCGATGAACGTGGCTCCGTAGATGCGCCCTTCCTCCGTGTAGCGTAGTACGGTGTCGATGCCCTTTCCTTTGAGGGTGGCTACAAACTTCTCCTTGTCATACGTGCCTTCCAGCACGGAAAGGACGGTGCGTTTCGTCATGTCGGCAAGTTTCCTCTCCTTAAACTCCTGCTTGGAACGGGCAAACTTCTTCTGTACGGCTTCATAGCCGACGGACTTCCCGAACAGCGAGGACTTGAAAGGATTGCCGACCTTGTTGCCCTTGTCGTCCGTGACGGAATAGACCAGCCCGTGATACTCACGTCTGCGCACATTGCCATGTGCTTCCTCCACTGTCATATTATATAAGGAAAGGAGGGCACGGTATTCTCCCATCGTTTGGAAACGGTATTGCCCGTTCAAAGCCTTAACGATATTCCCCACCTGCTTCTTCACGTCGCCCGCAGAGGCGTCCACCTTGCGCAGCGGCGTGTCAAGACGGCGATTCTTGCGTTCCGCGTCATGCAGCCCGTACTTCCGTTCCAATTCGCGGGTTATCTGCTTGCTACGGTAAAAGTTGTTTCGGGTGTCTATGCTCCTGCCGTCCCCGTCCACCCGCACCGTCACGATATGCAGGTGGTGGCGGTCTATGTCCTCATGCTTGTACACCATATAGGGCTGGTTGCCGAAGCCCATCTTCTCCAGATACTCCCGCGCGATGTCCTGAAGCTCGGTGTCGGTCAGCATATCGTCGGGATGCGGGTTGAGCGAGATATGCACCACCGGCTTCTCCACCTTCGACCGCACGGGCATCAGGGCGAGGAAGTCCTCCATCGCCCGGCGGATGTCCACCGTTCCCGTACCGTCATTGTAGATGCGGTTGGTCGTCAGCAGCCGCCCTTCCTCCTTGTTGATCTTCTCCCCGTTGTAGGCAAGTGCGCCGTACAACGAGTTTCCTACGCTGATTTTTGCGACCATTTTTCCTGCATCTCTTTAGACAGTTCCACAATCTGGCGGCTCAGTTTCACGAGTTCGACGGTCTGTTGCTCCAGTTTGTAGAGCAACGCCATCGCCTTTTTCTCGGAAAAATGCAGCCTCAGTTCCTTCACGACTTGGTTGTAGTTCGTGCCTATTGCGCGGAATTGCGCATGAAAATCAGATAGCTTGGTGTAGTAATCCACCAGCGTCTTGTCCACTTTCAGCACCTTGAACGGTTGCCCGAAGAAGTGCGCCTTCAGGAAAACCGACTTGGCGTAAACGCCCGACTTCTCGAACATGGAGAGGAAACGGTTGTGTTCCTCCTCACTGAAACGGACGGTGTAGCTGAACACCGCCGGATCGAGTTTGGGATTTCTCCCGCCTTTGTTTCTTTTTTTTTCACTCATATTACTTTGGATTTAGCGGTTTGACGGCATAAGCCGCCGCTTCATGGCACAGACACCGTAGGTTTGAGAGGCTTCCCGACTTCGGAGGGTAAGCCCGCCCCCTGCAAGGGCAAGGCGTTTTCCGGGATGCTCAAAATATTTTGAGCGGCTGAAAACATACCTTGCTATGTTCAGGTGAACATAAAAATCCGTTGGGGACGGATTGGGGATGATTTCTTTCAAACTCCGGGCTGCGCCACCTGCGGCGTACCCTGCCGTTCAGGTGCAAAGTTACGCCCTTAAAGCGATGTCGGACAGAGGCTTGACCCAGACAATCAGTGTCAACCGGCGCAACATGCTGCCACTTGCCGGAGAAGTGATACAAGTTCCAAAATATCCTTGTTTATTTGCAGTGTGATTCGGATGTGGGACTGAAAATACACTCCTTCCGCCAGATGTTCGGACAGCAATCCGGGCATCAATCCAAACGGTTGAAAACAGGTGTATGTATTCAGATAGTTTTCCAAGCACATGTCCATGCGGACGGATAAAAGCATGGACGGTTGGACAAACCGATGAATACCCGCAGGCACAGCCGGATTAAGGAGTGAATAAATAAATGAATGGGAGTGCGTGCGTACGTACTAATGACAATACGCTACCGCCACCGGACAGATGTATAACCAAATAAATTATCAAAAAAATGAAAGAAGCAACTTATGTGGCAATCTCCACGCAGAAAGGTGGAGCGGGTAAGACAACCCTGACAGTGCTTGTAGCAAGCTATCTGCACTATGTGAAAGGCTACAACGTAGCCGTGGTGGACTGCGATTTCCCGCAGTACAGTATCCATGACATGCGCAAGCGTGACATGAAAGCCGTCATGGAGGACGGGCATTACAAGGTGCTGGCGTATGAGCAGCTCAAGCGGCTGAAGAAGAACCCGTACCCAATCAGATGCAGCCGTGTGGAAGATGCGGTAAAGACCGCCGAAAATCTGGTGGCAGCGCAGCCCGACCTCGATTTCGTGTTCTTCGACCTGCCGGGAACAATCAACAATGCCGATGTGGTGCAGACCATTTCCCAAATGGACTATATCTTCACGCCCATCATCGCCGACCGTGTGGTAATGGAGAGTTCCATCAAGTTCGCCACTGTCATCACCGAACAGATGATAAGCACGGGCAAGTCCGGCATCAAAGGGATTTACCTCGTGTGGAACATGGTGGACGGACGCGAAAAGACTGAACTTTACAAGGCATACGACAAGGTCTGTGCCGAGTTCGCCCTGCCCATTCTGGAAACACATCTACCGGACAGTAAGCGCTTCCGCAAGGAGACGGCGGCAGAACGCAAGGCGGTATTCCGCTCCACGGCGTTTCCGGCGGACAAAATACTGGTACGCGGCAGCAACCTCGACAAACTCGTCGATGAGATTCTCGGCATCATCAAAAACTGAACGGCATGGCAAAGAAAACAAGAATCGAGGACATCGACAGCGAAGCCGTAATCAACTCATTTCGACTGGACGATACAAGCATTCCGCCGGAAGCAAGAAGCACGGACGGGAACGCTCCTGTCCCACCTCCGAAAGAAGCGATACAAGAAGCCGTTTCTCCACCCGCCTCGCACTCCAAAGAGGAGCCGGAACGCAGGCGCAGGAACAGCAAGCCGGAAAAATTGGATTATGACACAGTATTCATATGCGGTTCCAATATCACGGCAAGGCTCGGCAAGCAGGTCTATATCCGCAAGGAGTACCACGACCGCATACAGAAGATGCTTCATGTAATCGGAGGCAACGAAGTGACTATCGCGGCATTTCTTGACAACGTGCTGACACACCATTTCACGCTGTTCCAAGACGAGATAGCCGAATCGTTCAAACGGCACATGGAATCCTATAATTTATAAACACTCAAAAACAACAAAGAAGTATGAAAAGAACAAATAAGAACCGTCAGGCTGAGTATCTGCAAACAGGAAAGAGTGAAAGAACCGCTGTCCGTGCAGCAAAGTGTGTAACCGACTACGGGCATGAAAATACCGACGTTGACTTCCGCAAGGATAAAGGCAGAGACAAACCGCTCTCGACTTTCCTGCAAGCATCGGAAATCAAAACGCGGCAATGTATATACATCAGCCGAGAAATTCATGAGAAAGTCGCTATCGTTACCAGTCGGATGGGAAACGGTTTGAGCATCGGCAAGTTTGTGGATAACATCCTCCGCGACCATTTCCGACAATACGGGCAGCAGTACATGGAACAGATTGAAAACGCCCAAAAAGTAAGATTATGACAAAGGCGTTTTTAATCGTATCGGTTGCTTGCAACGTGTGGTTTCTGTTTCTGCTGTTCTATGACCGCATCATGGACATGAAGCTCATCCGTTTCTTCAGACATATTGCCGGGCTGTGGCGGTCATTGGACAGTACGGTGGCAGAGCAAGGAAAGGATAAGGAAATACCTCACGCAGACACCTCGGACATCATTGGCAAGAGCCGTTTCAAGATGGCATCGACCCGGACAACCGCTGCCATACCGACGCAAGAAGCCGCCACTTCGGAAAAAGGCATTGAGCTGTCGGAGGAAGAGGCTACTTTTGACGACGGAAACACGGAAACCACCTCACGCCCGGCACAAGTCCCGGAGGACAAACTCGATGAAACCTTCACGAGCATCCCGCCCTCGGAACTGGAGTACGGAGAAGATGAACCGGAGGATGAAGAACCAGACAAAAAGCAGGCTTCGGGAAGTAGCTTCGAGGATATTGACATGGCAGTACACACCATACGGAAGGAATCACCATCCGATGAGGAAATGCGACACGCCGGAAAGGTCATGACGGAACTGGACGGGACAGAGCTTTTCACAAGAATAACGGAACGCCTGACCGATGAAGCAATGAGCGAGAGGATTGCAAAGGCGATGGCAGTTTTCGTGGACACGGTGAACATGACCGTGACACAACAAAAGGAAAAGGTGTTCGTGATTCCCGACAACATCGAGGAGTTCGACTTCCGAAACTATGTATAACAACTAAAAAAGAATGGAAATGAAAACGTAAAATGACGACACCCACGCGCACGGCGGTACAAGGTACAGCCAACCCGCAACGGACAGCCCCAAGTCCGTAGAAACAAACGGGCAACCACTAAAACCAAAGTAAAGTAATCAAGTATCAACCGCCCGAAAAAGGACTATCCACCCTTTGGACGGCACAAAAAAGAACAGTTTATGAACAAGAACATCAGACAAAAGTTAATCATCGCTGCGGCACTTATGATTGCCGCAACCGCCTCCGCTTTCGCACAGGGAAACGGTCTGGCTGGCATCAACGAAGCCACCTCTATGGTGAGTTCGTATTTCGACCCCGGCACGAAATTAATCTACGCCATCGGCGCGGTAGTCGGGCTTATCGGTGGCGTGAAAGTGTACGGAAAATTCTCGTCCGGAGACCCGGACACCTCGAAGACCGCCGCCTCGTGGTTCGGGGCTTGTATCTTCTTGATTGTCGCCGCCACTATCCTGCGCTCATTCTTCCTTTAATAAACAATGTATGGCTGAATACCCGATAAACAAGGGTATCGGCCGTCCGGTCGAGTTCAAGGGTTTGAAGGCTCAGTACCTCTTCATCTTCTGCGGAGGTCTGCTGGCTCTCTTCGTCCTGTTCGTCATCCTCTATATGGTCGGCATCGACCAGTGGATATGTATCGGCTTCGGCGCGGCATCTTCTTCCGTCCTCGTATGGCAGACCTTAGCGCTGAACGCCCGGTACGGCGAACACGGGCTGATGAAATTGGGAGCGGCAAGGAGCCATCCCCGATACCTTATCAACCGACGGCGGATCACCCGATTACTCAAACGGCAACGAAAGGAAGAAACGACATGAGAAATACATCCAAAATGACAACACTGGAAAACAAGTTCCCCCTGCTGGCGGTGGAGCATGGCTGCATCATCTCCAAAGACGCCGACATCACGGTGGCTTTTGAGGTGGAACTGCCGGAGCTTTACACCGTGACGGGCGCAGAGTACGAGGCGATACACGGCTGCTGGTGCAAGGCTATCAAGGTGCTGCCGTACTTCTGCGTCGTGCATAAGCAGGATTGGTTCATCAAGGAGAAATACATGCCGGAGTTACAGAAGGACGACATGAGTTTCTTGAGCCGTTCCTTTGAACGCCACTTCAACGAGCGTCCGTACCTGAAACACTCCTGCTATCTCTACTTGACCAAGACGACGAAAGAACGTAACCGTATGCAGAGCAACTTCAGTACGCTGTGCCGGGGACATATCATCCCGAAGGAGCTGGACAAGGAAACCGCCGGGAAGTTCATGGAGGCCGCCGAACAGTTCGAGCGCATCATGAACGACAGCGGCTTTGTGAGGCTGCGCCGCCTCTCCACCGACGAGATTGTCGGGACGGAGAAGTCCGCCGGGCTGATAGAGCGTTACTTCTCGCTCATGCCCGAAGGCGACACGACCTTGCAGGACATCGACCTCTCGGCAAAAGAAATGCGTATCGGTGACAACCGCCTGTGCCTGCACACCCTCTCCGACGCGGAGGATATGCCAGGAAAGGTGGCTACCGACATCCGCTACGAGAAACTCTCCACCGACCGCTCGGACTGTCGCCTCTCCTTCGCCTCCCCCGTGGGGCTGCTGCTTTCCTGCAACCACATCTATAACCAGTATGTGATTATCGACAACAGCGAGGAAAATTTGCAGAAGTTCGAGAAGTCCGCAAGGAATATGCAGTCGCTATCCCGATACAGCCGGAGCAACAGCATCAACCGCGAGTGGATAGACCAGTACCTGAACGAAGCCCATTCCTACGGGCTGACCTCGGTACGGGCGCACTTCAACGTCATGGCGTGGAGCGATGACGCGGAGGAACTGAAGCATATCAAGAACGATGTGGGCAGCCAGCTGGCAAGCATGGAGTGCGTGCCGCACCACAATACCATCGACTGCCCGACGCTCTACTGGGCGGCGATGCCCGGCAACGCGGCGGACTTCCCGGCGGAAGAGAGTTTCCATACATTCATCGAGCAGGCGGTGTGCCTCTTCACGGAGGAAACCAACTACCGCAGTTCGCTCTCGCCCTTCGGCATCAAGATGGTGGACAGGCTTACGGGAAAACCGTTGCACCTCGACATCAGCGACCTGCCGATGAAGCGGGGTATCACGACCAACCGCAACAAGTTCGTGTTGGGTCCTTCGGGCAGCGGCAAATCCTTTTTTATGAACCACCTCGTGAGGCAATACTACGAGCAGGGTACGCACGTGGTGCTGGTGGACACGGGAAACTCCTATCAGGGCTTGTGCGAGATGATCCGGTGCAAGACAAACGGGGCGGACGGCGTGTACTTCACCTACACGGAGGAGAAACCGATTTCGTTCAACCCGTTCTACACCGATGATTACGTGTTCGACGTGGAGAAAAAGGACAGCATCAAGACATTGCTGCTGACGCTCTGGAAGTCGGAGGACGACAAAGTGACGAAGACGGAGAGCGGCGAACTGGGCAGTGCGGTGAACGCCTATATCGAGCGTATCAGGGCTGACCGGAGCATCGTCCCCTCGTTCAACACCTTCTACGAGTATATGCGCGACGACTACCGCCGCGAACTGGCGGAACGTGAGATAAAGGTGGAGAAGTCCGACTTCAACATCGACAATATGCTCACCACCATGCGGCAGTATTACCGGGACGGACGCTACGACTTCCTGCTCAACTCCACGGAGAACATCGACCTGCTCGGCAAGCGGTTCATCGTCTTCGAGATTGACAGTATAAAGGAAAATCGCGAGCTTTTCCCTGTGGTGACCATCATCATCATGGAAGCCTTCATCAACAAGATGCGCCGATTGAAAGGCGTGCGCAAGCAGCTGATAGTGGAAGAGGCTTGGAAGGCTCTATCTTCGGCGAACATGGCTGAGTACCTGCGCTATATGTACAAGACCGTGCGCAAGTATTACGGGGAGGCAATCGTGGTGACGCAGGAGGTGGACGACATCATTTCCTCGCCCGTCGTCAAGGAGAGCATCATCAACAACTCCGACTGCAAGATACTCCTTGACCAGCGGAAGTACATGAACAAGTTTGATGCCATACAGTCCCTGTTGGGTCTGACGGAGAAAGAGAAGTCGCAGATACTCTCCATCAACATGGCGAACAACCCGTCAAGGCTCTACAAGGAAGTGTGGATAGGACTGGGCGGCACGCAGTCGGCAGTCTATGCCACCGAAGTTAGTGCTGAAGAGTATCTGGCGTACACCACCGAAGAAACGGAAAAAGTAGAGGTTTACCGTCTGGCGGAACAGTTGGGCGGCGACATTGAAGCCGTCATCCGGCAGCTTGCCGAAAGGCGGAAAAAAGGAATAAATAGAAACAGATTCATCAACTAAAAAAGAAAATGCGTATGAGTATATCAAGAACGAAAATGCTGCAAGTCAGCAAGTGTTTAATCGGGCTGGCGGTCATGGTGCTGCAATCCTGCGACATAACGGACAACCGACGCGACCTGCTTTGCGGGAACTGGGAGAGTGTGGAGGGCAAGCCCGACGTGCTTATCTACAAGGAGGGCGAAGCCTATAAGGTGACGGTATTCAAGCGGAGCGGCATCCGCCGCAAGCTGAAGCCGGAAACCTATCTCTTGCAGGAGGAGAACGGCAATCTGTTCATGAACACCGGATTCCGCATCGACGTGTCCTACAACGAGGCGACGGACATCCTGACCTTCTCGCCGAACGGGGACTACGTGCGTGTGAACCCGAAACCGGACCATCCGATAGGCGAGCAATAAATAATGAAATCCACTAAAATCCAAAGTAACATGAGAACAAGAATAACACTTATTATCTGCCTGTGCCTGTTTGCAGTCGGCAGGGCAAGCGCACAGTGGGCGGTGATAGACCCGTCCAACATCGCGCAGAGCATCGTGAACACCTCGAAGAACGTGGTACACACTTCCACGACCGCCCAAAATATGATAAAAAATTTTCAAGAGACCGTGAAGATTTACGAACAGGGCAAGAAGTATTACGACGCACTCAAATCCGTGAACAATCTGGTAAAGGACGCCCGGAAGGTGCAGCAGACCATTCTGATGGTGGGTGACATCACCGACACCTATGTGACCAGTTTCCAGAAGATGATGCGTGACGACAACTTCACGGTGGAGGAACTGGGAGCCATCGCCTTTGGCTACACCAAGTTATTGGAGGAATCCAACGATGTGCTGACGGAACTGAAGAATGTGGTGAATATCACCACGCTCTCCATGACGGACAAGGAGCGCATGGACGTGGTGGAACGCTGCTACTCCAAAATGAAGCGTTACCGCAACCTCGTGAGCTACTACACCAACAAGAACATTAGCGTGAGTTACCTGCGTGCGAAGAAGAAAAACGACCTTGACCGCATCATGGGGCTGTACGGGAACATGAACGAAAGATATTGGTAGCCTATGAATTTCGACAACCTTCACCAAATTCTGCGCTCGCTCTACGAACAGATGATGCCGCTATGCGGGGACATGGCGGGCGTGGCGAAAGGCATCGCCGGGCTGGGCGCACTCTTTTATGTGGCCTACCGGGTATGGCAGTCGCTGGCGAGAGCCGAACCGATAGACGTGTTCCCTATGCTCCGCCCGTTCGCGATAGGCTTGTGCATCATGTTCTTTCCGACGGTGGTATTGGGTACGATAAACAGCATCATGTCGCCCGTCGTGCAGGGTACGGCAAAGATGCTGGAGGCGGAAACGCTGGACATGAACCGATACCGTGAGCAGAAGGACAAACTGGAGTACGAAGCGATGATGCGCAATCCCGAAACCGCCTACCTCGTGTCAAATGAGGAGTTTGACAAACAACTGGAAGAACTGGGCTGGTCGCCCGGCGACATGGTGACGATGGCGGGGATGTACATCGAGCGCGGGATGTACAACATGAAGAAGGGCATCCGCGACTTCTTCCGCGAGATACTGGAACTGATGTTCCAAGCCGCCGCCCTCGTGATAGACACCATCCGCACGTTCTTCCTCGTGGTGCTGGCGATACTCGGTCCGATAGCCTTCGCCATATCGGTGTGGGACGGCTTCCAAAGCACGCTTACACAGTGGATATGCCGCTACATACAGGTCTATCTGTGGCTGCCCGTGTCGGATATGTTCAGCACCATACTGGCGAAGATACAAGTGCTGATGCTGCAAAGCGACATCGAACGGATGCAGGCTGACCCGAACTTCTCGCTGGATTCGAGCGACGGGGTGTACATCGTCTTCATGATAATCGGCATCATTGGTTACTTCACCATCCCCACGGTAGCAGGCTGGATTATCCAAGCCGGAGGCATGGGAAGCTACGGTCGCAACGTGAACCAGACGGCAGGACGAGCCGGAAGTATTGCGGGCAGCGTGGCGGGCGCAGCCGCAGGAAACGTGGTCGGACGTGCCGGGAAACTGCTGAAATAATCAACTGACAATTAAAAACGAATAAACAACAATGGAATTTAAGTCACTTAAAAACATCGAATCATCGTTCAGGCAGATACGCCTGTCCGGTATCGTCTTCCTCTCGTTGTGTGCCGTAATAACGGTATGGAGCGTGTGGAGTTCCTACCGCTTCGCGGAGCGGCAACGAGAAAAGATTTACGTGCTGGATAACGGCAAGTCGCTGATGCTGGCTCTCTCGCAGGACTTGTCGCAGAACCGTCCGGCAGAAGCGAGGGAACACGTGCGCCGTTTCCACGAGCTGTTCTTCACGCTCTCACCCGAAAAGAGCGCGATAGAGCATAATGTGAAACGCGCCCTGCTATTAGCGGACAAAAGCGTGTACAACTACTATTCGGACTTTGCCGAGAAGGGGTACTACAACCGCATCATCGCCGGGAACATCAATCAGGTGTTGAAGGTGGACAGCGTGGTGTGCGACTTCAACGGCTATCCCTACCGTGCCGTGACCTACGCCACGCAGAAGATCATCCGGCAGAGCAACGTCACCGAGCGCAGCCTCGTGACCACGTGCCGCCTTTTGAACTCGTCCCGTTCGGACGACAATCCCAACGGTTTCACCATCGAGGGCTTCACCATCATCGAAAACAAGGATTTACAAACCATCAAAAGGTAACAGACATGAAGAAAATCAGAAAATCATTTTGGCGTGCGTACTGGAAGCTCCACGACAAAAAGAAAATGCTGGTGGCAAGGCTCAAAGGCTATCTGGACGGTTTGCCCCCGAAAACACGCAAGCGCATCGTGCTGGCGATGCTCGCCGCCTTCACGGTGCTTGCCCTTTACACCTTCGGCAAAGCTGTCTATGACATCGGCAGGAATGACGGCAGCCGGATAGTAACAGACCATGCCGGACAGGTGGAACTGTCCGTAAAGCCGGAAAACAATCATAATGTAATACCTTATTTATATGAAACAGACGAAGAATGAACCTAAAAACGAGAACAAGGCGGCTCCCGACAACGGGAAACCGAAGAAGGAGCGCAAGCCGCTGACCGAAGCCCAAAGGCTGAAACGTCAGAAAATGATAGTGCTGCCCGCTATGGTGCTGGTATTCATCGGTGCTATGTGGCTGATATTCGCCCGTCTTCCGACAAGGAGCAGCAACCGGGAACGGGTGGTTACAATATCGAAATGCCCGACGCTGACAAGGCGAACCGTCAGATCATCGGCGACAAGGTGAAAGCCTACGAACAGGGGGCGATGGAGGAACGGCAGGAGAACCGCAGCCGCACCATGCAGGAGCTGGGCGATATGTTCGACCGCGAAGTGGCGGAAACGGATAGCGGCAGGGACTTCGACCTTGCCAATCCCGGAGGCATGGAAGAGAATGTGAAGTCCGCCCCGAAGACCATCCAATCATCCGCAGCCGCCTACCGCGACCTCAATGCCACGCTCGGCAACTTCTACGAGCAGCCAAAGAACGACAATGCGGATATGGACGAACTGTTAGAGCGTATCGCCTCGCTGGAATCGGAACTGGAAACCGAGAAAGGCAAGGCATCCGCTATGGATGACCAAGTGGCACTCATGGAGAAGTCCTATGAACTGGCGGCGAAGTACATGGGCGGGCAGAACGGCACACAGCCACCTGTCGGACAGGCGGCAGAGCCTTACCCCGTGCAGAAAGCCGGAAAGAACACTGCTGCACCTGTCAGGCAGGTAACGCATCAGGTGGTATCTTCGCTCTCACAGCCGATGAGCAACGCTGAGTTTGTCGCCTCCTTCTCGCAGGAGCGCAACCGCAGTTTCAATACGGCGGTGGGTGTCACGACTGTATCGGACAGGAACACCATATCGGCGTGTGTCTATGGGGCGCAGAGTGTGACTGACGGGCAGGCGGTAAGATTACGGCTGCTGGAGCCGATGGCAGTGGCGGACAAAATCATCCCCCGTAATGCGGTGGTGATCGGCACGGCAAAGATTCAGGGCGAACGGCTTGATATTGAAATCACGTCGCTGGAGTACGCGGGTACGATTATCCCGGTAGAACTGGCGGTGTATGACACGGACGGACAGCCCGGCATCTTCATTCCAAACTCGATGGAGATGAACGCCGTCAGGGAGGTTGCCGCCAACATGGGCGGCTCGCTGGGCAGCAGCATTAATATCTCCACCAACGCAGGGGCACAGCTCGCCTCCGACTTGGGCAAGGGGCTGATACAAGGCACGAGCCAGTATATCGCCAAGAAGATGCGTACCGTCAAAGTGCATCTGAAAGCCGGGTACAAGGTCATGCTATATCAGGACAGAGATTGAAAACAATAACAATCAACGACTAAAAAAACAACAACCAAATTTTTATTTACCACTAAAATCCAAAGTAGAATGAAAAAAGTAATCATCATGCTTGTCCTCGCTATGGGCATCATAACTGCCAACGCGCAGGAGAAGAACGTTGGAAACCGTTGACGAACGGACAACGCTTGAATGTGAACAACCGACCTTGACAAAGGAGGTCTATCCGCAGAAGGAGGCGGACGGCGATCTGTATCACGGGCTGACAAAGAAGCTGACCTTCGACCGCATGGTTCCCCCGCACGGCTTGGAAGTGACCTACGACAAGACCGTCCACGTCATTTTCCCCTCGGAGGTGCGCTATGTCGATTTAGGCTCGCCCGACCTGATTGCGGGCAAAGCCGACGGAGCGGAGAACGTCATCCGCGTGAAAGCTACCGTGCGTAACTTCCCGAACGAAACCAATATGTCGGTAATCACGGAGGACGGGAGTTTCTATACTTTTAACGTGAAGTACGCCTCCGAACCGCTGCTTCTCAACGTGGAGATGTGCGACTTCATCCATGACGGCGAGAAGGTAAACCGCCCGAACAACGCGCAGGAAATCTACCTGAAGGAACTGGGTAGCGAAAGCCCGATGCTGGTGCGCCTTATCATGAAGTCCATCCACAAGCAGAACAAGCGTGAGGTGAAGCACATCGGCTGCAAGCGATTCGGCATCCAGTACCTGCTGAAAGGTATCTACACGCATAATGGTTTGCTCTATTTCCACACGGAGATAAAGAACCAGAGCAACGTGCCTTTCGATGTGGACTACGTCACATGGAAAATCGTGGACAAGAAGGTGGCGAAACGTACCGCCGTGCAGGAGCAGATTATCCTGCCGCTCCGTGCGCAAAACTACGCCACCCTCGTGCCGGGCAAGAAGAGCGAGCGCACGGTATTCACGATGGCGAAGTTCACCATCCCCGATGACAAATGCCTCGTGGTGGAACTCAACGAGAAGAACGGGGGGCGTCACCAGTCTTTCGTGATTGAAAACGAGGACTTGGTACGTGCCAATACCATCAACGAACTTCAAGTGCGCTGACCATGAGAAAATACATCGCAATAATCATCGTGTCGCTTGCCCTTTGTACGGGGCAGGCGCACGCCCAGCGATGCCTGCCGAAGATGCAGGGCATCGAGGTCAGGGCGAATATGGCGGACGGCTTCAATCCCGGCGGCAACGACGGTGGGTACAGTTTCGGGGCGGCTCTTTCCACCTACACGAAAAAGGGGAACAAATGGGTGTTCGGTGGCGAATACCTGTTGAAGAACAACCCTTACAAGGACGGGAAAATACCCGTGGCGCAGTTCACGGCGGAGGGCGGCTACTACTTCAAAATACTTTCCGATGCCCGAAAAATCGTGTTCGTCTATGCAGGGGCTTCGGCTCTTGCCGGATATGAATCAGTGAACTGGGGCGAGAAGGTGCTGCATGACGGCTCCACGCTCCATGACCGGGATGCCTTCATCTACGGTGGTGCGCTGACGCTCGATATGGAGCTTTACGTGGCTGACCGTATTGCCCTGCTTGCCAATCTCCGGGAGCGTTGCCTGTGGGGTGGCGACACGAGGAAGTTTCATACGCAGTGGGGCGTGGGCATCAAGTTTATCATTAACTAACGCACTGCATGGAACGGACGGAAATCGACGCCATGAGGCAGATACCTCTTGCGGACTTCCTCGCACGGTTAGGACATGAGCCTGTCCGAAGAAGCGGCAACGAGTTGTGGTATCGTGCGCCATACCGCAATGAGCGCACGCCCTCTTTCCGTGTGAACGTGGCAAAACAGCTTTGGTACGACTTCGGAACGGGCAAGGGCGGTGACATCTTCACTCTTGCCGGGGAGTTTATCCGAAGCGGTGACTTCATGGAACAAGTGAAATTCATAGCGGAAACCGCCAATATGCCTATGCCTGTTCCCGAAGTGAGTAAACCGACTTTCCTGCCTAAACGGTCAGAACCTGCCTTTGAGGGTAGTGGAAACCGCCCCACTGCTTCATTCTCCACTGACGGACTATCTGGCGGAACGTGGCATCCCTTACGGCATTGCATCCCGGTATTGTTGCCGACTGAATTACGGAGTGCGTGGCAAGCGGTATTTCGCCGTCGGCTTCCCGAACGTAGCTGGTGGATTTGAAATCCGCAGCCGTTTCTTCAAAGGCAGCGTGCCTCCGAAGGATGTGTCGCTGGTCAAAATGGAAAGTTCTCTCAGGCTGATGTGTGCAGCGTGTTCGAGGGCTTCATGGACTTTCTTTCCGCCGTCACGCTCGGATTGGAAACGGGCGACTGCCTTGTGCTGAACTCGGTTTCCAATGTGGAAAAGGCGATGAGGTATTTGGGCGGTTACGGGCGCATAGACTGTTATCTTGACCGTGACGAAGCCGGACGGCGGACGTTGGAAACGCTGAAAGGACACTATGGGGAACGTGTCTGTGACCGTTCCGCACTCTATGACGGTTGCAAGGACTTGAACGAGTATCTGCAACTGACAACGAAAAAAGAAATGAACAATAACTTATAAATCAAAAGACAATGAACATACTGAACAACAAGAACAAGAGAATATCAATCTTCAAGGCGTTGGCACTCTGCCTGTTCGCCGCCGTGTCGCTCACGCTTATTTCGTGTGACGACGATATGGACATCCAGCAATCCTATCCTTTCACGGTGGAAACTATGCCTGTGCCGAACAAAGTGACGAAGGGACAGACGGTTGAAATACGCTGTGAGCTGAAAAAGACGGGCGACTTCGCCAATACCCTATATACTATCCGGTATTTCCAATTCGAGGGAGAAGGAACATTGAAAATGGACAACGGTATTACGTTCCTGCCCAATGACCGCTACCTGCTCGAAAACGGGAAGTTCCGGCTGTACTACACGGCGGATGGTGAGGAAGCACACAACTTCATCGTGGTAGTGGAGGACAACTTCAACAACTCTTACGAACTGGAGTTTGACTTCAACAACAATCGCAACGTAAAGGACGATGGGGCTATTTCTGTTGTCCCAATCGGAAACTTCAAGCCCCTTACTCGATGATGCGTATATTCATGGTAGTCGTCTGTTCGCTTCTTGCGGTCTGTTTTGTGTCCGCACAGATCAGCCGCCGAGAGGGAACGGACGGGCAGGCGGCAATCTACCGTCTGCCACCATTTGGAGAGGGCGGTGTGCTGCACGAAATTCTTTGAGGGCTGGCACTCGGAAAAACATTACCCATACGTGGGATATGCACAAACTTTTGCCGGGCGAAAGGTATTCGGCACGTACCATGACGAAGCGGCAGGCGGACGCGCTCCTGCGGAAAGACCTGCGGAAGTTCTGCGCAATGTTCCGGAAGTTCGGGAAGGATTCGCTCTTGCTTGCCACGCTCGCCTACAATGTCGGTCCGTACCGTCTGTTGGGAAGCGGAAAGATACCCAAAAGCACGCTGATCCGAAAGTTGGAGGCAGGCGATAGGAACATCTATCGGGAGTATATCGCTTTCTGTAACTACAAGGGTAAACGTCATGCCATGCTGCTCAAACGGAGAAAGGCGGTAGCGAAATTATGAAGAAAGTATTTAGGAAAATTCAGAAAGGAACAACAAAAAATGATTGAACGGTTCGTTGAAACCATCTTTATGCAGAAATGCCGTCGTTGCTGTACAAGATTATTTTTCCGTTCTGTCTGATTGTTTCCATGATTAAAACTTGTTTTTTGTGAATGGCATCGCAGATTGGACAAAGGTTTCTTTGCTACTTTCTTTGTCCGCCATCATGCTCACTGAAAGAAAGTAGGCGGCTCTCGCCGCCCCTCCACTCAAAAGCGTGTGTAAAGTCCTGTCACCATCGTGAACATTTCCTCCAGCATATCAAAATAGATACCCTCGTGTACGGCAATGTCCTTTGTCTTGCACTCAAAGGTCTTTTTGCTGAATGTCCTGCGGTAGAAGCGCATATTGTAGAGGTCTGCCCCTTCGTCATAGATGATGTCAAGGCGGTTTGCGCTTGTCTTGTTCCTTGCAAGGCTCATCCGTAAGCCGTTGCCCATGTCGATGAAGTCACGGCTTCCCGTCATGGCGGTGAAGCGTCTTCCGCCTATCTGCTGTAATATCGTCTTTGCTATCATATCCTTTGTTTTTAGGGTTTTAAGGGTTGGCGGTGCGGACACCGCCAACACGTTCAAAATTCTCGTATCTCGGCAATGGGTGTCTGCCGTTGCAGCCATTCCTTCACACATTCCATATTGTACTCGCTCGTGATGACTGCCGTATGGCTGTCGGTGGCGGTGAAACGTGTGCTTTCGTAATCATCTATCCACCCTTTGAGGGTGTCCGTTCCCCACGCTCCGGCATCGTCAAAGATACCGTCCAATGCCGTGAT
>VOFH01000954.1_pt1 | contig 26000 bp, 42 predicted proteins | sample 5384091 | NCBI WGS metagenome assembly VOFH01 (sample SAMN12384727, study PRJNA508395) | human gut metagenome | isolation source: healthy gut G | host: Homo sapiens
GACATACTGGCGTGACGCATGACGGAAAAACAGGCGTCATCGCCACATAGGCCGCCGCTCCCCAGGTGAGAAATGCCCATTTGAACGGATCTGCCGGTAAGTGGCGAGATTTATGGCCCCCGCAAGGACCGAGACGACAGCCAGGAAAATATAGAAGAGCCTGACAGCCCTCTTTATCTTATTCTTATCGCCGCCGACCACCGGATACCGCCCTTTGTCATGTTCCCGGTCGGAAATCCTGTTGCTCTCGAGTTCCACAGGGATCCCCTGCTTTCCAGAAACCGGAAGAAATACTTCCGGCAGCCGGTTCTCCGCCATAGCGCTGGCAAAGGAGAGGCAGAGTTTTCCATCATAGGCAACCGCCCTTGCACTTCATCCTCTGCTTCGGGGACGCGCCCACGAGGAGCTGGAAAGATTCCACTTGATCCCGCAGCTCCTCCCGGACATCCATCCGCCCGATATTTGAAAATGTCATTGTATGGGCGCGGGTACTGTGCAGAAAGATCATCTGCATCGCTAGGTGCTTCACAAACAGTGGGATCGCCCGCACATACCATTTTTCTCGTTCCCCACAGTGTAGGAGATCGTCTTCTCCAGGCGCTCCTTCACGATCTGTTCGTCCATCTGGCGGCTCACCGCCTCCAGGACCTCCGAAAGCTTTCCGGTGCCCGCCGCTCCGACCAGGAGATATTGATGACCGCAAAGAAATTTGCTAACGTCTCCGACTCGAAAAAACTTCTCAGATTCACCGGAAGATTTAACGCTGCCGGACGCTTCATCTCTTTTCCGTCTGTCTCGGTCTGGATGATGGACCACGGCTGCCGCCAGGTATTTCGTGATACTGACTCCCACCTCTTTGCTGCGTTTCTTAGGTCATCCCATGGAACGTCCCATGGAGCACCGCCATCTGGTCAAAGGGAAGAAACTCCCCGCTCACCTGGATCGCAGGCCGGCTCTCGTAGCGCTTGGGGGCAGTTTTTTATAATAACGGAGATCATAATAGTCTTATGAATATCTTACAGAAAATTTTTACAGACCATTACGAAGAAATTAAATATACTCTTCATCCCAGAAAAACTGAGATAGAAAATATCGACAAGATGATTAACTGTGGCGATTCATCATTCGGCGGCGCAATGTATGGCTGTCCTCACTGCGGAAAACTCAAATTCGTTCCTTTCCGCTGTCACAGCCGTTTCTGCCCTACCTGTGGCAACAAATATGCCATAGAACGCACCACCAGTATGTCCTTTAAGCTGGTAAATGTCACACATCGCCATTGCGTTTTCACAATCGATGAAAATCTTCGCGAATCCTTTCTCAAGGATCGTTCTCTGCTCGATTGTCTGTTCCACTCTGTAAACAGCGTGATCTCTCGTATGTTCTACAAAATGAATAAGTCCAAAAACTTCACGCCCGGTTTCATTATGGTTTTACATACTTTTGGCAGAGACCTGAAATGGAATCCGCACATCCACTGCCTCTTATCTGAAGGCGGATACAGTGACGATGGTTTTTGGCGCCATGTCAAACACTTTAATTACACTTATTTACGTAATGCTTTCCGCACTGCTCTGCTTAATGAAATGGAGTCCAAAATCGGTCCTTCTTTCAAAAAAAGTGAAAGCGGATTGCTATACGGAGCATAAGCACGGTTTTTACGTTTATGCCAAACCGAACAAATGTGACCCCAAAACAGTTGTCAAATATATCGGTCGATATCTGGGGCGTCCTGTCATCGCTACATCCAGAATTGATAAATACGATGGCGAAATGGTTACTTTCCATTACAACCGACATGAAGACGAACAATACATAGAAGAAACGGTTCCTGCCATGGAATTCATTCAACGATTGATCCGGCACATACCAGAAAAGCATTTCAAAATGATCCGTTATGGAGGTCTCTATGCCCGCCATCGGAAGATTGATTCCAAGCTCCATCGTGCCATTTCAAAAAAAGTAAACATCCTATTTATCGCAGCTTCAATCAGTGGAGAACTGCTATTCTTTCCTCTTTCGGTTATGACCCTCTGGAATGTCCAGACTGTAAACACAAGATGATGTTTCTTGAACTTTATTACAATCACAAACGCGTATCTCTCGAAGAACTTTACGAGAAAGCAATGTCCAAATCTCGTGGAAAACGTTCCTCGGCATAAATTCCTCAGGTTTTATGATATAATCCTCTGAAAGGAGGATAAACTACCATGAAACAAAACATCGAGGAATTACGCAAAAATATATGGATAATCCCCAGAAGGTATAACTTCCAAGGACATTCGCCTTATGAGCGAAGAAGAACTTCTGGATATGGATTATTTTCTAAATGATGACGAACTTGATGACGATTTTGGAGAGGAAGGCTTTTATATCTTCTAAACCAACATTCGTCATACTTGTTGTGCCCGCCTCTGTGCGGGCCCTTTCAATTCAAGAGAGCGCCGCAGGCTCCTCATCAGTCATAACCTCCGGAGTGATGCCCGCGCGTCTCGCGAGAGCCACTGCCATCTCGTTGAACCCTTCCTTGTTCGGCTTCGCGTAGAAGATAGAAAGGCCGAACCGGTTCACCAGGGACAGCTTTTCCTCCATGGTGTCGGACCGGTGCATGTCCTCTCCGTGCTCCATGTCCTCTATCCTTCCACGTCTCCTTGATGAGGTGGCGGCGGTTGGAGGTGGCATAGATCAGCACATTATCCGGCTTTGTCTCCACGCCTCCCTCAATGACGGCCTTTAAGAACTTATACTCGATCTCAAACTCCTCGAAGGACAGATCATCCATATAAATGATGAACCGGTAATTCCGGTTCTTCACCTGGGCGATGGCGTGGAGAGATCCTTGAACTGGTGCTTGTAGATCTCAATCATCCTGAGGCCCGATCATAATACTCGTTCAGGATAGCCTTGATGCTGGTGGACTTACCTGTACCGCTGTCACCGAATAACAGCACGTTGTTCGCCGCTTTTCCGTCACAGAATGCCTGGGTGTTCTCCACAAGTTTCTTTTTTGGAGCTCATAGCCAATGAGATCGTCCAGCATCACGGTATCCATGTTGTTGATCGGCAGGAAGCGGATGGATCCGTCCTTGTTCTCAGCAATGCGGAATGCTTTGTTGAGTCCGAACATGCCGACACCGTAATCTTTGTAGAACTCCGTCACATACTGGAAGAAATCTGCGCCTGACTCTGCCGTCTCAAGCTTCTCACTTAAGTTTCTCACTTTCTCGCTGACATTTTTATTGTACATCAGTTTTTTTTGCGGATTGCCTGGTAGTGGGTCAGCTGTGTGAAGCAATCGATGGAGAGTTCTTTCTCCAGCCAGGAAAAATCGTAATCGAACAGTTCCTTGAACATGTCGAAATCGTGGGTCACAAAGTTGTTGACCGTTCCTTCCTGAGCCCCCATCTTCTCACAGACGAGGCTGAACGGATTCTCATTCGTGATCAGGAGGAATGTCAGGTAGTTGTGCCATAAGTTCTTGTCAAAAGCGTAGTCTGTGGCAACCGTCAGAAGATTCTTCACCTGGTGGGAAAACGCGACCTCTGAGCGCCGCCTTCGTCCTGTCCCATCTTTCAGTTTCTCACAGATATCAGAAAGCTGCCAGAGGATCGAGTCCTCCGGCAGTTTTCCGTATACCAGCAGATTGGATACGATCTGGTTCATATAGTTTCCTCTCTTTCCGGGATTTTTCCGAAACCTGGCAGCCTTCAGAAACTGCCGTATGGCATTTTCCGTCGGATACCTGGTAAAAAGGCGGCGCAGCTTCCAAAATAAGCCCGCCGCCTTTTATATATCATGCGATACCAGGGTTCCAAGATCAAAGCCTTTTGCAAGCAAGCTTGCCAAAGGCCTTCCGACCTTTTTGACCCCAGGTATCAAATTACTTACGATGGCACCCTTATCCGCAGAGGATACGTTCTTCGCATAGCGCTTTAAGTATCCTGTCAGCTTCTTCGGCTCGCGGATCTTCATGGTCTTCTCTCTCTTCCATCTCCTCATCGGAAAACCAGCAGCTTTATGCTGTAATTTGGAATGTCGATGGCGATCTTGTCGCCGTCTTTGATGTAAGCGATCGGGCCGCCTGCGGCTGCCTCCGGGGAGATATGTCCAATAGCTGCACCGCAGGATGCGCCTGAGAAACGTCCGTCTGTAATAAGAGCAACGGTTGTGTCAAGTTTCATACCAACGATCGCGGATGTCGGAGAAAGCATTTTCCTCATTCCAGGCCGCCTGCCGGTCCCTCATAACGGATGACAACGATGTCGCCCGGAACGATCTTTCCAGCGTAGATCGCTGCGATCGCCTCTTCCTCGGAATCAAAGCACTTTGCGGTACCTGTGTTGACTAACATCTCCGGTTTTACAGCGGAACGCTTTACGATCGCGCCGTTCGGAGCCAGATTTCCGAAAAGGACGGCAAGTCCGCCGGTCTTTGTGTATGGATTGTCTAACGGACGGATCACTTCCGGATTGCGGTTTACGGCACGGGCAACGTTCTCAGCAACAGTCTTTCCTGTTACAGTCTTGCAGTCGCCGTGGATCATACCGGCATCGAGAAGTTCTTTTAATACTGCGGAGATTCCGCCTGCCTCCAGGAGATCCTGCATGTGGTGATGTCCTGCCGGTGCGAGGTGGCACAGGTTCGGAGTCTTCTCACTGATCGCGTTGATCATGTGAAGATCAAGAGTGATATCAGCCTCATGGGCAATTGCAAGAAGATGAAGCGCGGAGTTTGTGGAACATCCGAGAGCCATATCGGTTGTTAAAGCGTTCTCGAATGCTGCCGGTGTGATGATATCGCGCGGACGAACATCGTCAGCTAAGAGTTTCATAACCTGCATACCTGCAGTCTTTGCGAGACGGACACGCTCAGCGTATACAGCCGGGATCGTACCATTTCCCGGAAGACCGAGGCCAAGAACCTCTGTTAAGCAGTTCATGGAGTTTGCCGTGAACATACCGGAACAGGAACCGCAGCCCGGGCAGGAGCTTCCTCGATCTCAGCGAGTTCTTCGTCGTTGATCAGATTTGCTTTTCTGGCACCAACTGCCTGAATACAGTATTTAAATCTCTCTGGTTGATGGAGAGCATCGGACCGCCGGATACGAAGATACACGGAAGGTTCAGACGCATTGCTGCCATTAACATACCCGGAACGATCTTATCACAGTTCGGGATGAATACGAGTGCGTCGAAGCAGTGTGCCTTTACCATACATTCGATGGTATCTGCGATCAGCTCACGGGAGCTTAAAGAGAAGTGCATTCCATCATGGCCCATGGCGATACCATCGCAGACACCGATGGTATTGAACTCCATCGGAGTTCCACCTGCTGCAAGGACGCCGTCCTTTACGGCACGGGCGATAGTCTGTAAGTGCATATGTCCCGGTGCTACTTCATTGAAAGAGTTTACAACGCCGATAAACGGGCGACGCATCTGCTCATCGTTGTATCCGTCTGCCTTTAACAGGGAACGGTGCGGCGCATGTTCTACGCCTGCTTTTTACTTTATCTGAATTCATTGTTTTTCTCCTTATGAAATCCAGAGCCAGGCGGTGATGCCTGGCCCTGAAGAATTTTATTAGGGTTTCGTTGCCCCGCAGTGCCACACTCGCGGACTTGCGTCCGCTCGTGCGCGGGCATTCGCCCTATGAATCCGCCGGCAAAGATTCACTTATGTGCAAGCACAACGTGAATCTTTCCTCGTCGGATTCGTTGCCCCTGCAGTGCCACACTCGCGGACTTGTGTCCGCTCGTGCGCGGGCATTCGCCCTATGAATCCGCCGGCAAAGATTCACTTATGTGCGAGCACAACGTGAATCTTTCCTCGTCGGATTCGCACTGCTCATTGCTATCGCGACTATTTAGCCTCGTCAAGATCCTGTGTCTGCTTCCAGCCCATCTTTGCTCTTAACTCGCGGCCTGTCTTAGCTGCAAGTGTATCAGGATCCAGTTCTTAGCGAATGTACCATCCTGGATCTCTGTTAATACCTGCTTCATAGCCTTCTTAGCTTCGTCGCCGATGATTCTCTTACCGCTTACATAGTCACCATACTCAGCAGTATCGGAGATGGAGTATCTCATTCCCTCAAATCCGGCGTTGAAGATCAGATCCACGATCAGCTTCATCTCATGGATACACTCAAAATATGCGTTCTCCGGCTTATATCCGGCCTCCACCAGCGTATTGAAACCCTTCCATCAAGGCGCATACGCCGCCGCAGAGGACTGCCTGCTCACCGAAGAGGTCGGTTTCTGTCTCTTCTTTAAAGGTAGTCTCTAAGATCCCGCCTCTGGCTCCGCCGATGCCTGCCGCATAGGCCTTTGCCACCTCCATGGAATTTCCGGCAGGGATCCTGCTCCACGGCCACCAGACACGGCACGCCCTTTCCGGCCACATACTGGGAACGGACGGTGTGGCCCGGACCCTTGGGAGCGATCATGATCACGTTCACGCCGGCCGGCGGGATGATCTGTTTAAAGTGGATATTAAAACCATGGGCAAAGCACAGGGTCTTTCCGTCGGTCAAATTTTCCCTGATATCGTTTTTATAAAGAACCGCCTGCTTTTCATCGTTTACCAGGATCATGATGATATCGGAGGCCTTTACGGCATCAGCGGTATTCATTACAGTAAAGCCGTCCTCTTTTGCCTGTACGGCAGATTTAGAGCCCTCATACAGACCCACCACCACGTCACAGCCGGAATCCCTTAAGTTCAGCGCATGGGCATGGCCCTGGGAACCGTATCCGATTACAGCGATCTTCTTTCCGTCCAGAAGTGATAAATTGCAGTCTCTCTCATAATACATTGTAGCCATAGTTTTTTCTCCTTTTTTATATATAAAATTTGGTTAAAGCCTTTTTTCATCCGCGCTTACGGTTCCGGCTGATCTTCCTCCGCCTCCCTGGGGGCGACGCTTAAGGTATTGTCCCAGCCGATCCCGATGGCGATATCTCGGAGCTGCTTAACTCCAGGATCCCAAACTTGCGGATCTTCTCCACGAAGGAATCCACCTTTTCCTTGGTCCCTGTGATCTCGGCAGTCGGTGTTCTTCTCCAAAGTCCACCACCTTCCCTCCGTATTCATTGATCAGCTCCAGCACCTGGTGCTTGGAGGAGCCGCGCTCCGTTCCGGTCAGATGCATCTTTACAAACATATGCTGGGCAAATAATGTATGCTCCTGTTCCAGAAGGGCCACAGTCTTCACGTCATAAAGCTTATAAAGCTGGCGTACCACCTGGTCCTTCATATACTCATCTCCCGTGGACACGATGGTGAGCCGGGTGTATTCCGGGTTCTCTGTGGGTCCGGCGGAGATGGCGTCGATGTTATAGCAGCGCTTGGCGTAAAGTCCGGCGATCCGGTCCAGGACACCAAAGCGGTTGTTGACGATCATGGCCAACGGCAAATCTCTCTTCCATAGGCTTATCCTTTCACTATCATGTCTCTGGCCGACCGGCCCGGCGGGATCATGGGGAGCACCTTTTCGTCCATACCGATATGGCAGTCGATGAGCACCGGTCCGTCGCTCTGATCCGCCTCGTCCAGGGCTTTCTTCAGCTCCTCCATGGTATGGGCAGAAACTCCTTTTGCCCCGAAGGCCTCTGCCAGGGCCGGAAAATCCGTCCTCCGGTCCAGGGTGGTATGGGAGTAATGGCAATCGTAAAAGATCGTCTGCCACTGTCTCACCATGCCTAAAACATCGTTGTTCATCACCACAATGGTCGAGGGGCAGGTTCTGGCTCACCGCCGTGGCCATCTCGTTTAAATTCATCCCGAAGCTTCCATCCCTGTAAAAAGCACTGTCCGCTTTCTTCCATTGGCGATGCAGCCTCCGATGGCGGCTCCCAGGCCGTAGCCCATGGTCCCCAGGCCGCCGGAGGTCAGAAGCCTCTGGGGCTTTTCAAATTTATAGAACTGCATGGTCCACATCTGGTGCTGTCCCACGTCGGTGGCCACCACCGTGTCCGCGTCCCCGCGGCTGTTCACCTCTTCAATGATCGCCCTGGGACTGAAGCCCTTTGCAGGCGGCAGGACCTCCGCGCTCTTATACTCTTCGATCTGGCGGAGCCAGTCCGGATGCTCACACTGGGGAAGCACATCCAGGATCCTTTGAAGGATCATCTTCACATCTCCCCACATGCTGATATCGGGACTCACATTCTTTCCGATCTCCGCCCGGTCGATATCGATATGGACCGTCATGCATTTGCTGGTATATTCATTCAGGTCGCCGGTGGCCCGGTCCGAAAACCGCACGCCCACAGCAAACAGCAGATCGCACTGGGACTGGGCCATGATGGAGGCGTACTGTCCGTGCATGCCGCACATGCCCAGGTTCAGCGGATAAGAGGCCGGCACTGAGGTAAGGCCCATCATGCTGAGTCCCACTGCCGCATCTAACCGCCTTGAAAGCTCCAGGACTTCTTTTTCAGCACCCGAGGCGATCACGCCGCCGCCCGCATAAATAAACGGCCGCTTTGCTTTTTTACCATTTCCAGCAGCTCGTCCAGGCGGCTGATGCTGGTCTTTCTCTCCTTCTTCACAGAAGGCGCCTTCATATCCGGATCGTATTCCCACTCAGCCGCCTGGACGTTTTTTGGGATATCGATGAGCACCGGCCCCTTCCTCCCGTCATTGGCGATCTCAAAGGCCTCCTGGATCGTCCTCTGGAGATCCTTAATATCCCGCACCATGAAATTGTGCTTCACGATGGGCTGGGTGATCCCCACGATATCCACCTCCTGGAAGGAGTCCTTCCCCGAGACTGTTTACCGCGACGTTTCCTGTGATCGCGACCATGGGTACGGAATCGAGGTAGGCGTTTGCGATTCCTGTCACCAGGTTCGTCGCACCGGGCCACTGGTGGCCAGGACCACGGCTGCTAAGACATGTCCGATACGGTCAGACGCAAGATAGAGTTCATTATAGATATCAAGCACTGCGCCGCCCGGATATCCAAATATCACTTCACTCCCTGATGGATCAGCTCCTCCACCAGGATCCGTGCACCATTCATTTTCATAGCTGTTTTCCCCTCATCTGGTTTCTTTCGGAATGTCCGGCTCTGTCAGACATTCCCGTCTTTTCTTTTTTCTGGTGCGGACAAATGTCCGTATCAAAATTCAGGTATAAAAAGCCTTACAGCGTTACACTGTAAGGCTTTGGGCTTTTCTTCGTAACTTGTTCTTTCAAGTTTCTATCAGGCAATCCCGGATTCAGTATAACGCAAATAAGCATTCCCGTTCACGACGATAATGCTGACGATAATTCGAATCACGACTGCGAGTAGAATAAGATTCGTCATATCTTTGCGTCTCCTTTCCAATTGCCCTTCAGCAATGTTGCTACGTTTTATTATAAGCACTTTGTCAAAAAATTGCAAGTAATTTCTTTTTATAGCTTGTATGAACCAAAGTTATAAAACATTGCCCGCTCGTAAATGCCTTTTTGTTTATCAGGAAATTCCTTCGCGTTTCCTGTTAAAAAAAACTCTGCAGGCACCGGGATTTCCCGGTCTGCAGAGCTGCTCCTATTTCAAATTATTTTTTACAGTTTTGAGTATCCGTACGGATTGATCAGCGCATCCAGTTTCTTTCCCTCCTTACATAACGGACAGTTCCTGTAATCGCTGTACTGGTAATCCGGAACATCTTTTTAATCCGAATACCGACTTGATCGGAATCCCATTGACATTCTCAAGCGCGCTGAATACTGCGGAGATCCCTGAATAATTCCTCCATAGTACTGGACACCCTCGATCGCCTTGTTGATCGTCAGACCTGTTGTCACGGTCGCGGTGAGGATCAGCACATTCTTTCCGTTGATCATTGCGCGATAATTGTCCTTAAACACGATCTGGCTGTTGCTGTTGAACTCCGGTTTGATAACGTAGATCGTCTTGTGGGCGTTCTTCGACATGAAACCGCCTTTTGTCAGCTCCTGTGCAAGAAGCGTTCCGATCACTTCGGTTCCTTCCATGCATACGATTGTATCGACGATCATATCGTACAGATACATATGTACGAGTGCCTGGGCAATTCCTCCCGCCTCACTCAGACGGCTCTTTACCGTCGTCAGGTCAAAATAGTAATTCGTGTGGGCATGATTCGTTGCAAAATGTCCCTTTACGATTTTTAACGGGGTATCTGTACCGGTCGTCTGAATTTTGTTATACTTTAACTCCATACACGATCCTCCTTATTCAAATCTCACGTTTACTGTTATTTAACTACATTATACCGAATTTTCACATACTGTTCAAGGATTTTTCCTGTTTTCTACCAGGTTTTTTCCCGGTTTTTTCTACCACGCAAGGACCTCATGCCCGGTCTCTGTCACGAGTACCATGATCTCCCTCTGGGCAGACGGAAGCCTGTCATCGGTATAGATCGTCCAGCCGTTGCTGTCATCCACAAAGATATCCGGACGGCCCATATTGATCATCGGCTCGATAGTAAAAATCATCCCCGGTGCCATAAGCATCTCCTCACCCCGTCTTGTCACATAGCTTACAAACGGGTCCTCATGGAACTCAAGGCCGACGCCGTGACCGCCGACTTCCTCGACAATGGTGTATCCGTTCTTCTTCGCGTAATCATGGACTGCCTGTCCCATATCTCCTAAGAATCCCCATGGTTTTACCTGTTCAAGACCTTTTTCCACAGCTTCGTTCGTGACACGGACAAGTTTTTCCTTTTCCGGATCCACGTTGCCGATCAGGAACATTCTGGACGAATCAGAGAAATATCCGTGGAGGATGGTGGACACATCCACGTTGATGATATCGCCCTCCTTTAAGACCACGTCCTCTGACGGGATCCCGTGGCACACCTGGGCGTCGATGGAGGTGCAGACGCTTTTGGGGAAGTCCCTCATAATTTAACGGTGCCGGGATCCCTCCGTGCTTTGTTGTATAATCATACACCCACTGGTCGATCTCCTCCGTGGTAATTCCCGCTCTGATGTGCTCCGCCACATAGTCAAGGACTGCCACATTCAGTTTTCCGCTCTCACGAATCCCCTCGATCTGTGCCGGTGTCTTGATGATCTTGTGGGACGGAACCTCGTGGCCCTGCGAAGCGGGCACGACTGATCTTCTGGTCAAATGCCATATGGCACTCACAATATGGCTTCCCGCTTCCACACCAGCATGGATCATTTTTTCCGATTCTGCGAAACATAATTTTTCCTCTTTTCTATCTGTTTTTGCATTTCTGCATCGCACAGGATTTTCAACAAAAAATGTGCCTGGCACATTCTCGCGCCTCACGCAGTCGTGTGCGGCAATCTATATCTTCGCGTGATTGCACATTAGAAAATTCCTGTCCGTGTACAGGAATTGCGTTTGCGAATTTTTTATTTTCCTGTATAATATCCTTATCTATCATAACGTCGGAGACTCTGTTTGTCAAATAAGTCTCCTGAGAAAATATGCCGTTAATATCGCGGGCGTGGATTTTCCGGACTGAAAATCCCCCGCGTTGCAGAGGCGGCTTTAAAGAAAGTGAGGAATTTACATGAATGTACTGATCACCGGCTTTGAGCCGTTCGGCGGCGAGACGATCAACCCGGCATGGGAGGCCGTAAAAGCCATGAAAGACGAGATCGCCGGGGCAACGATCACAAAGCTGCAGATCCCGACCGTAGTCGCTAAATCCATTGCGAAAATCCATGAAAAGATGAAGGAGCTCCAGCCGGATATGGTCATAAGCGTCGGCCAGGCAGGCGGCAGGTTCGGCGTAACGCCGGAGCGTGTTGCGATCAATGTAACAGATGCAAAGGATCCCCGATAACGAAGGAAACCAGCCCATTGACGAGCCGGTATTTGCGGATGGGGATGCCGCGTACTTCAGCAATCTTCCCGTGAAGGCCATGGTTCAGGAGATCCGAAATGCCGGTTATCCTTCTACCCTCTCCAATACCGCAGGAACCTATATCTGCAACCATGTGATGTACGGGATCCTCTATTATATCCATAAGGAATTCCCGGATGTCCGCGGCGGCTTTATCCACGTTCCGTATGCCGTTTCCCAGGTTGTCAATAAACCGGCGACCCCGTCTATGGCCATTGCGGATATTACGGCTGCATTGGAAGCGGCGGTGAAGGCGGCTGTTGAATATGAGCAGGATATCAAAGTGGTTGGGGGAGAGACACACTAAAAGTCACTTCTGTCGCACAAAAAACTTCATCTCCGGAATTTTTTCAGGCTGTGATATCAGTCTGAAGTTTTCCAGAGATGAAGTTTTTCTGTAACTGTTCAGTAGGTCTGCGCACTTGCTACGCTGACCGTAAGAAAACATAGGCTGGAGGGCAAAATCCCATCAGCGAAGCTGATCTGGAATGGATTTTTTTGCGTGTAACTATGAAGGTACTGAATAGTTACGTTTTTCTTTTATCCGGATTCCGGACTGCCTTTCGAGGCACCCGCCCGGAATCCGGTTTTCTGATTATTCTTTTGTTCCTCTCTCCGCAGACGCGTTGAGCTTTCCGTCGACCACGTCGATCCTGATCGTATCTCCGGTGTGGACGCCATCCGACAGGATCAAGCGGGCTGCCAGAGTCTCCACATTCTTCTGCAGATATCTCTTAAGCGGTCTTGCGCCGTATACCGGATCATAACCGTTGTCCACGATAAACTGCTTTGCAGTATCGGAAAGTGCAACCACAAGCTCTTTATCCGCCAGACGCTTGTTGATATCGGCAACAAGCAGATCGATGATGCTTCCGATGTTGTTCTTTGTAAGCGGCTTTGAAGAGGATAGTCTCGTCCAGACGGTTTAAGAACTCCGGACGGAAATGGGCACGCAGATCATTCATGACCTCAGCCTTTGCCTCCGGCTTAATATCACCGTTCTCGTCGATACCGTCAAGCAGGTACTGCGATATTGGAGGTCAGGATAATGATCGTATTCTTGAAGTCCACGGTCTTGCCCATGGAATCCGTGATACGGCCGTCATCCAGTACCTGTAACAGTACATTGAATACATCGGGATGTGCCTTCTCGATCTCATCGAACAAAACGACACAATACGGTTTTCTGCGGACTGCCTCTGTGAGCTGACCGCCCTCATCGTATCCGACATATCCTGGCGGCGCCCCGATCAGACGGGATACGGAGTATTTCTCCATGTATTCACTCATATCGATCCGGACCATGTTGTTCTCATCATCAAACAGACTTGCCGCAAGTGTCTTTGCAAGCTCTGTCTTGCCGACACCGGTAGGTCCGAGGAACAGGAAGGAACCGATCGGCTTTGTCGGATCCTTTGATCCCGGCCTTTGGAACGGATGATCGCGTCTGTAACCTTCTCGACTGCCTCATCCTGACCGACCACACGTTTGTGCAGCTCATCGTCCAGATGAAGGGTCTTGTTTCTTTCACTTTCCGTGAGTTTTGCAACCGGGATGCCCGTCCAGCGGGAGATGATCCTTGCGATCTCATCTTCGGTAACGCTCTCATGGACAAGGCTCAGATCTGCGTTTTTACCTTTCTCTTCCTCTTCCTTCAACTCTTTTCAAGCTGCGGAAGCTTACCATACTGGAGCTCTGCTGCCTTATTCAGATCATATTTCTGCTGTGCATCCTGGATCTGACGATGGACTGCCTCGATCTCCTCACGGATGGAGGACTTTATCAAACCGTCGCCTTCTCGTTCTGCCACTGGGCCTTCTGAGTCGCGAACTGATCATGGAGCTCCGCCAGCTCCTTCTGAAGATCCGCAAGGCGTTCCTGACTTAAATGATCTGTCTCTTTCTTAAGAGCCGCCTCCTCGATCTCAAGCTGCATGATCTTTCTGGAGAGTTCATCCAGCTCCGTCGGCATGGAATCGAGCTCCGTCTTGATCATTGCGCAGGCTTCATCCACGAGGTCGATAGCCTTATCCGGAAGGAAACGGTCGGTGATATAACGGTTGGAAAGGGTTGCCGCCGCTACAAGCGCGGAATCGGTGATCTTTACACCATGGAAACTTCATAACGGTCCTTCAGTCCACGAAGGATAGAGATCGTATCCTCGACGGTGGGCTCTTCAACCATAACCGGCTGGAAACGTCTCTCAAGTGCCGGATCCTTCTCAATATATTGACGGTACTCATCCAGTGTCGTCGCACCGATACAGTGCAATTCACCACGGGCCAGCATGGGCTTCAACATATTGCCCGCATCCAATGCGCCTTCGGTCTTGCCGGCACCGACGATGGTATGCAGTTCATCGATGAACAAAATGATCTGTCCCTCGCTCTTTCTCACATCATCAGAACGGCTTTTAAACGTTCCTCAAACTCACCACGATATTTCGCACCCGCTACAAGAGCACCCATATCCAAGGAGAAGATTTCTTCTCTTTCAGGCCCTCCGGTACATCACCGCGTACAATACGCTGTGCCAGACCCTCCACAACTGCGGTCTTACCTACACCGGGTTCACCAATGAGCACGGGGTTATTTTTTGTCTTTCTGGAAAGGATTCGGATCACATTACGGATCTCGGAATCACGGCCGATCACCGGGTCCATCTTCTGTTCTCTTGCTCTTTTCTACCAGATCAGAACCATATTTGTTCAAGGTATCATAGGTTCTTCCGGATTATCACTGGTAACTCTCTGATTACCTCTGACGGTTGATAATGCCTGTAAAAAATCCTTCTCGGTCGATCCCCCACTTCACGGAAAAGTTCCTTCATATCTTTGTTCGGCATATTTTATCATTGGCAGGAACAGATGCTCAACGGAGACATATTCGTCTCCCATCGCCTTTTGCTTCGTCTTCGGCATGTACCAGACTTTGTTCAGATCCTGTCCGACATACTGCTGTCCGCCCTGGACTTTCGGACGTTTCTGAATGGCTTCTTCTACTCTGTTAATGATGAGGTTCTTATCAAGCCCCATCTTTCCATCAGCTTTAAGATCAGACTGTCATCCCTGTTAACAGACTTACCAGGAGATGTTCCTGGTCGATCTCTTGATTTGCCATATTCCATAAGCAATACGTTCACAGTTCTGGACAGCCTTCCACTGATTTCTGTGTAAATTTATCAATATTCATATAGACAACCTCCTTTTCACTCTTGTTCTGTTTGCAATATAACATTAATCGTTTTATCAGCATTTTCATCCCTCGAGGGCTAATTTTTTAATTTTTTTGCCACGTGGCATTGCTTCGCGTGGTTTCTGTTCTTACCGCTCGAGGCTGTCATTATCACCCTTCAATGGAAATATAATTTTTCTTTTCTTCCACTGGTTTTCTTCCTCTTTCGGAATCCACTGAAGAGAGGATTCCGTTCTCGTATTTCGGATGTACATCCTCTTACGGATCGTGTTCGCCAAGATAGAAGGTTCTGCTCAGAGCACCTGCATAACGTTCCTTTCGGATGTATTTGCCTTTCTTATCTTCCTCGTCTTTATCCAGTCCTTTCTCGGCACTGACGGTCAGATAACCATCATTCAGTTCCATCTGGATCTCATCTTTCTTAAATCCCGGAAGATCGATATCAAGCTCATACGTCTTTTCTGTCTCTCTGACATCTGTCTTCATCAGTCTGGATACATTCTTACCATACAGCGGATCCTTCTTTTCTGTAAAGAACTTCTCATCAAACGGAAACATATTATCAAATAAACTTTCTCCAAAAAATACTCGGCATATACATAAATCATTCCTCCAATCAGAATTCCTGTTTTCTTGTTTGTTTAGTTCAGAAAATTCTTATCCGTATAGAGTAACATGTACCGCTTAAAAATCCACCGCTTTACATTTTCGCCAGTTTTTGCTATAATAATGCTACATCGTGTGGCGTTTCTGCGTAAATCCGGTTGCAGAAGCGCCACACTTTTTTATCTCCGTTTAAATTGAAAGAAGGTGGGAAGTGAACGATAAAGAACAATTTTATAGACAGATCGTGTTGCAGAAATGCGTAAGTCCGGATTTTAAGGAGCTTACGCATTTCTTATTTTTTAGAAAAAGGAGATTATTAGATTATTATGGAAATTGGAAATCAGTTTTTGGGGACAGAGCGTATCGGGAAGCTGATGCGGCAGTACGCCGTTCCCTGCATTATCTCGCTATTGGTAGGTGCGCTCTATAACATTGTTGACCAGATTTTTATTGCAAACGCCAGCTACCTCGGCTCCTACGGAAACGCGGCGAATACGGTTGTTTTTCCGCTGACGGTTGTGGCGCTGGCCATTGCAGTTATGATCGGCGACGGCTGCTGTGCCTTTGTCAGCATGGCGCTTGGCCGGAATGAAACAGCCCGGGCAAAGCGCAGTGTCGGCAATGCGGTAGTTTTGATCATTGTAGGAAGTCTTATCCTGACCGCCGTATATCTGATCTTTGCAAACAGCATCATCGCCATGTTTGGCGGTACGGTCAATGAGGAAACCTACCGGCATTCACAGGAATATTTCTTCTACATTACTCTTGGGATTCCGTTTTATATGTTCGGTCAGGCTATGAATCCTATTATCCGTGCAGACGGGAACCCGAAATTTGCCATGATTTCCACACTGGCAGGCGCTGTTATCAACATCATTCTTGACCCGATTTTCATTTTCGGCCTTCAGTGGGGCATGATGGGTGCAGCTGTAGCCACAGTGATTGGTCAGGTGGTGACGGCAATTCTCGCTGTCTGGTATCTGGTGCACATGCGGATCATCAAGCCGGAAGCCGGTGACTATGCACTTTCTCCAAATATATTCGGACGGATGCTCCCCCTTGGTATTACCAGCTTTCTCTCAGATCAGCCTTGTGGCCGCAATGGCAGCGATCAACAATATGCTCCGTAAATACGGTGCATTGGACGCTGTGTTCTCACAGGAGCAGTACGCACAGATCCCCATGGCAGTCGTCGGGATCGTAATGAAGTTTTTCCAGATCGTCATCTCGATCGTAGTCGGCATGGCTGCCGGCTGTATTCCGATCGTCGGCTACAACATGGGTGCAGAAAAGACCATGCGTGTGAGGGAGCTGTTTACCCGGCTGCTTATTTCCGAGGCTTTGGTAGGTGCAGTCGCGCTCATACTGGCGGAAGGATTCCCGCATCAGCTTATCGCTATTTTCGGCGCTTCCAATGAGAGCAGCTACTATACCGATTTTGCTGTTAAGGCATTCCGTACCTATCTTTGCATGATGATCTTAGCGTGTATCAACAAGACATGCTTCATCTTTTTACAGGCCGTGGGCAAGGCATTGGCATCTACCATGCTTTCCATGTTCCGTGAAGTAGTATTCGGTGTCGGCTTCGCATTGCTCCTTCCGGTTTTCTTCGGTCTGGACGGTGTGCTGTATTCCATGCCGGTTTCAGATATTCTGACCTTTATCATCTCAGCAGTGATTATCATAAAAAACATATCATGAATTAAATGTGAAAGGAGCATAAGACGTATGAAAAACAGAGTGATTACGATCAGCCGTGAATTCGGCAGCGGTGGACGTACCATCGGAAAAAAGTGGCAGAACAGCTGGGCATCCCCTGCTATGATGCAGAGATCATTCAGGAAATGGTAAAAGAAACCGGTTTTACACCGGAGTATGTAAAGGAAGCCGGTGAATATACGCCCGGCAGCTTCCTCTCATCTGCATTTTCAAACCGCTTATTTGGCCCCACAAATGAAGATATTCTGTGGGAGCATCAATATAAGGTCATCACGGAGCTTGCACAAAAGGCCCCTGTGTAATTGTTGGACGCTGTGCTGATTACATTTTACAGGATAAGGCCGACTGCCTGAAGGTCTTTGTCCACGCAGATATGGATTTCCGTGCCCAGCGCATCGTCGAGGTTTATGGAGAACGTGAACAGTCCCCGGAGGAACGCCTGCGCGACAAGGATAAACGCCGTGCTGCATATCACCGGTTCTATACCGACATGAAATGGGGATATGCACAGAATTATCATCTGACACTCAACAGCGGTGTGCTTGGAATCGATCAGTGTGTAAAAATCATTGCTTCTTTATATTAGAGATATCCTTCACACTGCATTTCATTGCAGACAGGAGCAACATCTAATCTATTCCCTTTCCGGATCCGGAAAGGGAATTTTTGTATCTATCCGCGCAGATAAGTGCTATAATATAATACTAAGATCATGCGGTCCGAAGTCCGACGCAGGCTTGTCTGTAGGAATACTTTTTTCCCCTGGGCCCACCAAAGACATGATTCAAGTCGGAGACCTGACTCCCACCGAGACAAATTTGCTGTTACTCACCACTAAAAAATGCGGGCGTCTTCTCGACCGAGATAAAAGAATCAATAAATAAAGAAGAAAGTGATGGATAAAAATGCAGACATATACTTATGTTTCCAAAGGAAAATTTGAATTAATGGAAAAACCGAAGCCGGTTCTTATGGATGAACGGGATGCCATTGTAAAGGTAACACTCGCCAGCATTTGCTCAAGTGACCTGCACATTAAACACGGAAGCGTCCCCGCGCTGTGCCGGGTATAACCGTCGGACATGAAATGGTCGGTATTGTTGAAGATATCGGCAGCGCCGTAACGAATGTGAAACCCGGTGACAGAGTCACGGTAAACGTGGAAACATTTTGCGGGGAATGTTTTTTCTGCAGGCATGGTTATGTAAACAACTGCACCGATCAGAATGGCGGCTGGGCGCTCGGATGCCGGATCGACGGCGGGCAGGCGGAATATGTTCGCGTACCGTTTGCAGATCAGGGGCTAAATAAAATCCCGGATCATGTTACAGACCGTCAGGCTTTGCTGGTCGGAGATGTTCTTGCCACCGGCTTCTGGGCAGCGCGTATTTCGGAGATCAAAGAGGAGGATACGGTATTGATCATCGGTGCAGGACCTACGGGGATCTGTACGCTGCTCTGTGTCATGCTGAAGAATCCGAAACGTATCATCGTCTGTGAAAAGACGAAAGCCGGATCCGCTTTATCCATGAGCACTATCCGGAAATCCTTACTGTATCACCCGAAGCTTGTGCAGATTATGTTCGTGCCAACAGTGACCATGGCGGAGCAGATGTCGTTCTTGAAGTCGCAGGCGCCGAATCCACGTTTCGCCTTGCATGGGAATGTGCAAGACCAAATGCGGTCGTGACGGTGGTCGCCCTCTATGACGAGGCGCAGACGCTGCCGCTGCCGGATATGTACGGCAAGAATCTCATCTTCAAGACCGGCGGCGTGGACGGCTGCAATTGTGAGGAAATACTGCGGCTGATCGCAGAGGGCAGACTGAATACGGAACCACTTATCACACATACATACCCGTTAAACAGGATCGAAGAAGCATACACACTCTTTGAAAATAAGATGGACGGTGTGATCAAGGTAGCCATCGAATGTTAATACGGTTCCCAATCCCGGTTCCTGGACACTGTATTTAAATTGTCTTCCGCCAACCGATTCCGTTTCTCTATAATAACACAGTCCGCTGCATCCATACGGAAACAATGTTCGTTTTATGTCCCTGATATATTCCTCTTCCGTATCCACATGCTCAAGGATATCCAGAGCTGTCTTCAGGTTCCGGATATCCTTTTCCATAAAATCTACATAATTTCCGCGCCCCACAAGCTTTAAATGGGTGATTCCGGCCTTTCGCAGCCGATACAATGCGCAAAGCCCACATCCTGTCTCACCGCAGAGATAGCCGTCGGAATCATATCTTCGTTCCTCATACTCTTCGTTCTGTTTATCTGCGCTTCGTTCATCATTCGCATCTTTCACTGTGTTCTCCGTCCGTGAGACCAGCTTCTCCGTTTCTGAACCTTCTTCTTTTTCTCTCTATTTCCTTTAACTTTTCCTATCTTATACGGGACCCGGCACAGATGCCCCATCTCATCGCAGTGCAGGGGAATTGCAGAACGCCCCCGAAAACTGACAGAGCTCGTTCAGTGCAAATGCCTCAAATTCATATACGCCCCTGCTGCCCTTTTCCCTCTCATGCCGGATCACCGACTCCATGTCTGCGAAGCTGTTCTTCCTGTGAAAGATAAGCCGACTGACATCCAAGCAGTCAAATACATCTATCATACGGCTGTTTACCTCTGCCGTCTCCCCCACTCAGATGGATCTCACAGCGGATCCCATTATTTTTCAGGTAGATCAGCAGCGCCGGATCCGCGATAATAAAGCTTGAAAATCAAGCTCCGTACACCGGTGAAGGACATCCGCGATCTCCGGGTACTGCTCCGGTGTATAATAAAGCGAATTAAATGTCAGATGTACCGGTTTCCCATATTTTTTCTCACCAGCGCCGCCAGAATCCTCAGCTCACTCTCCGCCCCGATCTGCACGTTGATGCCAAGAACCTCGCGACGATTCAGCGGCAGAACCGTCCCGTATTTTTTATTCCATTCATAAGGTACGTATCCGCAGAAAAACTCATCTGCCCCGGCCTCGACGTACCGCACATATTCATCGATGGACCCAAGTCCCGCCGTGATCTTCATTGTATCTCTCCTTAAATTCAGCTTCTCAACTTCTGAAAGTTCGCATCTGCCACATTTCGTTTCATTTTTCGCGAGTACAATTCTGACTATCTGCTATTTTTAATTGCATATTAGTTACAGTAAATTTACTACGATTCTATCAATTCTTTTCTCTTTCCAACCTTCTGTATCCGCCATTCCGGAAACTGCACTCTCATCCAGCGCAAAGAGCGAATTATACCGCCCCACCATCTTCAAATGCTTTGGATACAGAAAAACTTTCTCCCTGCAATATCCCGGACACGATTCCGGCAGTTCCTGCTTTCCACGTTCTCCATTTTTACACGCAGCATACAGTGTACAATACTGGGAGGTATTGGTCTGATAAAACGGAACGTGGATGCTGTTCTTTCCTTCCGGAAATTGCTGCCTGTATCCGCAGTACTCCCACTCGTACCGCCGGATCCCGAACGTGTCCCTCAGATATGTCCGGTAAAATTCCGCATTCAGGCTGTTCTCCCGAAAATATCCTGTCTCTCCCCTGCTTGTATCCCATCCGTGGATCTTTTTTTCCTTTTATTTAACAGAATCCCCATACACGGCACAAGAACTTCTTTTTCTTCCTTCCATTCCTTCCGCGATCTCAAAAGCTCCAGCAGACCCCAGTCGTTTGCCGCGATCTCCAGAAATGTCTCCCGGTTTCTGCACCATTCTTCCAGCTCATCCAACAGTTTTTCCACCGGTTTCAGCATAAATTCCCGCAGATATGAAAATGTAACTGTCACAGCCAGACCTTCCGACTCTGCCTTTTTAAAGATCTCAAACAACTGCCGTTTTCAGGAAACAGCAGATGGCAGAAGGCATTTCCCACATAAATCCGCTCTGGAACCGGCATTCGTTTTCCTAGCTCCTTAGCCCCATTCACGTTCCAGTACCAGACCATAAAATCGCGGAATTTCATGGATAAATACCGCTCATAAAGCTCCGGACGGTCCAATTCCACAGCAACTTCGATATTCTTCCATTCCTGCTCTTTATATTCTTTGTATTCTTTATGTTCTTTGTATTCTTTATGTTCTTTGTATTCTTTGAGTTCAAAATCTCCTGCCGCGATGCAATTTTCCCTTATACCTGACTGATTTTCGATTCGCGTTTCCAGCCTCGCCCTGTCTTCTCCTTCACCGAACCACTCTTTTTTCTGTTCAATGAAATTCTCCGCAAACTGTTCATCCTTTTTTTGCCGGATACCCGGTAAGCGCCATTGCAAGTTCCCCGTCCTCGCACTCCAGCTTCAGCCGCACAAATCTATCATACCAAAGGATCAATTTTCCAGCGCATTCCCGGTATTTCTCCTGCTCCACAAACACCGAATACTCATATACCGGAATCCCCGGTCCATCTTCCACACGCACTTCCATCTCAAACGAATGGATCTCAACTTCCGTATACGGATCCCCGCTTTTCTTCTCCTGACTCCCCGCCTTCAGCCCGTTGAAACCATCATAAAACAGATCCGGAATCCCTTTACTTCGCGGATCTCATCCAATGTCCGAAAACAAAATCCTTGTTCCGCAAGCTCCGTGATCCGGATCTCTGCCCGTCTGCAAATCCCGTCACCAGTCCGAACGGGATCATAAAAACTCCGTTTATTTCTCTCTTCCCTGACACTTTTCGTTCCCCAATTCAAATCTTTTTACAGTACCATAGCTCACGCCGCTCATAAATGCCAGCTTTTTATCTATTACCATTCTATCGTGAATTACCCACCACTTAATTTTGAAGAAATTTGAAGTGGGGGCTTCTGGGAATCCTTGGGCTCCCGTTTACGAAGTTTGATCTTTGAGTTTCCGCCCGCTCTCAGGCGATCCTTATTCTTACAGGCGTATCCACATCGCCTCTATCATATAGAGCCCTTAGGCTCACAATGTTACATTTACGCATGATATTTAAAGCACCATTGACATCAGCGTTGATCCGCCTTCCAGAGCGGTCCTGATACAGGCCACGGCAGATCCGGCAGCCGGAAAAGACCGGTGGCACAAGTCCTGCTTCTCCATATACGGGCATTTCATCCAGATCCCAGAAGGATGCCATGGAAGTATAGCTTTCCTCCTGTTCCACGTAGCGGATCCCATTCATTTCACACAGATATTTCAGTTTCCTGCGGAGTATCCCGAACGGAATTCCCACAAAGACCTGGTTCATCTGCCTGCCAAGGTCTGAGGAGCGCTGGAATGTGGTATTGTAGCCCACGATCAAGGTTCCGATATCGTTCCGGATGCAGTAGGTGACCACCTGTTTCGCTGCTTTACCCATGTAGTCACGGACCTGGTTGTTTCTCTTCCTCTGCAAAACGGCCTGACGTCTGGTTGTTTTCTTTCCGTAGTGCTGCTTGTCTTTGACGCTCTGCAGGCAGGCGTTCCGCTTGTTGAACCACTGGTTGATGGATTTTAAGCGTTTCCCATCGATGAGGAAGCTTTCCCCTCTGTTGGAAACGGCCGTCATGAGATTGTCGATCCCGAAGTCGATCGCCAGTGCATGGGTTGGATTCAGATTTCTCTGAGCCGCTTCCACCTGATAGGTGTACTGGATCTCAAAGAACCTGGCGTCTGCTTTTGGGATGATACGGATCTCCTTAATGGTTTTATCTGCCAGAACCGGCGGGATGGTAATGGTGACCGGTTTATGATGCTTCTTATACGCTGCTGAGTACGGAAGGACAAACCGGTTCCCATTCAGTCTTACAAACCCGACGATCAGGGTTGCGTAGCCGTCTTTTGGAAGGTATTTGGGCAGCCTGCAGGATGAAAACGGATACTTCCCTGCTTTGCCAGTTTCAACAGACCGAAGAAAGACTTAAAAAGATCCATCCACTTCCTTAAGGATCTGCTGGGCCATGTTGGAATTCAGCAGCCGATAGTTTTCGGAAGTCTTTAAGATGGCGTAGTTTTTCTCATATGGGAGATACCGGCTATGTTCAAAGTAATGCTGCCGTACCTGGTAGATGGCCTGGTTGGTCAGGTTTTTGGCTGTGCGGCATAATTCCCGTAGAATGAGGAATTCATCTTTGGACAGATCCTTTAGCTGCTGGCATACGGTCAAATACAAAACGGTTCCTCCTTTCCTAATTGGTGCAGAACATATGTTCTGTGTTAATTATAGCACATGGTTTCACAAAAAAGGGAAGAGAAAGAATTGTAATTGCTTACCGTTTTACATCTGTCTGTGTATCGTTATAGTGGCATTCATCCCGCCACCTACGAGGAATGGGGGTATTCTGCCGATTTTATGATAAACCAATAACGTGCAGCTGTACCTTTTATATAAAAGAATTTGCCTTGGCACATTCTCCCGCCTCGCGCGGGCGCTTGCGACAATCTGCATCTTCGCGCGAGTGCGCATTTTGGGCACGTCAGTGCCTTTTTTATGTAATAGGAACTTCCTATGAATTTCCTGTTACATAAAAAAGGACCGCTGCCCCACAGATCTCTCTGCAAAGGCAACGGTCCTTTTCAGCTACAGGTTATTTTCATTGATACCATACACCGCAGGCAGCTTTCACTGTCTGCCGCGCTTCCTTAACCTTCGATCGCAATACGCTTAGAAGTTTCAACCTTCTTCTGCTCAACAGGTTTCGGAACGGACAGGCTTAAGATACCATTTTCAAATTTAGCCTTGATATCTTCCTGCTTTACATCTTCGCCAACATAGAAGGTTCTGCTCATTGCTCCGGAATAACGCTCCTGACGGATATAGTGACCTTTCTTATCTTCCTCATCCTTATCAAGACCCTTAGCAGCGCTGACGGTCAGATAACCATCTTTCAATTCTGCAGTGATCTCATCTTTCTTGAATCCCGGAAGATCGATGTCCAGTTCATAGGAACCTTCATTCTCCTTGATATCAGTTTTCATAACTCTCGAAGCATTCTTTCCATACAGCGGATTCTTCTTAGAAGTAAAGAAGCTGTCATCAAACGGGAACATATCATCAAATAAACTCTCTCCAAAATACTCGGCATATACATAAATCATTCCTCCAATCAGAATATCTGAAATCTATTGTCTGGGAGATTCTGAAAATCTCCAGGACTTTTTGCATCCCTTGGATTTCTTTCTCTCTTCCTTTGTTCTGCATGTACTATAAACACATTATTAGCACTGTCAAGAGGTGAGTGCTAATTTTTTGTGAATTAATTGTGAACTTTTTTTCCTGCTCAAATATTCCTTATTTTCAAAATCCGCTGGGACAGTTAGAAACTATCTGGCATCTTCTTATTTCTCTCACACTCCTCGTGCATAATCATCATTGGTTTTCTGCAGTAGCACAATGTGATGTGCAATGGCAGGAAAATTTAAAGGACATAAATTAAGAACATCTTGAATTATTTTTCCAAACGCCTATAATATTGATAAGTTATCCATTTTGATGACAAAACTCTACTATCAACCGTAACGCTTCTGGACAGTTTATTCTATCCTCTAACGGTTACCCCACAACCTGACAGGTATCGCCTTTTCCGGATATTTGTCAGCTCACAATAAGAAAGGCAGAAGCAAATGAGTTACAGTGTATATCTTCCTAATTACTCCATCGGTGAAAATTGTTACAAGGAACTTCCATACGTCGCAAGAAACTATGGAAAAAAGGCAGTCGTGATCGGCGGTAAAACAGCCATGGAAAAAACAAAAGATGCACTCTTGGAAGGCATCAAGGGCTCCGATCTTGAGATCACGGATTTCATCTGGTACGGCGGTGATTCCAGCTACGAGAACGGCAATGCATTGATCGCGAATCCGGCTGTCCGCAACGCAGATATCATCTTTGGTGTCGGTGGCGGAAGAGCCTGCGACACCGCAAAATATGTAGCAAACGAACTTGACAAACCACTATTTACCTTCCCGACCGTTGCCAGCAACTGCGCGGCCGTGACTGCCATCTGTGTCATCTACAATGCCAACGGCACCTTCCGGGAATATTATTATCCGAAGCTTGCGGATCATACCTTCATCAATACCGCCGTGATTGCGGATTCTCCTTATGACCTCCTCTGGGCCGGAATCGGCGACGCACTCTCCAAAGAATGTGAGGCTGTTTTTTCCAGCAAAGGTAAGCACTTAAGCCATACTCCGTTAATGGGTGTCCAGCTCAGTAAAGTCTGCACACAACCGCTCCTAGATTATGGAAAAGAGGCACTCGCATCCTTAAAAGCGCACAAAGTCAGCGATGCCCTCATGCAGGTCACTTTGGATATCATCGTCTCCACCGGTATCATTTCCAATATGACGACTCATATTCCGGATTATTACTACAATTCCTCCCTCGCGCACTGTGTCTATAACGGCTCCACGATCACGCGTCATGGTCACGAACACCTGCACGGCGAAGTCGTATCCCTCGGTGTTCTCTGCCTGCTCACCTATGAAGGCGCGAACGCTCTCCGTGATACGATCATGAAATTCAATGCCAGTATCGGTCTTCCGGTATGCTTCGATGATATCGATATCACTGAAGATGAATTCGATCTCATGGCAGATAGAATTCTTACTTCCACCGAATGGCAGTACCGCCCGCAAGATGTGACCCGTGAGAATTTTAT
>VOFH01001229.1_pt1 | contig 26000 bp, 46 predicted proteins | sample 5384091 | NCBI WGS metagenome assembly VOFH01 (sample SAMN12384727, study PRJNA508395) | human gut metagenome | isolation source: healthy gut G | host: Homo sapiens
CCTATTGACGTCAAAGGCTGCAAGTTTGCAGGGCGCTGTAAGAATGCATGGGTATATGCAGGAAGAAGCGCCAAAGCTGAAAGATGCGGGGGCATGGACATTATGTCGCATGTCATCTGATTTAAGGAGGTTGAAATGATCAGGTGTCTATCAAATGTTTTTCAGAGACAGGGTTTTTGCAAATCCTGGACGGATTGACTGTAAACAGAACGGGAATTTTTTTCATATCAAAGAGGACTCTTCTCCTGCACTGCTGCGCCTTTACATCGATGTGGCCGCCCGATTGGGCGTGGAGCTTACAGGTATGGCGCTGCCTCTTACGGGAGATGGTCCTGAGGATGCTCTCTCCATCAGAATCGACGGGGAGGTTGCGGCGGGCTTTTGCGAGATCAGGCTGGCTGGCGGCGGTGTTCTGCATCTCGGCATCCTGCCAGGAGGATCTGGAACAGGCACCGCTTATTTTGCCACCTGCTATCCCTACGACGGCAGGGACAAAAGCCTGCAGGACCACCTGGAAGAAAGGGCGCTGCAGTGTCTGACTGCTTTGACCGTAGATGGGAAGACGCTGCAAGTACAAGAGATTACTGGAACGTCTGAAGGCGGGACCGTGATTTTTTCCCTTAGCTGTCCGAACAGGAATGAATGGGGAATTTCTAAAATCTTATGAACAGGCAAAGCATCATTTCCAGCAAGAATCTGGATGTACGCATTGTTGCAGATGAAGAGGCGGCGACCTGTCCTGAGGCGGTGCTCTGTACGGCCCTGCGCCTTGCCCTTGAAAACTACGAGACCATTTCGCCATATGGAGTTCAGCAGGAACAGCCTGGCTGCAGAAATGTAAAATTCAGGCTGGCGGAGAGAACAGCCACTATCGAAAACAGAGACGGCAATCTGACCTTTTCAGGACAGCCGCAGGCATTGGCAGCGCTAGCCGAGAGTTATGCTGCAGAGGAAAAAAGACCCCTTTGATTCGCCCCTTCTTTCGGATTTGGAAGCGATTCTTTCTGCAAAAAACGAAATCGGGCAGGCATTGGAAGCAATCTGCCAGTATGATGGGAAAGAAGCGAAGCCTTCGGCTTTGGTCACCAGAGAATATACCAGGGCAATGGTGGACAGGAAAGGTCTGGAACATTTCCTAGCTGAAAAATGGGGTGAGGCCCATCTGCTAAATTTTAACGATGGAAAGGAAGTCTATCGCGATCATTATCGGTGCTTCAGGAAGGCCGTAATTTTTGTCAGCTTTTGTGACGAAGTGCTGCCCGCTGTAAAGCCGGGAGACGTGGTGGACTTATTTGGACGGCTCAGTGAAGATACAGATGTGCGCAGATCCCTGGAAGAGAAATAGAAAGGGAGCTCGTGGGAAAAGGGTGCCGGTATCGGCCGTATAGAAGATTTTGCGCTCCTTTAAGTCCGGCTACAGCTGGATCGAGGAGCGGGTATTGCCTGCACTGAAGGAGTCAGGCTGGTCTGAACGGGTAGCGGCGGTGGAGATCCGCTTTCCTTATCTGCTCAATGAGAGAGGCGACGATACGTTTGAAGACGAGTCAACGCCTAATTATGGCAGGCACAGAGACGATCCTCTGAAATTTTTGATATTCCGACCCGCTGGCTGCAGGAACTGTTTCCTGTCGACGAGCTGCTGCAGGAGAAGCTGTCCATACCGACTGCGCAGGTGGCCTTCATCCGTGACGATGCGCTGCCTCACACCTATGTCCTGACCTGCTTTGACGAAGAGGGCGCCCTAATCTACGAGGACGACTTTGACGTTAAATACGTACAGAAGAAGTATATTAAAAAATATCCGCAGATCGGACGAACCCACGTGACTTGTGGCTGGCTGTCAGCCCGTATCAACGGAAGGACGGTTTTGGATAAGCATATTGCAAGTGACACGGAAAAGGTCTGGCAGATTCTCGAGGAAAAGATCATTCCTAAACTGGAAGCCTGTCTGCTAAAAACGCTATGGGACATCCGGCCTGGTGGCGGCACAGCCGCTGTTCAACCGTCTGCAGATCAACATCTCCATGAGCGAGATGGATTTTTGACCTGGGGTATCGACAGGAACGCATTTCCACCATAGAAGCTATGCAGGAGGATCTCTATTTCTACCTGCTGGACTGGTTCAAAAACCTATGGGGAACGGGAATGCGGCTCTGAACTTGACAATGTAGGACTGATTATGCCGGAGCCGGAGATTCGAAAAGGTATGGATACAGAAATTGAAGTCATTCTCTATGAAGATCTGACCGACGGCGCGAAGGTGTTTAGCCCGGGAGGAGACGTACCGATCGTTGAAAAGCCTGTACTTCTCAGGAGCAGCAGACTCACCTTTGAAGAAGGGGTACTGTGCCAATCCATAGAGACTGACGATGCTCTGGCTCTTCATAAGCTGCGGATTTTGGACGAGATGGTAAAGAAGGGCATCATCGACTTTTATCAGCAGCATCCTGTGACCATCCGCATGGAGAGTGCAGGTGAAATTGCAGAGGCCCAGATCCCAAAACACCAGAAGACGGCATCCACCCTCAGTGAGGCGGACAGGGTTGATTTGCTGGAAAACCAGGTTGTAGATTACGAGCAGTATCTGGATCTGCTCCGCTATTATGAAGGTATGGAGCATGTACAGATCATACCAGCGGAAACGACATATAAAGGTAGGAAAATCTTTGCGATTTCTTGTATATGCCGCAGCAAAGGCGTACGCTATGGACATAACAAGCTGAAGAGTGAGCGAATCTCCGCCGCCTTTCCGGCGCGTCATCACGGCAATGAGTCCAGCAGTCTGAATTCTACATTCCGTTTGCTGGATCGCTTGCTGGGCGATATGGCGCAGGTGCGCGAGAAGGTCAACGTGATCCTGGTGCCTTTATCAATATCGACGGCGGCATGCTCCACTGCCAGGTGCAGAGGAAGCATCCGAAATGGCTCTGCCATCCGGCTCGTTATAACAGCGCAGGCTTTGAATTCCGCAAGGATTTTGATAACCCGCACAGCATATACGGGAGGCCAGGCTTCTCGGCAAGCTTTGGGATGAATATCTCTTTGACGTGATTACCGATAATCACGGGTTTGAGGGTCACGAGCTGTGTCAGCCGTTTTCTGGCTATATTTCGCCGTGGTACAAGAGCTTTGGGTGCCGAGAGCCTTTTATTACGGGTATGTCTGGTACAGAGGAGACGCTGCACATATGATGGAAATCGGCAGCAGAATCAGATCGAAGGTCTGTGACGCTATTAACGGCGATCGGGAAATCCGCACGCTCAATCTGGAATTTGCCGACCGCTTCTACAAGTATGCACAGCGTTGGTTCCCAGATCTGTTCAGGCTTGATAAATACGAGGATGTGGTCTTCTATTGGATTGATACCAATGAAAACCACGGACAGCCAACTACGGCATTCGGAACCCGGAAATTACGGCGCTGGATTGACCACGGAGGTTGCTGATGAAACGGCGGTAGGCGCTTATATGGGCACCAACGTGAGAGCACACCACATTTCGGATCTGGCTGTGTTCGAGGTGCTGGAGGATTGCCCGCTGCACAGAGACTGCGGTGTGAGGAAGGCTGGCGAGGGCTGGACTTTCTCAAGATTTCGCAGGCACCCTTTGTTTTCAGAATGAAGATACATGCCATAGTAAGTCCATATGATATACAAAAAGTGCTGCAGAAGATGGTTTTCTGGGCACTTTTTGTCTGCTGCCAGCCGGCATACTGCACGCGGCTGATTTAGGTTGCACACTCTGGTCAAATCGTGCTATGATATGATCATCATTGCAATCAGGGAGGTTAGAGATGATAAAGGAAAAACAGAAAACTACCAGCTGCACAGGGAAGGTGAAAGGCAATATCTGACCTTTTTGCAGCTAGATAAGTATAAGGAACTAAAGCATTTGTTCACCACACGCCACGGGGGTGTAAGTGAGGGACATTGTGCCAGTTGGAATTTCTGGGGAACGACATTTGGACACAGCGGAAAATATTTTACAAAACTATGAAATTCTCGGCCAGGTGCTGGGTGCGGGCACTGATCAGATGGTGACATCTGCCCAGACCCACACCACCAACATTAAGGTGGTGACAGGGGCAGATCGGGGCAAAGGCGTCATCAGGGACAGAGACTATGCGGATATCGACGGTCTGGTGACCGATGAACGAAATATCGCCATCATTACGGGACACGCGGACTGCAACGCTATCTTTTCTTTGATCCGGTCAAACAGGTCATCGGCCTGGCCCATTCAGGCTGGCGGGGAACTCTGGCCGGCATCAGTGCAGCCATGACTTTGAAAATGGAGCAAGAGTATGGCTGCAGTCCATCAGATATCATAGCAGGTATCGGACCGTCCCCTGTGTCAGGACTGCTTTGAGGTGGATGAGGACGTGGCGCAGGCTTTTCTTGAAGCTGATGAGGGGAATCGGCAATTCTGTGAACGGCGGGGCTGTAAGACCCATATCGATCTGAAAGGGATCATCCGCCGTGATCTGCATGCTGCGGGTCTGAAACCAGGGAATTTGTCGGATATGGAGCTCTGTACCAAATGCAATAAGGAGATGTTTTCTCCCATCAGGGGGTCATCAGGGAAGGCGAGGTCTCATGGTCGCGGCGATGATGCTGGTGTGATCCACCAAAACGATATTTCAAATTAGAAGAAAGGCGCTGTTAGATGATAAAATATGGAATAACAGAAATGGATTATATCTCTGCGAAAGATCCAGTCATGAAAGAATTGGTTGCACACTTTGGCCATATGGGCGGCGGTGAGAGAAAGGACGTCTTTGCGTCTTTGGTCAGCAGTATCGTGGGTCAGATGCTCTCTAACAAAGTCGCCGACGTGATTGACGGCAGGCTGCGGCAGATGGTGGGGGATTACACGCCGGAGCTGATTTTGCAGAAGAGCGTAGAGGAGATCAAAGGATGCGGCATGTCCCAGCGAAAGGCGGAATACATCAGAGGGCTGGCAGCGGACGTATTGGATGGTAAGTATGATTTCATTTTGCTGCAGGATATGAATGACGAAGAAGTGGTCAAATATCTGATGCAGATCAGAGGCGTGGGACGTTGGACCGCGGAAATGATTGCGGAGTTCACCCTGGGCAGGCTGAACATTTTCAGCTTTGATGATGTGGCTTTGCAGAATGGCATTAAAAAGCCCACGGTTATAAGACGCTGAGTAAGCAGAGATTTGAGCGGCTGCGGAAAAAGTATTCCCCTTTGCTTCCGTCGCATCGCTGTATTATTACGCCATTAACGATGAAAATGAAGATTATATTTTGCTATCCCATGGCAGATGTGTTAGAATAGAGGCTGTGACTAAAAAATAAGAGGTACGAATAGATGAAAAACGTTATTTTAGTTGGAATGCCGGCCTGCGGTAAAAAAGCACCATAGGTGTCGTGCTGGCAAAGACCATGAACAAAGGGTTTGTGGATACAGACATCCTGATCCAGCAGGCAGAGAGCAGAACCCTGCAGGAAATCATCGACCAAGAGGAAAACGATTATTTCCACCACGTCGAAGAGCGGGTCCTCCTGGACTTTGATGGAGAAGACTATGTGGTAGCAACGGGCGGCAGCGCCATCTACTTTGATCGGGCCATGGACAAGTTCAAGGAAAAGGGTGTTGTGGTTTACATCAAGGTCACCTTGGATACAATCTTAGAGAGACTGAATAACATCAGGTCCAGAGGTGTAACCCTGGAAAAGGACAGACCATCGCGGACCTTTACGAGCAGCGGATTCCACTTTATCAGAAGCACGCTGATGTGGTGATAGAAGCAGACGGCCTCAGTGTGGAAGAAGTTGTAGAAAAAATGATAGAGTTAGTATAAAGGAGCAAGAAATTAGTGATAGATGTAGTGAACGTGAGCCTGAATTTCAGCGGGCAGACACTTTTAAAGATGTAGATCTCAAATTCACGCAGGGCAACTGCTACGGCGTCATCGGCGCGAACGGCGCCGGCAAATCCACCTTCCTGCGCATTCTCTCAGGGGAACTGGAGCCGACCACCGGCAACGTGTCCATTAAGAAGGGCATCAGAATGTCCGTCCTCAAGCAGGACCATTTTGAATACGATGAGTATACGGTTCTCGATACCGTCATCATGGGCAACCAGCGTCTCTACGACGTGATGAAGGAAAAAGATGCCATCTATATGAAGGAAGATTTTAACGACGAGGACGGTATCAAAGCGGCGGAGCTGGAAGCGGAGTTTGCAGAGATGAATGGCTGGGAAGCGGAATCCGATGTCAGCCGCCTGATTCAGGGGCTGGGGCTTTCAATGACATTTTGTACAGCCAGATGGGCAGCCTGAGCGGTAAAGAGAAGGTCAAAGTGCTGCTGGCACAGGCTCTCTTCGGCAATCCGGGCATCATATTGTTGGACGAGCCGACCAACCATCTGGACATCAAAGCCGTCAACTGGCTGGAGGATTTTTTGATGGAGTACGAGGGCACGGTCATCGTGGTTTCCACGACAGACATTTCCTTAATACGGTCTGCACCAACATCGTGGACGTGGACTACGGCAAGATCAAAATGTTCGTCGGCAATTACGAGTTCTGGTACGAATCCAGCCAGATGATTCAGAAGATGGTCAAGGACCAGAACAAGAAAAAAGCGAAGACAAGATCAAGGAACTGCAGGCCTTCATCCAGCGGTTCTCTGCCAATAAATCAAAATCGAAGCAGGCAACCAGCCGTCGTAAGCTGCTGGACAAGCTGACGGTGGAGGAGATGCCATCGTCTTCCAGGCGTTATCCTTTTTGTAGGCTTTAACATGGATCGCGAAGCCGGCAAGGATATTTTGATCGTCGAGGGAATTTCAAAGACCATCGACGGCGTCAAAGTGCTGGACAACGTTTCTTTCCGCGTGAACAAAGGGGATAAGATCGCCTTTGTCGGCCAGGATGAGGTCGCGCCGACGACCATGTTTAAAATCCTCATGGGCGAGCTTGAGCCCGATGCGGGCAGCTACAAATGGGGCGTAACCATCACGTCTTCTTACTTCCCGATGGACAACTCGAGTATTTCAACGGCTGCACCTAAATTTGGTGGACTGGCTCAGTCAGTATACTTCAGAGACCACGGAGTCCTTTTATGAGAGGTTTCCTGGGAAGGATGCTCTTCTCTGGCGACGACGTGTACAAAGAGGTGCAGGTGCTCTCCGGCGGTGAGAAGGTGCGCTGCATGCTCTCGCGCATGATGATGTTCGGCTCCAACGTCCTGGTGCTCGATCAGCCCACCAACCACCTGGATCTGGAATCCATCACAGCGGTCAACGAAGGGCTGATGAGCTTTAAAGGAACGTGCTCTTCGCATCCCACGACCACGAGTTCATCCAGACCATCGCCAACCGAATCATCGAGTTCAAGACCGATGGAACCATGGTGGACAGACTGGGAACATACGATGAGTATATAGAAGAGAATTAAATAAAGCAGCAGAGGCAGATTGGGTCTGCCTCTTTTTTGTATGGAAGTAAAGACAGTTCGGCGAACGCATGAACAAAATGCGCGCCTTCATTATTCGAAAAACAGGTTATTATGGCGCAATCCGCTGTCCGATCCCGCATTCGAGCCTTCATTTTTAATTTTTTGAATTTACTTGCGCTACTCCCTTTGCAAGACACACGAAAAACAAGCAAATCTGGCTTTTCGTTGATCGTCAGGGCAATTTAAGAGACTACGGGCTTTTTAAATGGAAAATAGTGGATATATATTCGTGCTGAATTTATGAAACGCGCAAGTAGTGAATAATAATTTGCGAATGAAGGCGCATTGGTTTACAATAATCAAAAAACCGCCAGAAACAAACAGAAAAGTGAAAATGAAGGCGCGTCGGTTGCCGCCCCCTTGCTTTTAAGCAAAGTTACAGTGGAAGTCTTGCCGATTTCCCTTGAAGTGATCTGTCCGATAGATTATAATAAACGAAAGAATAGCAACTCTATTAGGAGATAAATGAATGAAATATAATTGGGATTTGGATAATTTAGGAGAGAATATCAAGCGCAGCGTCCAGGATGCTAGTGGATACAAAGGATTTTGGATGTCTTAATCAGACCATACGCAATACCATCAACAGCGCTTTCGGCGGAGCCATGGAGAGCACGAGGCCGCCGGACATCGACCTGGGAACTGGCGCGTCGTCTGGGCGCAGGAGCTATGAACACAGAAAGCAGGAACCGAATGACTATAAGGCGAGGACGGTAACTCCGGTGAATACAGCGCTATATACGGGCACTGCAGGAAAGAAAGCCTTTGCCATCTCTCTGATGGCGGTGGGATATAGCATGGGGGCGATTACAGCGCTGGCATTCCTGGCAGCAGCGGTATCTTCAACCATGGTCGGCGGCAGTCTGTTTCATGTGGCGCTCAGCACATTAGGTGCGCTGATTGTGCCTTTGCGGCTATGGCTGTGGTCGGTACACGCCGCCTGGGGAGAGTCAAGCGGTTCCAGTTGTATTTGAATACAATCAAAGGCGAGCAGTACTGTAATGTTAAGGACTTGGCCAAGCGCATCATGAAGCCGGACAAGTATGTAGTGAAAGATTTACATTGGATGTTGAAGAACATGTGGTTTCTGCAGGGTCATCTGGATAACAAAGATACCTGCCTGATGACCACCGATGCAGCATATAGGGAATACTGCCGGTTGATGAGACAGCGGGAGGAACAGCAGAAGGCGGAATCCGAAAGGGCAGCGGCGGCAGCAGAAGCGGAGCGCGGCAGAAAACAATCTATGGACCCACAGGTGCTCTCTATCATCGAAAAAAGGAAATGAATTCATCAAAAAGATACGTGCCTGCAACGACGCCATACCGGGTGAAGAGGTATCGGCAAAAGATTTTCCGCATGGAGACTTTGACGAGAAGAATTTTTGCCCGCGTGGAAGAAGAGCCGGATACGGTGAGTGATATCAGGAGACTGATGGAATACTATCTTCCGACAGCCGTAAAGCTGCTGGAGGCTTACAAGGATTTAGACGCGCAGCCGGTACAGGGTGAAATATCATCTCCTCAAAGCGAGAGATTGGGAGACTTTAGACACGTTGAACAGGGCTTTTGAAGTTTTGCTGGACGATATGTTCCAGGATACGGCGTGGGACGTATCTTCAGATGTTTCCGTACTGAAGACCATGCTGGCACAGGAGGGATTAACCGAAAAGGATTTTAAAACAGGAGGAAGAGGATGACAGAGGATTTTAAAGATATACAGGAGAAGCCGACGCTGACATTGGACCCGTTTCAGGAGACAGCAGTTCCAAAGGCCGAATTTCCGGCGATGCAGGAGGAGCCGGAGATGGACGAAACCGTTTTGTCAGAGGAAGAACGGCAGATGGCGGAGCAATTTGCACAGCAGATTGACCTGACGGATTCTTCCATGATCTTGCAGTACGGCATCGGTACCCAGAAAAAGATGGCGGATTTCTCCGAGTCGGCGCTGGAAAACGTGCGTACAAAGGATCTGGGCGAGATTGGAAACTTGCTCAGCGGAGTGGTTTCCGAACTCAAGAACTTTGACGAGGAAGAAGAAAAGGGATTCCTGGGCTTTTTCAAAAAAAAACAGAGCAATAAGATTCAGAATATGAAAATCAAATATGCCAAGACGGAGGCCAATATCAACCAGATTTGCCAGGTGCTAGAAAACCATCAGGTGCAGCTCATGAAGGATATCGCACTGCTTGACAAGATGTACGATTTGAACCGAACCTACTTTAAGGAACTGACCATGTACATCATCGCCGGTAAGAAAAAGCTGAAGGAGGTCAGAGAGGGTCAGCTTCAGGTGATGCTGGCAAAGGCGCAGCAGTCCGGTCTGGCAGAAGACGCACAGGCGGCGAGAGACCTTGACTCTATGTGCCAGCGTTTTGAGAAAAAGATTCACGATCTGGAGCTGACCCGGATGATCTCCATCCAGACGGCGCCGCAGATCAGGCTGGTGCAGGGCAACGATACGGTAATGACAGAAAAAATCCAGTCTACTCTGGTAAACACCATTCCTCTTTGGAAAAGCCAGATGGTTCTGGCCTTAGGTGTCGCTCATTCGACCCAGGCGGCAAAGGCGCAGCGCGAGGTTACGGATATGACCAACGAGCTGCTGAAAAGAATGCGGAGACTTTGAAGATGGCTACGGTGGAAACTGCCAAAGAGTCTGAGCGAGGCATCGTCGATATCGAGACCCTCAAAGCGACCAACCAGTCTCTGATTTCCACCCTGGATGAAGTGATGAACATACAGGAAGAAGGCCGCCGCAAACGTCAGGAGGCGGAGGTTGAAATCACCAGACTGGAGGCAGAATTGAAGGACAAGATGCTGCAGATCAACAGTCAGAGGTAAAAACAATCGGATTAGGAATCGGAAATCTATCGGGTTAAAAACAAGAGCCGCTCACGGGAAACCGGAGCGGCTTTAAAATGGATGCTATTGATGGCATGCACTACTGCTGCACCTTGGCGAGCTCCGCCTTGGCGCTGATGACGGGGTTTCCGATGCGTCGGCTCATTGCAAGAGATGCAGCGACGCATTTATCCAGATCCACGTCGTTTGCGATGCCCAGCTTATCCAGGAGATTGACGAAGTCTTCCGTAGCGATGTTGCCTTTGGCGTTCGGGATGACGGGGCATCCGCCCATGGCACCGAGCGACGTGTCGAAGTCTGTTATGCCGCATTCTAAAGCGGCGTAAGCGTTGGCCATGCCAAAGCCTTCGGTGTCGTGGAGGTGGATGGATAGCTGTGAAGGCGAAAAGCTATCCAGGAATACACAGAGGGTGGATCGGATCTGATCGGGGGCTGCCATGCCGGCGGAATCTGCAAGGCCGATGACGGAAGCGCCCAGCTCTATGCCGCGTCTGGCATAGGCGATGCTTCGCGAAACCGGCGTCTCGTCGCCGGGGGGAGCCAAAGACGGCGCCCAGTGCCAGGGTCACGTTGACGTCAGGCAGTTTTGCGATTGCAGCAAGATCGGCAAAGCTCTTCTCGGCGGTGGTATCAAAGCCTTTGGCGAATTCCTCACTGACGGAGAGAAAGCAGGACACGTTGCTGATGCCCAGGTCAAGCGAACGGCGGGCATCCTCGTAATCGCTGACCAGGCTGGTGATCTTCACGCCCCGTTCCTCTGCGTAGGGCAGGATGGCGGAAGCGAGGGCTTCCATATCCTGATACTGTCTGGTCAGCTTTGGGATTTTGGAGAATACCCCCAGCTCGATTTCGTTGCAGCCGTAATCGATCATCGACTTGATCAGAGAGATTTTGATGTCTGTGGGTAGGAGCTGGTGATACCGCTGCCAGCCGTCCCTGGGGCAGACCTCGTGAATGTTCACATGAGTTGGAAATTTCATTTTCTATACCTCACTTCCTTTCTTAAAGCATGAGCAGGATGCTGGAGGTGACAAAGGCGGACACCATCCAAAGTCCAAGGACAAGAAGACCCGATGACCAGATGAACTTGTTGGTGATATTCTTCTCGCTGAGCAGCAGCGTCGCCTGCCCAGAGGAAGCAAAGGTCAGATACGCCATCTGTGCGCTGGTGCTGATTGCCACAGGAAATACGACGATGTTATAGCCTGCATCAAGAAACGGCATACAGAGGGATGCAACCAAAGCACTCATGATGTACATGGTAGCCGTGTTGGAGAAAAAGTTTGTAAGTACCGTCGAAAGGACGATGGCAATCCCCAGAAGGACCAACGGCGAGGAGGCCGTGATCGTGCTTCCCAGTTCGCCGACCAGCCAGCCTTTGATGCCGTAGTCGTCTGCCAGAAGCTGGCCGCCCAAGGTTGCAAGAGAACCGATGGCGAGGCAGATAGGCCAGTTGATGCGTTTGGTAAAGGCTTCGTTCAAGTCAAAGATTCGCTCTCAGTCTACGCGGACCCGGGCGAAGACTTACATGTCAGCGCAGCCGAAAACGATGTTTTCCATGCCTTTCAGACCGGAGATGACAGGAAGGTCCTCGGGGATAAAGCCGTAAAAAGAAGGTGTAGACCGCGATGAGGAGGAATGCCAGCAGCGGGATCAGCTGTTTGCGGCTCGGTTTCGTGTTGTCTGTACCCAGAACCTGAATCAGGTCTACCCCGGAAAGCTTGTTCATGTCGCACCTGAAGATGAATTTCATGGAGAGGATGTACACGAAGATGAATACTGCCAGCAGGACCAGCGAATAAAGGGAGAAGGCATAGGGAGGGATGTCAACGCCGGTGCCGTTGATAAAGAACTGCGCTGTCGCCCAGTGGAGAGCGTTCATCTTTCCCATGATGTTGACGCCTACGCAGGCGCTGGTAAAGCAGCCCAGGTAGAGAAGGCGGCCAAACTGCGAGTTAGGGTCGATATCGGCCTCTTTGCAGATGCTTTTTGAGCAGGACAGAAACAGATGATCAGCGCGCCGAAGACACCGACAAAGACTGCAGCTGTCGCCATAGTGATCATCAGCACGGCGATGATGAGCAGCGGACGCTTCTGGAAGCCTTTTCTGGTCAAAATAAAGCGGGCAATGGTTTCGCCGGTGCCATCGCGGACGATGACGTAACTCAGGGCGAAGAGGGTCATGACCTGCCATACCATCGGGTTTCCGATAAAGCGCCGATGACGCCTGCCGGTTCAAAGATGCCGCTATAGACCAGGGCGCACATGGAAAACAGGGCGGCGAGGATGCAGTCGTTGGTCGCAATCAGGCCGATGATGGTGCCGACAAAGATGAGGACGATGGTGACACCAGCATCGGTAATGCCTTCTGCCCAAGGAGAGACAAAGCTGGGCAGGATAAAGGAGAACAGGAACATGACGGCGGCTCCTATGTAATATTGTTTGCTTTTCTTATCCATTTTGTTACCTTTCTTTAATACTAAATCCTTAGATGCTTTCTTGCCTCGCACACTGTACCCTGGAGATCATTCTGAATCTGTATTTCAGGGCTGCCGCACATGATCAGGCGGCAGGCTTTGCTGGAAATGGATTGGCTATCTGCGGGCTCCATGATCATCTTTGTATATATCTTACCATATTTTTCGGCGAGAGCTTCTGCCTTTGCTGCGGCTTCGCGTACTTTAGGTGGTCGATCTGGCCGGCAACGCCCAGGGGAGACGGACAGGTCAAACTGTCCTGTGCCGAGACCATCGATGCCGTCAGGCTGATGATGTCTTCCATTTCTGCAAGGCCTTGCGCGTCTTCGATGGTGGCGACGATGAAGAGATCCTCGTTGGTCTTTTTTTGTAATAGTCAGCGGGAGCGCTGCTGCCATAGTAGTTTGCCCGGGTGAAAGGGCAGGCGCCGCGGCTGCCCAGAGGCGGATAGAAGGCTGCTTTTACAAGGGTTATGGCGTCTTTTCTGCTGCTGACGTTTGGTACAAGGAGGCTGGTGATGCCCATGTCTAAGATTCGGTTGATCAGGACGGGGTCGATGTCAGAGATTCTCACCATGACAGCGAGGTCCACGGCTTCTGCCGCACGGACCATAGACAGCATCTGCTCATGGGAGATGTGGCCGTGTTCCCCGTCGATGATGACATAATCGAAGTGTCTCGCCATCTCGACGATTTCCGGAGAGGGGATCTGGACAAAACAACCGAATAGACGGTCGTTTTTTCCGCTAATAGGGTTCGTAGATTTTTTCTCATTTGTTTGGATTCCTTTCTTCAATTGATTAGATTATATATAAAGTCGATTAAAGAGTGAAATGCATCGTTTTTGTTAAAATTAATAACTGTTTGGAATAAGTGCCTTGCCAGTCTGCGGCCGCTTTGGTATAGTAGGGTTAAGGAGGTACGTCATGACCATTGATCAACTGGAACATTTCTATGCGCTTTCGCAGTGCAAAAATTACACACTGGCTGCAAATCAGCTTTACATCTCACAGCCGGCGCTGAGCAAGAGCATTCAGGCGCTGGAGAAGGAGCTGCACTTGGACCTGGTGCATCGCAATACGAGGACAGTAACCCTTACGGCGGAGGGATCGCCTTTGCGGATACCTGCAGGACGCTGCTGCACACTTTGCGCCATGGGATCAACAACGCAAAATCTGCATCGGGCACCCTGAACGGCAGGGTGGTTTTCGGTCTGCCATCAGACCATTATGATGCCGCTGCAATCAGGCTGCTTTCCCTCTTGAACAAGAAGCAGCCGGGTATACGGGCAGATCTGAAGTTCTTCCCGCCCAACGGATTGCTGCGGGCGCTGGATAACGATACCGTGGACTTTATCTTTTTCCTGCGACTGGCCCAGGTCGGAAAATCTGGCGTTCCTTCGGGTCTGTGAAAGTACGAACTGTGCGGTTCTGCCAAAGGATCACAGGCTGGCAGAGAGGGACGAGATTTCCTTCACAGAGCTGAAAAACGAAAACTTTCTCGCCATTTCTTATATGGTCTCCGGCAGGGAGAACGATTTGATCATTGAACTTGCAAGAGAAGCGGGACTTTCGCCTAACTTGAACTATGAGGCAAACTCCTTTCCAGAGCTTTTGATGATGGTTGCGGCAAAGCGGGTGTGACCGTTTTGGCAGATGAACACAAAGCTTTGCAAACGGATGCGGTCGTCTTTGTTCCGCTGAAAGACGCACCGAGAAAAGAAGAAAACCTGATTTGGAAGAAAAGCGATAACCCGTGCATTTCAGCGGTGGCAGAGCTGGCAGCAAAGCAGACAGTGTGAGGGGAATTGTAATGAGATATTATACAAAAGAATGGTATGATCTGATGCAGAAAACCAACTATACTTTCGGAATGAAGAAGATTCCCGACCAGGACTATTCGGAGGCTGAAATCAAGGCTTTTTACGATAAAGCATTGAAGAAGATGATTGCAGAGGAAAAGAAATGCTATAATGAACCGCCTTTTTTCTCTTTGACGCATCGGATATTGATCCTGAGAGCACCGACTTGGAAGATTGGATTTTTTGTCGATGAGGAAACGGGAAGTTTTATCAGACCAAAGTCTTTTGAGGAAGTGAAATCACATCTGGAAAAGGAACAGAGGAAGCGCAGACAGAATATGAGAACCGCCCACCCTTTGACCCCTCGGAGACGATTCGGCTGTTTGAAGAAAGCTACAGAACCCGCATGAAGTATGGCGGCAGCAGATTTCGGGATGGGTGCTGGAAAAGGTGGACAGGCGTTTGCTGGCGCTGAACTTGCTGCCTGAGAGTGTCTATTCGCTGCTAAAGATGGAGGAAAGGGCGAATCAGAAGGCATTGAGAGCCATCAATAAGAGGGCAGAAAGAGAATGGAGCAAGCAGCGAAAGCAAATCCCAGAGAGGTTTATGTGGCTCTTCCGCAGCACGATAGCTGCATATTGTTCCTGAGACGACATGGAAAAAGATGTTGTCATGGTGATTCGTGAAGATGGTTTTGTAAGGAAGGCGCCAGTCCATATCGTAAGATTGTATTCAAGGACGTGATTTCTTTTGAACGGGAAAAAGGGCTGTATATACGTACCTATGAAGACCAGGGGCGCCGCACTTCAAATTGTACGTATGTCCATGATGAAGTGTATCTGCTGACGGATGGAAGCTATGAGATCCATTTTTGGTTTCGACTAGAGATGTGAGATATGTTACGGTTAGGTGCCGGGGTATTAGGTGTGAAAGGGGTGTAACGATTGAGAAATGAAGGGAGGTACGTGTGTGACGAAAATAAAGCGATATTTTAAACTTGACGCTGTTGGCGTGTGTATGACGATTTATTCAATTATCATTGTGGCAGTTACCACTGTTAACCAATCACAGCTTATTGAAAAAGTCGTAGCTTTTTCCTATTTTGCGTTGATTATCCTGTACTTGTTATTGAGACTTGTCTTCGTGAACTACGAATTTAGTTTTTTGTTGTATTGGGGATTGTCATTCTTCCGATGCTTGTCTTTGTGTTGGGATCGAAGAGTCAATTGATTGAAGAGGTCAGCCTGGTTATACCGATTTGCCTTGGGATTTTTAATGGGAGTGCTGACTTTTTTGTGCGGAAGGGCGATGATATCAAAGAATATAAGATCGCCATAGCAGCGGTAAGTATTTTCTGGATTTTGTCTTTTATCAATGCAGCGGACTTTGTGGAGGTGACCTTTGACTCGGGAGAAATAAAGTCAGTTGACGTAGAGGTTCAGGAGAAAGCCTACGCTGTTAGTGGAAGGATGATTGAGGAATATGCTTTTTATGTATACAGGGGACTTTGAAGGGCAAGAGGATCTTCCTATTGAAGTGACTTTTGAACAATACAGAAAATTAGAAACAGGAGATAAGATAAAGGTAAATGTGGGGGAGGGGTTGTTTCATCGAGGATACTACTATTATGAGAGAAATCCCGTACCGAGTTCAAAAACTCATTTTCAATTATTGATGATGGCAGCGATGAGTTCCTGCATTTTTTAGAAGATGAGAAACTGACGTATGAGGTAGAAAGTGACTAAAACTTTTGTAACATAAGTAAATCGTAAATAAGTAAATCGAAATTTACTAGATTTGGCTTATAGTATCGAGAAAAAGTATGAGAGTATGAAAGAATTTTACCAATAGATATGAATGTGTATTATGAGCTCAATGTAAATCAATGCCTGAAGGAGCTCAACCATGATGTGCTTCGCTTCAGTTTTTAGTGCAGCAGGGATTGTAATATTTACATTAGCTGAGGTGTTGCAGTTTGGCAGGGTGACTTTAAAAGCGTTATTGGTTACTTCAATTTTAAGCTCCAAACCAGTTTTGTCGTATGCTTTTACACTCTTTGGCATACCAGTACCGTAGGCCTCAATCGGTTCCAGTTGATAGAAAATTGCTGCCAACTTTGGATTTTTACAAACGGAAAGACCGAGCATAATATTATCCAGAGTGATGCCAATAGGCAAACCACCGACAGAAATAAATTCACGTCTGTCCTGAAATGTGGTCTTATCTGTTCCGGTAAATGTGGCAGCTTTTATCGTATGACTGCACTGGTCAGATAAAAGCAGAGTAATATTGGAGTAAATGCCATCTTGAGATATCATGCCGAGGGTCTGCATTTTAGCAGCGTCAAATGGTATATTTCGCTTCCTGAATTGTTCCTCGTTATATCAGGTTTGATCGAATCGCGGATCATGTTATTAAGTTGTAAAATTACTTGATCAGCATTCTCTATACCAATGACATGACCATTGTCTTATTGTCATTCTTGTCAAATTGTAATCACGTGATGAGAAAAATAATGAATTCCACAAATAAACACGGGTGAAGTTCTACTTGTTCTGATTACATCATTCTGATAGTATTGCTACTATTCCGAAAATAGGGTATACTCTTGATTGATGCGAGGCGTAGAACTTTGAAATAAAGGCTTTCTGTAGGATCTGATAATTTACAATAAGGCTTCCATGTTAATATGCGTTGCTTGCAGCAACGGCCAATCCCTCATACAATGGCGTTAACGAATGAGGAAAAGAGGTTATTTAAAATGTTAAACGAAAACATAAAAGCAATCAGAAAATCAAAAGGACTTTCGCAAGAAGAACTTGCAATCAAGTTGAATATAGTGCGGCAAACAATTTCTAAATGGGAGAAAGGACTGTCCGTCCCTGACTCTGATATGCTAATTTCCATATCAGAGGCACTTGAAACACCCGTGAGCACTTTGCTTGGCGAAACTGTGATTGAGCCTGAGGCTGATGATTTAAAGGCGATTTCTGAAAAATTGGAGATTATAAACTTGCAGTTGGCACAGAGGAAGACCACGAGGCGCAAAGTGCTCCATTGGCTGCTGATCTCCTTGTGTGTGACCATAGTAATCATTTCTGCGGTCTTAATCGTATTGAATAGTCCTTACTTGGGGTGGGATTATCATGACGCTGAAACAGCCGTTTGCCGTTGCAGCTTTACACGCATTTGAATGGCTGTTTGTCAGATTAGCCCCTGATCATCCTTATCGGTGCGATTGTTGGGATTTTCTTGACACGGAAGAAAGTATAAAGCGGCTTTACTTTTGAAGTATCGTGAAACTGCGATAACCTGCCAAAACGTGCCGAACACAAGAAAACAATGGTTTCACGATCTAATTAAGGACTTACTACATCAACATTACACCATTTTATTTGGGGTTAGGGTTTTGATATGTCAAAGAAAAATGTAAATAGGATAATTTTTTCATTATAGTAGAATTTTGAGGGATATTTTGTTATGATATGAATTGGGTAGACAGTTTCTACCCAATTCGATTTGATATGGTATTAGAAGTTTTAAAAAATTCTAAAACAGGTAAAAAATGGCATTAGATATTTCTATGGTTTATTCCTATTATGAAGTGATACATATGATTGTAGAAGAAGAACAGAGTGGGAAACAGCGCTTGGAATATGAGAAAGCGATTCTTAAAGAGTTGTCAGAACGTTTAACGGAGCGTTTAGGTAAAAGATTTTCTGTAGAAAATTTGAAGTTGATGCGTAGATTTTATGTGGTATATTCCCAAGACCAGATTGGACAGAAAGTGTCTGCCAATTAAAATATTTATCTATATGCGTGTTCACAATATAGGCGAACGACATTTTTATGAAATCGAGGCGGTTAGGAACGGCTGGGGTGTAAAGGAACTGGGGTGGCAGCATGATAGGGCACTATATGAATGATTAGTATTGAGTAGGGATAAAGAAGGAATTCAACGGTTATCGACAGAAAGACAAATTATTGAGAAGCCTGAAGATTTGCTGAAAGATTCTGATGTATTGGGATTTACAGGCCTTCCAAAACTTGAAAAACATTCAGAAACAAATTTGGAAACGAAGATAATTGATCATTTACAAGAGTTGCTGCTGAAATTAGGACGAGGATTGATTTTTGTTGGAACACAGGTAAGATTTACTTTTGAAGATGAGCATTATAGAGTGAATTTGGTGTTTTTACTCGTTTGCTGTGTTGCTTTATACTCTTTGATTTGAAAATCGGTCTGCAGAAGTATCAGGATATAGGTCAAATGCAGATATATGTAAATTATTATGACCATAGAGTGAAAATGGAAGATTAAAATCCGACAATTAGAATTTTGCTATATAATAATAAAAATGACGCAGTAGTAAAAAAGATTTTGCCAGAGGATAATTGTCTGATATTTATAAGTAAATAATAGACAGTATTACCAAGTAAAAAAGAGTTGAAAAAACTGATAGAGAGCGAAGAATAAAAATATTTATATATTTTTGGTGGTGAGCTTATGGTGAAAAAAGGATATAGTAAAAAAAGTATTGCCGTATGGCAATCAAAAAATATTTTGTATGAAGGAATTACAGATGTCGATTTATTTAATAGACCTTTTTGAAGTGGATATGCTAAGTGATGTTAATTTTGCAAATGAAATTTGCAGCAAAATTGTACAGGCTATTATGACTGGAAAATTGTCAGAGTTAAAACTTCATAAATTGGGGCATGTATTAATTCCAAAGAAGAGTTTGTCTGATTATCGAAAATGTGCTCTTACAGAAGTTTATGATGAAATAGTATTTTTGACATTAGCATTAATTGTTGCCAACGAAATAGAGCGATTACGCATTAACAAAAGTAAACAAAGAGTTTTTTCATATAGGTTTATGCCACAAGATAATGGAAGGCTTTTGATGCAAAATACAATTATACGGCTTTTCGAGATGAAGTATTACGTAAAAGTGAATTAAGTAAAAAACAAAGTAATGGTTGAATGTGATTTTTCAAATTTCTATGATCGATTGAATATACATAGGGTTGAATCTATACTTTTGTCATCAGATAGTATAGACAAAGATATTGTACATTTAATTAATCAAGTATTGTTGTTTTTGGGCAAATCGGGATTCATACGGATTACCAGTAGGATCAATGCGTCTAGAATTCTGGCAGAAGCTTTTCATTAGTCGAGGTGGATAATTATTTAATATCTAAAAAATTGATTATTGTCGTTTTGTTGACGATTATAGAATTTTTGCTAAAGATGCATATACGGCACATAGTCATTTGGCAATTTTGGTTCATTGCTTAAGTAGAGAAGGAATTTGCTTAAATATACAGAAAACGAGAATTAAGGATATTTCTGACAAGAATAAAAAGAGAAGACGGATAAAAGCAGAGAAACTAAAAATGTTATGATTCAAAAACGTTGATAAGTCTAGTGAAAAAGAAGAGGATTTTCAGAAAGAGCGAGGAAAAATCATTAGGGGCTATTCTGGTCTAATACCGACTAAATTTCGAGAACTTTCGGAAAAGCAAAAACAAAAATTATCTCAAAGCGATATAGATGAATTAATTATTAAGGCACAAAGTAGCTTATTGATAGAACCAGAAGAGATAACAGATTTAATCAAAACTATAGTGGCACAAGAAAAATATGAGAAGTTAGCAAAATTACCGACTATACTTAAAAAGTTCCCTCAGTTCATTCCTTATTATGTAGATGTTATGATAAAAACAGGCGAAAAAATGGTTGCAAAGATAAAGAAAACATCCGAAAGGACTTTGAAAAGTGGTTTATTGAGGATACGCCAGAATATATCCAAGTGTACTTGGTAAGATTATTTGCGTCACCAATATTTGCTGATAAAGAAACCTTATTAAATTTGTTTCGTAATCTTAAAAAGAAATTCAGGTGATTATATTGGAAGGGCATTATTAGAAGCGTTAGGAGGAAAAACTTACCAGAGGAGAGCTGTTAGAAATAAGAGAATATTTTTTATAGAGCAGATAATTGGGAGCGTCGTCAAATTATTAAATTAATTGATGAAGGATTTTCTGAAGGCGAGAAAAGACCATTTTATAAAGACATTGGAATATATTCGGATGACTTATGGCTGAAATTTATGTTTAAGAAGTAAAGCATAACTACTTATGTTAGCACAACATTCTCCAGTTAATTTACAAAGATTTATGTAGATTTACGTAGGAAATGGCAAAAAATGGAATATGAAAAGACGTTTGGAATATTGAGTTTTAAAAACTTATGAAGGGATATAAACAAGATGACAAAACTACTATTCATCTGCCACGGCAACATCTGTCGTTCACCGATGGCGGAATACATGCTAAAGGACATGGTCGCTCGCAAGGGCTTGCAACACCAATTCCACATCGAGTCGGCGGCTACCAGCCGTGAGGAAATCGGCAACGATATTCACCGCGGTACCAAGGCAAAACTGCGTGAGGCGGGCATTCCTTTTTTGAACGCCGTGGCGCCCGCCAGGTTACACCCGGCAACTATGATGATTTTGATTACTTGATTGTAATGGATCAGGAAAATATTCGCGGCCTCGGGCGCATCATCAAACAAGACCCAGAGAACAAAATCTACAAGCTACTGGATTTCGCAGGGCAGGATCGGGACATCGCTGACCCTTGGTATACGGGGGGAACTTTGACGATACCTACGAGGATATTCTGATAGGACTTGAAGGTCTGATGCGGTTCTTAGAGAAAAAAGCATAAGATATGGCGAGCAGACCATCTATTGTCTAACTTTAGGCTATGCTGGGTCCGTACTCCCTTTGCAGTTTGAACTTTTGAAGGGAGCTTTTTTTTTTTGAGTATCATAAAAATGGAGAAACGCGGTAGTAAATGCACAAAATAGCTATAATCTAATGATAATTACAAATAATTATCAACAATTCACAAAAAATATTCTCAACGACGTAAATTTAGTTCTCTGGGGTTAAAACCAGCGGACGTGCCTCATCCCTCATCCTCCCCTCCACAAACAACCTTTACTCAAACCAAAAAATCATTCATAAATCTCCCTTACGAAAATATATTGGTAAGGGAGATTTTTTTATTTATGAAAAAAGGTATTGATAATTATTTGTGTGATTTTAGCCTTCATCTTTGGTCTGATGATCTTTGGCTATCTATCTGAACCAGGCAGCAAGGTTACTGCGGCAGACTTGCCCACGCCGCCGTCAGTCAGCGCCCAGCAGGCGATTTTGATCGACGGTAAGACAGGCGAGGTTCTCTTTGAGAAAAATGCTGATGAAAAGGGGTATCCGGCCAGTACCACCAAGATTATGACCGCGCTGGTCGCACTGGATGTCTGTAAAGGAGAGCGGCATCGGTATTGATGAAGAAGTGGCCATTCCCAAGGTGGCGGTAGGCGTGGAAGGCTCATCTCTATACTTGAAGGAGAATGAGAAGAAAACCATAGAAGAGCTACTCTATGGGGTCATGCTCCGTTCGGGCAATGACGGAGCGACAGCGCTGGCGGCCTGTATGGGAGGCAACTTGGAACATTTTATCCGGATGATGAACGAAAAAGCAGAGCGCTTGGGGTGTACAGGCACGAATTTTGTGAATCCCAGCGGACTCTTTGATGAAAAACCACTATACGACTGCGCGAGATTTAGCGAAAATTGCCAAATGTGCGATGGAAAACAAAACTTTTCGCAAAGTAGTAGGAACAAAAACGTGGAAACAGTATACAAATAAGAATAAGACCGTATTCCAGTACGACGGAGCCACGGGTATCAAAATCGGCTTTACCAAAGCGTCCGGCAGGACTTTGGTCGCTTCGGCAAAACGGGGAGATGTGGAGATGATCTGCGTCGTCCTCAACGATGGAGACTGGTTCAACGACGCTTATAGTCTGATGGACTACGGATTCAACGTAAAGGGGTGTAACAATGAAAAATAACGGATGTATCGACGCAGGAAGAGAAGGCTGTCCTTGCGCCCTTGCCGAATACGGAAAATGCCTTGTCTGCAGCAAACTGCGGGGCGGCAGCTGCGAAGATTGCAATTGGCAGGGATCATGCATTTATACACTGTATCAGCAGAACGCCAGAAAATTGGTTAAAGCACGGCAGGATAAGACTTATGAAATCGCAGAGATAAAGCAGTACGGCGAGAACTTCAAAGTGTTCGTGCTCAAGGCAGACAAGGGTTTTTGTCAGAAAGCGCAGACGGCAGGAGCCTATGTATTTGTCAGAGCATCAGAAAGTGAAGAATGGTACGGAATGCCTGTTTCCGTGCTGAAAGCAGAGCCAGAGAAAGAGCGGCTGCACCTGGGTGTTTCCAGCTGCGGACCGAAGAGCGGCAGCCTTCTGGCAGCAGAGAAGATTCTGTGCGTGAGAGGCGTCTACTACAATGCTCTGTCCGGCATGGGCGGGTTAGATGCAGAACCGGAAGGATCACTGATTTACGCCAAGGGTATCGCCATGGCGCCCTGCGTAACTTCTTAGATGGAGGAACGAGATACAGCAAGTGGCTGAAAAACATGAACCTCTATGTGGACCTCGACAAAGTGGGATTTGACTTCTTTAAAGACTATTTTGGAGATCTGCCAGTGGATTCCATCCACGTCAAAGATTTCGCCAGCGGTGGATTGGAGAGCGCAGAGGTCTTGAACAACATGGAGCAGATGGCGCAGACCGGAAAGATCAATATTCTTTCACTGACTTCACCTTATTACGCTGACAAGGTCGAAACCTCAGCAGGAAAGAAGATCGTCAGACCGACCAGCGGCAACATGTGCTGTGGTGAGGGCGTTTGCGGAGCCTGCACCTATGACGATGAGACGGGCAAGACGATACATAGATGTAAGGCGAGAATCTAAAATAAATAAAAAACAAGCACTTTGCTGCAAGTGCTTGTTTCTTTTTTGTGTTGATGCATAGGAGCAGCTGAGGGATAATCACTCCCAAAGACGTGGTTATCACGCTGAGCGGGATATACATCTTATATGTGTTTGCATCCAGATTTAACAAGGCGGGAATGCAGAAGAGCAAAATTCCTGCAGCAACAAGCAGTACCTTGATGACAGATAAAGTTCTGGTTTTCATAGTTATTACCTCCGTTCTTTTCTGCTTTCAGCATACTGCAGGAGAGCGCAGACCGCAATCAAACATGTGTAAAACCTTTGTTAACAATAGGTGAAGTGATGGAAGGTTCCGCACTTGTATATGTCTGCCAGTTTCATATGGCTCACCCTTGTCCTTTGTCGCGATGGTATGGTATAATGAACGCAAAGAGCTTACAGCTTCGCTGCAAGGATGCGTTCATTGAATCACGGCAAACGATTCTAAATCAAAGGAACTGCCGTGGTAAAATAATTCCACGATCCTGCGGCGTTGCCGTAAGAAGAAAAGAGGGTGACACAGTTGATTAAAATCTGTATTTGCGACGATCGGATTGAGGACTTGGAGTATGCCTTTGACCTGGTAAAAGAATTTGCAGAATCAAATCCTGAATACGCGATAAATCTGCGAAAATTTCAGTCCGCTTATGATCTGCTGGACTGTATTGAAGCAAGCTGCAGCTTTGACATAATAATTTTGGACATCGTGTTGCCGCACATCAATGGCATTGAAGTGGCGAAGAAGATTCGACAGCGAAAAGAACCGTGCGAAATTATTTTTTGCGAGTTCATCCAGAGAATATGGCGTGGATGCCTTTGGTGTAAATGCATCCAACTATATTGTAAAGCCCATCATCAAAGAAGACTTCAACAGGATCTTAGAGGATACTATCAAAAAGTTAAAACGCAATGACAGGCAGCCTTTGATTATTAAAGTGAAAGGCGGCTTGAGAAAAGTTGCTGCCTCTGACATTGTTACCATCGAAAGCTTTAACAGGAGAAGGGGATTACGCTGCTCAGCGGAGAGCAGATTGAAACAGGAACGACACTCGCTGCGCTGCATGAGCTGTTAAGTGATGACGAACGTTTTTTTATGCCGCACAGGGCCTATATCGTAAATTTGGAACACATAAGCAGTATCATAGGAAGTGATATTTTGATGTGCGATGGCCAAAGAATTCCTATTTCCCGCAGCTGCGGAAAGGATTTAAAAGACGCATATTTAAAGTTTTGTTTTAATAATATGCATTTTGAACAGAAATTTCTACATTTCGGACTAAAAATGACATTTTTCGACTTTTTGATGTAAAATATCATCAGTACATCAAGGACACACATTATAGATTGTTTCACACATGTCCTTTTTCGTAACTACATAAAACTTTTTCCTAGGAACATTATGCTCAGCATCCCAATAGAGCATAATGTTTCTTTGTCTGGTCATAGGCAGGAAAGCCGAAGCCTTTGAGACTTGACAATCGGGGTAAAATCGTTAAGATAGAATGAGTACATTATCATAGAAAGGCGAGAAGAAAAATGAAGAGAATCAAGACAATAGAAACGAGAAATTTAGAGAAGAGCATCAAGGACGGCAGCTGCGGCGAGTGCCAGACTTCCTGCCAGTCAGCTTGCAAGACTTCCTGCGGCGTTGCAAACCAGGAGTGCGAGAAGAAGAACTAATGATACATCAATATAAACTGAACGGATACAATATCGTTTTAGACGTTTATAGCGGTTCGGTACATGTAGTGGATGATGTTGCCTATGACATCATCCACGATTACTTTTTCTGAAGAAAAGAAGCACTGACAGCACAGATCTTAGAAAAGTACGCCGGACAGCCCGACGTGACCCGCGAGGATATTTTAGAAGTCTTTGACGATATCGAGGAACTGAGAAGGCAGAAAAAGCTGTTCTCTGAGGACATCTACGAACCCAATGCTTACGATTTGAAGAACCGCCATACAGAGGTCAAAGCCCTGTGCCTTCACGTGGCTCACACCTGCAATCTCAACTGTACATACTGCTTTGCCAGCCAGGGCAACTTCAACGGCGAAAGAGGTCTGATGAGTTTTGAGACAGGGAAACGGGCGCTGGACTTCTTTGATCGAAAATTCGGGTGACCGCAGAAATCTGGAGGTGGAATTCTTTGGCGGCGAACCGCTGATGAACTTTGAGGTGGTAAAGGAGCTGGTGCGCTATGCCCGCAGCATCGAAGAAGCCCACGGCAAGAACTTCCGGTTTACGCTGACAACCAACGGCGTGGGCATCGACGACGACGTCATCGATTTTGCCAACAGAGAGATGCACAACGTGGTGCTCAGCTTTGATGGACGCAGGGAAGTTCACGACCGGCTGCGCAGAACCATCAACGACCAGGGCAGCTACGACATGATCGTGCCCAAGTTCAAGAAATTGGTGGAAGCGAGGGGCGGCAAAGGATATTATATGCGCGGTACCTTCACCCATAACAATGTGGACTTTACGGAAGAC
>VOFH01001319.1_pt1 | contig 26000 bp, 47 predicted proteins | sample 5384091 | NCBI WGS metagenome assembly VOFH01 (sample SAMN12384727, study PRJNA508395) | human gut metagenome | isolation source: healthy gut G | host: Homo sapiens
TGTCTAAGTTATTTGCAATGGCATTTGCAGCGATCTGTGTCGTACCAAACATGGCGATAATACTCACTGTAAGCACACGACCCAGCTGGAGAATGCTGTTTTCAATGCCATTAGGAATACCGATATGCAGAATCTGCTTTATCATACGCACATTTACACCTTTAGTCGTGCCAATACGGATGTCCAGCTTGGATCCTCAGTCTCCACATAAGAATGAAACTGGCGATCATACGGGAGATCAGTGACGCACCTGCAGCACCTGCCACACTCCAGTGGAATCCAAAGATAAACAGTGCATCGCCGATCACGTGATCACATTCATGATAATAGACGCCTGCATGGATATTTTTGAATTTCCCATAGACCGAAACAGCGCCGCACAGGAATTGTACACAGCTAAAAACGGGTAAGAAATGGCTGAAATAGTCAGATAGATCACTGCATTTTTTCATTACCTCTTCTGTAACACCCTTTATAAATGAGGTTTAAGATCTGCCAGCGCAGCAGAATGCTTAAAGCCATGATCACCAGCGCAACCACACCTGTTACCAGGATCAGCTGGTCTGCCGACTGACATGCCTTATCTTTTCGCTTCTGTCCCAGAAACTGGGATGTAACTACTGCACCGCCAGTTGCCACAGCAGCAAAAATATTGATAATAAAGTACATTGATAATGTCTACCAGAGAAACACCGGAAGTAGCCGCTTCTCCTGCACTGGAAACCATCATGGTATCCACCATACCTTGGAAACCGCCAGTATCTGCTCAATGATCAGAGGAAAGATCAGTTTTTTCAGATCATCCCCTGTAAAGAGTCCCTACAGTTTTGCTTTCCTGCTGTTTTCTCTTTTTCATCATCATTTTTCAAGCACTTCTTTCATTCTGCTCTCCTGGTCATCAAACAGGAGCTCTCTGTTATAGCGGTAGTAACGTTCACAATTATATTCCTTTAAAAACTCTACACTGGCTTCCCCAGTATTTAAACCGGTCACAAAGATCACCAGTTCCTGACCATTTGCAAAGGCTGCTTCCATAAAGTCAAAGGCATGCTCTAACTGTTTACCGCAGGACTCCTTTTTCTCCTCATAGGCATCGCTTTTTTTCCCCATAAACTGCTGCCGCAGCCAGTTCCAGCTATCCTCCTTCTCCTGTAAGGACAATGCCTTCATTTGCTGTACGTACTGCCCAATGCCTCTTTCACCTTCCGGTAGATACGGTCCTGTGTGCGGTCTGAAAGTCCGCTCTCTTTTTATGGATACGGATGCTTTCTAACTCAGCACCGATGCTTTCTAAGATATGACCGGAGCCGGCCCATGAACATCTGCCCCATCTGATTCTCTTTTAAACTGCTTTTTAACTGTGCCATTAAAAGAGTCATTTCTTCATTCATGCTTTAATGCCTTGAATCCATCTGTCAGCTTTGCAAGAAGCAGGCCTGTTACCGCCATACGCTCATCAAAGAAGCTTTATCAGTTTATCACAGATCTCTTCTCTTATTGTGATCTCATCCTCTTTTTAATACGGTCAATGTGACTACATCAAATTCCCGGACGGATTTATTGTATTCCGGCGGATTTCCCGCTGCCACGATGATCCAGCCTTCCGGCACCTTATGATTTCCAAAGGTCTTGCACTGTAAAAACTGGAGCATGGTAGGTGCCAGCGTCTCTGACACGCAGTTGATCTCATCAATAAAAAAAGAATACCTTCTTTTAAACCGGTTTCCCGTATGCGGTCATACACAGAAGCAATGATCTCGCTCATGGTATATTCTGTAACAGAATATTCTTTCCCACCATAAATTTTATGCTGGATAAAGGGCAGTCCCACTGCACTTTGCCGTGTATGATGAGTAATGGTATAAGCCACCAGGCCGATCTCACATTCTCTGGCGATCTGCTCCATGATCTGGGTCTTTCCTACTCCAGGGGGGCCGATAAGCAGTACCGGTCTCTGACGGATCGCCGGGATCTTATATTCTCCAAACTCATCTTTTTAAAAGATAAGCTGCAATGGTATCTTTTATCTCTTCTTTCGCTCGTTTAATATTCACTGGATCTGTTCCTTTCTTTATACTCACGAATCCCGTGCTGGCGCACTCTACTGCCTGCTTACGCAGGCGGTCTGCTCGTTAATAGCTTGTCAAAAACAAATGTCTGCTGACGCAGCCGCTTGTTTTTGCCTGCACTCATTATCATCTAACACTACCCGCATAGCCCATGCCGGAAACCCTTCTTCGCAAAACCTCTCCCTGATAAACACAAAAGCCGTATCGTAAACCGGTGCCGCCACCGGATAAATAATTTTCCGTCTGTAAAATAAATAAGTCCCTTCAGCCCATTTAACTGCCCCATTGCCTTTAAAGTATTTACATACTCAAAAGCCGGTCTGAAATCTGTTCCTCCATATCCTTTGATCTGAAAATGCTCCATATAGGATTTCAGGTCATCAGCGCAGGTAAGGATTACATCTGACTGCACCTTGTCATCACATTGGATCACATGGATCTGCACTTTTCTGAAATAAGTCTCTGACTGGGAAAGCACATCATAGGTTTCCTCTAAAAACCACTGTACCAGTCCCCCTGAGCAGGACATACTGGTATCAATGACAATAACAAACTGCTCGATCCTCTGCACCTCTCTGGTCTCCAAAGGTTCTATAAGAGGCATATTCCCATAAAGGGAAAGGCCGTATGTGTAAAATGCCCTGATCAAAGGAATCCGGATCTGTCTGCATTTCTTCCCGCAGGACCGCAAATTTCCTTAAAACTGCCGGTAATCATACCGTTCTTCATTTTCCACCTGAATAGAATCCAGCAGGCTCTGTTCATTCTCTGACTCTTCCTCAGATCCCATAGTCTCCATCTGGGTCTGCATCCGCTCCCTGTTGTCATTCCACTGGTTCTGCCTGGTCATGGCAGCCGATGGATCTGCTTCCTGCTCCCACAGATCATGGTCATCTAAATGAAATTCTGCCTGAAGCTGGCGTAATCTTCTCTCCGGAAGAGCCATTTCCATAAGGGCATGATAGACCCGCTCAGCTGTAAGAACGATATTCCGTTCCTCCTCGCTGGAAGCACCTGCGGTCCTGTTTCCCGTTAAAACCTGCGGATACGCAGATAAGCTTCTCTTCTCAAAGGACTTTGGGGGATGTGGATGCATTTTTCATACATTCCATCCAGTACAGATTCCATGGCGATATCACAGGCCAGATCCCACATTTCCTTCTCTCTGCCTTTTCTTGTATACAGATGGCAGAACAGACAGTGGAATAATGCATGGAGATAATAACGGTTTACCACCTGACGCCCCTTTTGTAAAGGTCTAAAATAAATGCAGGACCATAATAGATCACTGCCCCGTCACAGGCGATCCCCTTTCTGTTCCAGTCTGCTTCAAAGCCCAGACTGGTTAAAGATACATCCAGAAAATGCATATTTACATACAATTCATTCCGTGACTGGTACAAAATACGGGTACAAAGCTCTACCTGATCCAGTTCTTCAAGCTGCCTCTGCCTGGTGGGACTTTCCATTACTGTGCGCCTCCATTCATCCTGCGGTGTTCTTCTCCGATCTCTTCATAAAGATGATAAAGCTCCAGCCTGCATTCTGCTCTGTAACAATGGCTTTTTAAATTGATCTTCGGCACTTTCGCCTTACGCAGATTCAAAAGCAAAGTATCAATACGCCGGCTGGTAAAGTCCTTCATTACCAGCATCTGCTCTGTGATCTGGGGTATTTTTTCTTCTGCTTCCGGCTGCTGTAATACTTCCTTTTTCAAAGCCCGGTACACCTGCCAGATATCCTACTGATTCCATCACCTGGTCCGGGGCCACATTGCGTATCTTCACTCCCATACGCACCAGAACGCTTTTCATCATCATTTCCTGTTTTTTTCATTCGGGATCTCCCGTACTGTAATATAACACCAGTTCCATGACTGTCCTTTCTAAGATAACTGTCCTTTCTATTGACCGCGCCGTTTATTAAAAAAGCTGCTCACTTTCCAACATCAGCGTAAATGGTCCGTCATTTAACAGCTCCACCTTCATATCTGCGCCAAACTGCCCCTTTTCCACTACATCCACATAGTTTCTGCACCGGTCCATAAAATGTTCGTATAAACGTTCTGCCATATCCGGTGCACCTGCTTTTACGAAGCTTGGGCGGTTGCCCTTTTTGCAGTCTGCATAAAGCGTAAACTGGCTGATCACCAGTAATTCTCTCCCCTACATCTGCCAGGCTTAAATTTGTTTTTCCATTTTCATCTTCAAAAATACGCAGCTTGCAGATCTTGTCCGCCATCTTGTCGGTGATCTCCTCTGTATCTGCATCTTCTACGCCTAACAGGATCATAAATCCTTTTCCAATTTTTCCCAGAACCTCTCCTTCTACTGTGACACTTGCTCTGGCCACTCTCTGCAATACTGCTCTCAATGTATTTTCCTCCTATTTCATCACCATCCGGATATATGCTAATAAATTCTTCGCCACATCCGGCTGATACAGCACTTCTTTTGCTCTTGCAGGATAATCGGTAATAATATTATCCACACCTATAAGAGCCATCTGTTCAATCTCCGAACGGCTGTTTACCGTCCATACGTGGATCGCTTTACCGTATTCATGAGCTGCCTGGATCTGTTTTTTTGTCACCAGACTGGATCGGATACTAATAAAATCCACAAATTCATTTTTTATAATAAGAGCCATAGGCTGCAGCCAGAATATAACCTGTCTTTAACTCCGGCTCTGCTTCCTTTATGCGTTTCAGATAATCCAGGGAAACTGAAGTGATCACACACTGATCTTCCATTTCCATTTTCCGGATCATTTCTGCCACCGCTTCAGGAAGTGGGCTTTTCGCGCCTATGCTTTTTAATTCGATATTTAAGCGGATATGTCCTTTGCAGGCTTCCAGAACCTCTTCCAGAGACGGATCTTCTCTCCTGCAAACTGGGAACTGAAATGGCTTCCCACATCCAGCTGCTCCAGCTGGTCAAAGGTAAGGTTTTTCAGGGACACGTCCACACCAGCCACACGGGCCAGGTTCAAGTCATGACAGACCACAGGCACACCGTCTTCTGACAGCTGCACATCGATCTCACTGTAATCTGCCATTTCATCAATAGCTGCTTTGATCGCCGCCATGGTATTTTCCGGAGCATGTTTAGAACTGCCTCTGTGGGCTGCGATCTCCACCTGGGACAAAATCGCCTGATCCGGGGAATTTCCATTGTACACCATATCAAAGACCATAAAAGCAGAAATTCCTGAAAGCACAGCTGTCAATGTAAAAACCACCGTTTCCTGGAATAGCCTTCCTGGTTTTTTGAAAATCGTATTCATTTACCGGGATCGGTGACGCGCCGCCAAACTGATGATACAATACCGTCATTGCGCCAAAATCTGTTACAACTGCCACCGCAGAACCTATAAACAGCAGCAGCCATTCAATGCGGTAACTAACTGTGGCCATTACAGCTGTGGCTGTATAAGCCTTTGCAAATAAAGTCACCAGGACCGCTGCTATCACCATCACTGCACTGTATGTAAGGACCAGTCCTAAAATAAGAAACAGGTTTAACACTACTAAAAGCAGTACGGCCCTTGGCCATTTTCCTTTTTAAGATCCTCCTGCTTTCTGCAATCCCTGTCCTTAAAAATTTTTCTGTTCCAGCATACAGGCAAAAAATACCATCATGGCAGGTACAGAAAAAAACAGTGAGAAGGACACTTCCCACTACCAGTGCCATTCTGGTCCCTGCGGTATGTAAGATTTCGTATAATACGAAATTTACCGGTTTCATGCGAGTCAGTATACGCACAAGAAAATAGCAGTTCATCAAAATATAATTTCCAAGGACAGCAAATAACAGCCGCCAGTTTTTTTTCCGAAATTCATTCACTGCTGCTCCCATTCCGCCTAAAAAACGGATACAACATTTATCCCTCTTAAATAAATAGAAGAATGATAGGCCGTTATCATGGCTCCTGTTTCGATCAGCATAAATGCCATTCCTAAAAACAGGATAAAGATAACAGCAAAAACAGTAACAGGGCGCAGCAGAAAAGCCCTCAGATTGCCTGTGGTAAGGTAGCTGTACCCCGCCATATGCAGTGAGAACCTTAAAATACTGTTTACTGTTTTAATATAGAATATACCTGCGACCAGCCGGTATAAAACGTAAATAATACCAGCTGGCGCAGGTTCTGTTTGATCACTTCATCTGTAAGTTTCAAAATAATTTCATATCTGTTCCCGATCCGGGTCTGTCTCCTGATGTTCTTTTGCATAGGCGGTGATCGCCTCATTCAAAGAAAACATCTTTTTATCCAGCATATCTACCACATCTGCACAGTCTTTTAACTCGTGCAGCAATCCTTCCGGTGCATTGCCTTCAAACTTATAGGCTATCTTGTGCTCTAAGCTGGCCCAGAAATCCATAGCTACAGAGCGGATCTGGATCTCCACCTTTGTTTCTACCGGCCCATCTGTAAGATAGACCGGTACGGTTACTACCATATGGTAGCTTTTGTATCCGTTGGGCTTTGGATTCTTAATATAGTCTTTTACATGGATCACTGTAACATCACCCTGGGCCGCGATCATTTCTGCAATCTGGTAAATATCAGAAGTAAAAAAGAACAGATAATGCGGATACCGGCAATATCGCTTAAATGGTTCATCATATTGTCGATGGTCACTTCGCATCCGTCTTTTTCAGCTTTTTACAATGCTGTCTGCTGTCTTCAGTCTGGATTTAATATGTTCGATCGGGTTATGATCGTAGCGGTTTACAAATTCATTGTTTAATATTTCTATTTTCGTATTCAGCTTCTTTAAAGCCGAATCATAAAGAAACATCACCGACCGCCACTGGTCCACCTGATCACTGGTTTTGGGGATCACTGACATTTAGGCCCCTTTCTACAGCTTCAGTCCTTTTAACAGATCTCCCAGTCCTGTTGTAGCAGAGGCTGTTTCTTTATAATCAAATGTTTCGTGTTCTTCTTCCTCAGTTTCCTGCTGGATCAGAGCCTTCATGCTCAGACTGATCTTTCCGTCTGCAATAGATAAGATCTTTTACTTTTACAGTCTGTCCCTCTTTTAAAACTGCGCCTGGATGCTTGATACGCTGGGTGCTGATCTGGAAAATGTGTACCAGTCCATCAATGCCATCTGCAAGCTTTTACAAATGCACCGTAATCTTTAATACTGTCTACGGTTCCTTCTACTACATCTCCGGCCTTAAACTGAGCCAGACGCTCTTTTTGCGTGCTTCTGCCTTTTTTCTCCTTTTCAACTTCGCGGCCGGAAAGCACCAGTCTCTTCTTTTCCGGATCAACGGTAATGATCACTGTTTCAATACTCTTTCCCTGCCAGTCTTCCAGCTTTTCAACATACTCTGCAGATAACTGGGATGCCGGGATAAATGCTCTTACTTCATCTACAAATGCGACAACACCGCCTTTTACAGCTTCTGTGATCTTAACCTTTACAATTGTGCGGTCAGCCATCATCTGTGCAAACTCTGCCCACTTTTCCCCTTCTGCATCATCTGCCTCCGGAAGCTCAAAATGTCTTTCATCAAATGCCTTATAAGAAGCTTCCAGCTCTGCTGCATAATCTTCCATGGTCTCTGCCGGTGCCTCTGCTTTTACTTCTGCTTCCTGCTGTTTGTTCATTTCTTCACTCATTATTTTTTTCCTCCGCCATTCTATTTTCCAGCGTAACTTATGAACCTGCGCTCTACTGTCTGCTTTGCAGACGGGTTCACTCGTTAATGGTTCGTGAAAAACAAATGTCTGCTTCGCAGCCGCTTGTTTTCCCTTCACTCTCCTATACTCATGAACCCCGCGCTTACGCGCTCTACTGTCTGCTTCCGCAGACGGTTCACTCGTTAATGGTTCGTGAAAAACAAATGTCTGCTTCGCAGCCGCTTGTTTTTCCCTTCACTCTCCTATACTCATGAACCCCGCGCTTACGCGCTCTACTGTCTGCTTCCGCAGACGGTTCACTGCGTTAATGGTTCGTGAAAAACAAATGTCTGCTTCGCAGCCGCTTGTTTTTCCCTTCACTCATTACATTATATCTTATATGGCACTTATATTTCCACCGTTTTATTTGGAAAATTGCGTCAGTTTTTTCTTTTTTTCGCCCTTTTCTCCTTAATTTGCTATGCTATACTTGATTTAGTACAGAAAGATTCCAAAAACATATAATTTTCTAATTTAAGAGGTATTTTACATCCATGAAAGATATTTTTAGACCTTCACACATACTATTGCCAGTGGCCATGCTTACAATACTTTATATGAAATGGCACAGGCTGCAGCTGATAATGGACTGGCACTTTACGGCTGTACGGAACACGCCCCTGCTATGCCAGGCACCTGCCACGAATTTTACTTTACCAATTTTAAAGGTGATCCCAAAAGTGATCCAAGGGGTGTGCCTGTGCTTATGGGCGCGGAACTGAACATCCTGGATTTTGATGGAAATATAGATCTGAGTGAATATTATTTAAAGAAGATCGACTATGCAGTTGCCAGCCTTCACACTCCCTGTATTGACAATAACGGCTCTGTTGCCGATTATACACGGGCTTATCTGAATGTAATGGAAAATCCTTATGTAAATATCATAGGACATCCTGATGATTCCAGACTGCCTGCTGACTGGGCAGAAGTGGCAAAGGCAGCTGCCAGAAACCATAAATTGCTGGAAGTAAATAATGCTTCCTTAAATCCTTTAGGTGCCCGCAAAGGTGCAGGAGAAAATTATAAAGAGCTTTTAACAGCGTGTATGCGCTATGGCACTTCTATTATCATTGACAGTGACGCCCATTGCGAAGCAGATGTGGGAAATCATACTCTGGCTCATACACTTTTTAGAGGAAACCGGCTTTCCTGAAGAATTGATCGTCAATACTTCTTTAGAAAAAGCTGCCGCCTATATTCCAAAATTAAAACAGCTCCTTGCTGAAAATGAGGCATTCCGAAAAAGCTGCCGAAAGGAACACTGCCCTATGATCAACTTTCTGAACCTGGAATATTTTCTGGTAGCTGCCGAAGAGTTAAACTTTACCCGCGCTGCCAAACGCCTTTATATCTCCCAGCAGTCATTAAGCAAACCATATTTCCAACCTGGAAAGGAATTTGACGTTGTTTTGTTTAACCGTACTTCACCATTGACACTGACCTATGCGGGACAGGCCCTTCAGACCCGGGCCAGACAGCTTCTGGACTTAAAAGACGAGACCTATAAGGAAATCTCTGATATTAAGGATTTCTCTACCGGCCAGCTTTTCTATTGGTGTTTCCCATACCAGAGGACGTTTTATCCTTCCTGAGATCCTTCCTACCTATCAAAAGGAATTTCCTGGAATTGAACTGCATCTGGTGGAGGGAAATTCAGTGAACTGGCAAATGACCTTCTCCACGGAAATATTGACCTGATGATCGACCTTCTTCCTTTTACAGCGGAAAATGTAGCTACTGTACCCATCTGCCGGGAAGAGATCCTTTTAATTGTTCCCGACGAAGCGATCCACAAGGCCTATCCGGACCGTTTTGAAGAGATCAAGAAAAAACTGTACCAGTCTGCTGACGTACGGCTTTTAGAAAACTGCCCCTTTGTCCTGTTAAAAAGGAAACCGGGTGCGTACCATTGCAGACGAGCTCTTTGAAGATACGCGATCACTCCCCACATTGTACTGGAAACAGAAAATATTGAAACAGTACTTGCTTTTAAGTGTACAGGGAATGGGGATCACCTTTTATCCCCGTATGTTCATGTCCTCCAAACAAAACTTAAAAGGCTTACCATGACTCCCTGATGAAACAGGCAGGTCTTAACCTGTTTTCTTTAAACTACCCAAGAGCCCATGGTACACTGGCCATCGGATATCACAAAGGACATTACATGTCCCGGGCAACCCATGAGTTTATCCGTACTGCCCTGGAGCATATTCCGTCCGCTGCCGGACTGCCTTTAAATACAGATGTATAACTCCCTGGCATCTGTCTGCAATTTATTGTAATCAGCCTGCTGTTACAGCTGCCTGTCAAAAGAAAGGAAATCTCCCCTTGACTTTTCCTTTCTTTTTTTGTTATATTAAAACAGTAACAATTATTGTTATTAAGTTTTATCATTAAGGAGACGCCTATGAAAACATTAAAGTATAGCCGTCAGAGAGAATCCATCAAAGCCAACCTGATGAGCAGACGCGATCATCCCACGGCAGACGCCCTATACGCCAGCATCCGCGAAGAATTTCCAAATATCAGTCTGGGTACTGTATACAGAAACCTGAACCTGCTGGTGGAGACGGGTGAGATCCTGAAACTGACCTGCGGAAACGGTCCGGATCACTACGATGGAAATGCCACACCTCACTATCATTTTGTATGTAGGGAATGCGGACAGATCTACGATATCGATTTGGATGAGATGACCGGTCTGAATGCTTTGTCCAGTCAAAGCCCCCGGAAAGATCGACAGCCATTCTATTTTATTTTATGGCCACTGCTATCAGTGCATGGAAAAAGACAAGACGGAAAATACTCTTAAAAAAGAGCAGCTAAAAAGCACCGGATAAAAGAGAAATAAATGAGAATTTCTCTTGACAAGTTAAAAGAAATGTATTATATTAATATCAGTAATCATTACTATTATTGATTACAAGAAAAATATTACGGTGACTAGAAAAATCTGGTTTCCTATACTATTAAATTTAATCTAAAAGAGAAAAGGAGAATATCATTATGAAGAAATGGGTTTGTACAGTATGCGGTTATGTTTATGAAGGCGAGAATGCACCTGAGAAATGTCCACAGTGCGGTGTTCCGGCATCCAAGTTCAAAGAGCAGGCTGCTGATGAGATCTCTTGGGCATGTGAGCATGAGGTTGGTGTTGCACAGGGTTCCCCTGAAGATATCATGGCTGATTTAAGAGCTAACTTCGAGGGCGAGTGTTCAGAGGTTGGTATGTATCTGGCTATGGCTCGTGTTGCTCACAGAGAAGGCTATCCTGAGATCGGCCTGTACTGGGAGAAGGCAGCTTTACGAAGAAGCTGAGCATGCGGCATAAGTTTGCTGAACTGTTAGGTGAAGTTGTTACCCCATCTACCAAGAAGAATCTGGAAATGAGAGTTGCTGCTGAGAACGGCGCTACTGCTGGTAAATTTGACCTGGCTAAAGAGAGCAAAAGCAGCTAACCTGGATGCTATCCATGACACCGTTCATGAGATGGCTCGTGATGAGGCCAGACACGGCAAGGCCTTCGAGGGTCTGTTAAAGAGATACTTTGGCTGATCCGCTTTGATAAAAGAAATTCCTGAAAAAGCTCCGGTCGGTTGGACTGGAGCTTTTTATACTCAGATCCACGCACTGACGTGCTCTACTGCCTGCTTTCGCAGGCGGGATCTTCGTTAATGGCTTGTGAAAACAAATGTCTGCTGCGCAGACGCTTGTTTTCCCTGCGCTCATTTTTTATACTCAGATCCACGCACTGACGTGCTCTACTGCCTGCTTTCGCAGGCGGGATCTTCGTTAATGGCTTGTGTAAAATAAATGTCTGCTGCGCAGACGCTTGTTTTTCCTGCGCTCATTACATGTTCATTGAATGTAGCGTTAGGATTTCTTCTTTGACTATGATAACGGCCATTGGACTCATTCTTCCGCTGCCATGCAGACAGGAAATACTGGGAAATGTAGCGTGAACACTGGTGTATCATCTGCTGTAATGCCTCACAGCCGTAAACATTATTATTTAATGAGTACAGATAGGTATGGAATTCATAGTTCCTCTGCCAGTTTTTAAATACCACCCGGTCTACATCTGCCGAGTGCCTTTCTGCGATCTGCCGGAGCATGGCTATATTTTCCTCTGTAAGGATCGGAAAACTTTTTTCTCAATCCCCCAAGTTCTACATCTACTCTGAATTCCAGAATATCAATGATCTCCTTTAAGGTAACAGCCCGTACCTGGTAACCCATTCTGGGAATGTTTGTTAAAATCCCATCTTTACAGAGTTCTACCAGTGCTTCCCTTACTGGTGACTTGCTCACACCAAACTTTTCAATCATCTGATTTTCCGTAAGAATATCATTTGACTTATATTCGCCATTTGTTACAGCCTCGTAGATTCCTCTATAAACTCTCTCTTTTTAAAGTTTCTTTTTTGCATACATTCCCCTACATTGTTTATCGATTTAGTAATGCTTTCGCACCCAATGTTTTATTTTCCACTGAAAAGCCTGTTTTGTCAAGTTCCCAGAAAATATATTCTGATCAGTCAACTACTTCATCCAGCTTTTTGATGGCTTCTACATAAATTTCAAAAGCTTTCTTTAAATGTTCAATCTCAATATATTCATCTGCCTGATGGGCACCGCCTCTTTCTGTGCCAAAACGCTTCTCTTTTCCTGGGATACCGGGGCCAAAACCAACTGCATGCTTTAACTTAAGATACTGTGTATTATAAGCTTCTTGCCTGCTCTACTGCAGCTCTTACCAGCTTCAGATCCTGCTCTGTTGCCAGTGTGCAGTCTGCGCCAAGGATAAAGCTGTCTCTTCCGCAGTTTTCAACAACCTTAATAACTTCTCTTCTTACGTCATATTCATCACCATCTACCAGAACACCACTGCGGTTCTCTAATCCGCCAAGGATGGTCTTTCCGGGAACTGCTTCTTGCCATCTTCCAGGCTCATTGGTGCTTCATATACACCCCAGTTTACAACGTCAGACAGTGCAGCGTAATCCTCATCATATCTCTTCATGTTCAGTCCGCTCTTGCACATATGTAAGAAGCAGTAGCCGCCTGCATCTTTGATGGCTTTCATGATCTTTAAGTCAAATGGCTTGATCCATTTTGCAAACTCTTCGTCTGTATACCATCTGGTCTCTGCACCTAAGCCTGCGTAATACACAGAATCAACACCTGCATCCTTGATGTATCTTTCTGCCAGGATACACATACCATCAGCGATCCTCTCCATAGAATCTAACATCTTTTTCTCATCCCAACGGAGGAAATCTACCTGCATCTGACGAACCTGATCGTAATTGTAACCTTCACCCATTCTCTCTAATGGATGGATACCGGAAGCACACATACCATGTAAGGTACCCATGGTAAAAGCATCCTTATCAGCGCCACCTAAGATCTTCTTGGTCATTTCGATCGATCTTCAATGATATTGGTATTTCTGCTGAAAGATGGGATCAGTTCATAGTAATCCTTTGGAGTGCGGATCATTCCATAGTAAGGTACCAGATGCTCATTCATAACCTTTACAATATCTGTATCGGTCTCTTTAAAGAATTTTAAATGAGCAGCTACTGCCTCATCACCCACTGCCTGATTCTTTGGGAAATGCAGGGAAAAAGATGATGGGATCGCATCTACATGCTTTCCTTCAATTGCCGCAATTACTCTTTCACGCTTTGTCATTTTACTGTTCCTCCTGATATTCTTTTTAATATTCTTTTTGTAATATTATTATAGTCATTGTAGACCTTATTTTCTGTAATGTCAATAGTGTTTTCCTGTAATTTGCACAATTTATTTTTTGTAAGCGCTTTCTTTTTGCCCATTTCGCACAAAAGCGCAAAAGTATAAAAGGCAGCCCATAAAACGGCTGCCTTTTATATTACCCACTTTTCAAGTGGGTTTCAAGTAGTTTTTACATTTTTTACATTTTTCCTTATTTGATACCATTGACACCGGATTGCTCCCTGCTTTACGCTTTTGTAATCTTTACGTTTTAACTGGATAATGGCTGTAGGAATAAAAGCCAGCACTGCCACCTGGATCATAGCTGTTACAGGCATAGTCTGTATCTGGAACAGTCCATGCAATCCCGGAATAAAAATAACCAGTCAAGGAATGCAGCTCCTGCCGCAAATGCGTAAATACTGTAAGGATTAGTGGTAAAGCCCATCTTAAAAATGAACTGTTTACCTCTGCAGTTAAAGCCATGGAACAGTCTTGCCAGAGTCAACGTGGAAAATGCCATGGTAGAAGCCATAGCCGCACCACCATTTTTAAGCCCAGATAAAAGCGGTGATGACTGCAACTGCGATCATTGCACCCTGGGATACCATTTTTATCATAAAAATCCCTTGTCATAAGACCTTCTTTAGGATCTCTTGGCTTTTCTCTTAAAGACCTTCATCTGCCGGTTCCATGCCGATGGCAAGAGCCGGCAGCGAATCCATAAGAAGATTGATAAACAGCAGCTGAACCGGGGCAAACGGCACTGGCAGTGCCATAAGGGATGTATACAGTACAGTGAAAATAGCAGCTGTGTTTCCAGAAAGCAGGTACAGCACTGCATTTTTAATATTTCTGTATACATTACGTCCGTTTGCAACCGCCTTGATGATCGTAGCAAAAATTATCATCTGCAAGGATCATAGCTGCAGCATCCTTGAAACCTCCGTTCCTGTGATGCCCATTGCTACGCCAATGTCCGCTTTCTTCAATGCCGGGGCATCATTTACGCCGTCACCGGTCATAGACACAATATTTCCGCGCCTCTGCCAGCCATCTACGATACGGATCTTTATTTTCCGGTGAAACTCTGGCATAAACAGATATTTTATCGATCTTTCATCCAGCTCTGCATCACTTAGAGCATCCAGCTCCATTCCTGTAAGAGCCATATCACCATCCTTGAAAATACCAATATGGCGGGCAATAGCGGTAGCTGTTACCTTATGGTCACCAGTGATCATAACCGTTTTGATACCTGCCTGGGCGGCCTCTGCCACTGCCTTTACAGACTCCGGTCTTGGTGGGTCCACCATGGAAATAAGTCCTAAAAGGTATAGCCGCATTCCGTGTCCACGCACAGAACCTCTTCTGACTCTTTATAGGCAAATGCCAGCACACGAAGTCCGTTTTCCGAAAATTTCTGATTCTCAGGCGGATCTTTTTCTTTCTCTTCTTCTGTCATCGGACGGATGCCGTCACTGTAGCGCACATTAACACAGCGGTCCAGCAGCACATCCACAGCTCCTTTTTAAGGATCGTAGGAACACCGTGGATATAATATTTTGTACTCATCAGTTTCCGGTCTGAATCAAAGGAACCTCTTCCATACGGCACATCACATTTCGCAGGGCATCCTCATGAACCCCATTTTTCCTAAATAGCTTTCCGGAAGTACCTGTATATTGCGGAACATTTCAAGAAGAGCATATTCTGTAGGATCTCCAATGCCTTTTCCATCTACAATGCTGGAATCATTGGTAAACTGCATCATAAAGCAGATACCTCTGGGTCTGGTCAGTAATATCCATGTCTATGCCATTTATGACTTTTCCGTCTACATACACCTGCTGGACCGTCATTTTATTCTGGGTCAGTGTACCTGTTTTATCAGAACAGATCACAGATACGCAGCCCAGACTTTCTACGGCCTTTAACTTCTTGATAATAGCATTTTCTTTTGCCATTTTCTGGGTACCAAAGGCCTGGACAATGGTCACAATGGAAGTCAGGGCTTCCGGTATGGCTGCTACTGCCAGAGCCACTGCAAAAGCAGTGAATCCAGAAGAGTCATTTTCCGGAACATGCAAAGAGCAAACACCAGCGCACAGACTATCATGATCAGCACTGCCAGCTTCCCGCTGAACTGATCCAGACTTTTCTGAAGGGGTGTTTTCCGCTCTTGCGCGCTGTTCATCAGTCCGGCTATTTTACCGATCTCTGTATTCATACCTGTAGCTGTGACCAGGACAGTAGCTCTTCCGTATGCTACCAGGCTTCCGGAATAAACCATGTTGGTGCGGTCTGCCAGCGCCACTTCCCCTTCAGGGCCATTTCCTGCTTATCTACATTGGTAGATTTCTCCTGTAAAGGGAGCTTTCATTTACCTGAAGGAATAATTATGAAGGATCCTTCCGTCTGCAGCTACCATATCTCCTGCTTCTAATTCCAGGATATCTCCCGGCACCACATCTTTGGCCGGTATTTCCTGTTTTATGCCATCCCTTATTACTTTTGCCGCCGGTGCTGACAGCTGTTTTAAACTCTCCAGTGATTTTTCTGCCTTTACATGCTGTATGGTTCCCAGGACTGCATTCATTACAAGGACAGCGAAAATAACGATGGTACTTTCCTCATTTCCGGAAAACATGGATATAATAGCTGCTCCGATCGGGATCACTACCATCAGGTCTTTAAACTGATCTAAAAAGACCTGAAACGGGCTTTTCTTTTTTGCCCTCTTTGAGCATATTTTCTCCCTGCTTCCAGACGTATTTTTTCCGCCTGCTCTGTAGTCAGTCCCTGTTCTGATGTCTGACAGGCCTTTAATGCCTCTTCAGGCGACAGGTTCCACATATTTTTTCTGTCATAATGCTCCACTCCTTCTTTATGTTCTCCCCAGAATCTTTTTGTACCTGATTTTATGAGAAGACTGAGAAGACATCTTTTAGTATGCCAGGAAAAGTTCCTTTAAAATCAAAAAAGCGGGACTTTTATTGCACAAAATATGCAATAAAGTCTCGCTCCATTTACATGTGTACTGTCCGGCTGCAGGTCTAATGTATCTTCACTATCCTGCTGCGTGATGACGACCAGCACAACACCAAAAACCGGTGTGAACTACTCCCTGATATCTGAACTTAAAATAACACAACCTGCGGCAAAATGTCAACAGGTTTAATCCTGTTTTCCGGCTTTTTATCTGTATATTTTTATCTATACCGTTTTTCATGGAAAATCCACGTCCGCTGACTTCACTGACACGGTTCACAACCATAAAGCTTTCAGGATCGATGGTATGGATCAGTTTTTCAATCTTTGGCACTTCCCTGTTGGAGATCACACTGAAGATCATCTGGGTCTGCTTCTTTAAATAGCCGGTCTCACCAGATAACATTGTCACGCCCCGGTCCATTTCTGCCAGGATGGCTTCGCGGATCTCCTGAGCATGTTCGCTGATGACTCTTACTTCTGTACGGGTAGTTCCCATTAACATCAGTTTATCTAAAACCAGTGTATAGGTCATGACCAGGATCAGACCATAAAGTACCTTTTCCGGCGGATTTCCTACTGCCTGGACCAAAAGGATGCAAAAGTCAAACACATACATGGAAACAGAGACCGGGATCTTGAAATAATAGTTCAGCACCAGAGGGGAATATCCATACCACCAGTAGATGCGCCTGCACGGATCACGATCCCTAATGAACCGCCAATGCCAAGTCCCGAAAAAACAGTGCATAAAAACAGATCCTGTGTCAACACAAGATTTCCAAACAGTTTCTCAAAAAATCCCAGGGCAATGGGATATACAAAGGTACTCACAACCGTTGTAAGGGCAAATTTACGTCCCATAACCTTCCAGCCGATAAGAAGCATGGTCACATTAAATATAAATACAAAAGAAGCTACCGGCACTCCAAAGGTACGGTTTAATGCCAGACCAATACCTGTAGTTCCGCCTGTCAGCAGCCCCGCCGGCATTAAAAACAGTTTCACAGCCAGTGCATACAATATATTTCCCAATATGACCACAGCCAGGGAACCTGCTTTCTGTGCATGGTCTTTCCAGTTTTCTGCTTTTGTTTCCATCGTAACCTCCTCCTGAATCAGTGAACGCGCCACTGGCGTGTTCTCCATATGCTTTGGCAAAAACGCCTGTCAGGAATTTTCCCTAACAGACGTGGATCAAGGCTTCTGCCTAATACAGTTTTCAGTATAAAGAACAGATGGGATTCTGTCAAGACAGATCCCGCTGGAAATATTTATTGATAATCATTTATAAGAAAACAATGGCTTTATGGCCATAATCTCATCATACTCTCTTCCTGAGATACCTGAACCTGGGAATTAACCTGTTTCAGGTCTGCTTTTACCTGTTCCAAGGCTGCTATCTGGCTGTCTGCCCGTCCCTGACAGATCGCCTGGATCATCCATTGAAGAGTAACAGGATGCAGATAACGAAATGGGATCGCATTCCTTTAGTATAATCTTTGCCATATTTTTCCACTGCCTCTTCTGCTGCTGCAAGCCGGCTTTCAATGGCTTCCGGTTATTGCGGCTGGTCGGCATTACATTGGCTCCAGAAAAAAGAAAGATCGCTGCAATACCAAACAAAACAAACCATACTGCAAAAGGTGCCTGCGTCCTTAGGGAAATAACACCGTATATCAAAGCTGCTATACCTAAAAAGAACGAAAATAACGCTCCCCATTTATAATAAGGTTTTGTCTGTTCATATGTACGTTTTTACGGGCCGCATTGGAAAGCTCTGTAAAAAGCACTGGTTTTTGTTCCAGATACTCTTTTTGCCTCAAGCAGCTGTTCTACTGTTTCCCTGCTTTTTTCACTTAGTGGTACTGTTTTTTCTGCCTCTTTAGTTTCTCTTCTTCTGCCATGCGGACTTCCGCTGCATTACTGACTGTTTTGATCTGGGGAAAATCCTGCCGGATCCATGAAAGAAATATGTCCACCTGATCTTCATATTTAAAGTTACACTGCTTTTTCCTTACCATCCTCATATACAACTACCAGATAAGGGATCGTAGCAAACATACCTTTCCCGCTGAATCCTCCTTTGCTCATAGCAACACGCTTAAAAACACGGGAAACGGATCTGACCGGTATATAATACTGGCGGTCAATATAAAAAGCTGTTCAGATACAGTGCCTTTTTACCAACCCCGCAGGGACCGATCTTTTTGCAGTTTTTCCGGTCTGCCAGAAGCTCTTCTTCAGATAATCCATCATTTCCAAGTTTTTGCGGCTTTAAGAACATACCGATCCGCCTCCTTTTTTATACATCTTTTATAGTTATGCAGCCTGCTGCTGTTTCTTTGTTGCATGAAGGAAAATCCCCAGGAATACAACTGCCAGGATCAAACCGACCGGATATGCAACACCAACCCCCAGATTCAGGCACTCTGGTGCGCAGAAGAAATACGTCATGGATACCGCACTCATAAAAGTGCCAGGTACTGCTGCGATCCAGTAATTCTTTTTTTTGCCTTATACAGATACATTGTTGCAGTCCACAAAACGATCATAGCCAGCGTCTGATTGGTCCAGCTGAAATATCTCCATACAATGCTGTAATCCATATGTCCAACAATAGCACCTATACCTAATAGCGGAACACACAAATATAAGCGATTTTTCCAATGTTTCTGATCGATCTTAAACCAGTCAGCCAGTGTCAGTCTGGCACTTCTGAATGCTGTATCACCAGAAGTGATCGGGCATGCGATAACACCTAACATTGCGAGGGCAATACCAACACCACCCATTGTTTTTTTACATACATCATAGATTGCTGCTGACTGACCATTCTTCATGATCTCAGCAAGACCTGTATTTAATCCACCTGTTACCTCATACAGGGAACAGCCAGCTGCAGCCCATATCAGCGCGATAACGCCTTCGCATACCATGGCACCATAGAATACAAAATGTCCCTGCTTTTTCTGACTTCATGCAGCGTGCCATCAACGGAGACTGTGTTGCATGGAAACCGGAAATTGCACCACATGCTACAGTAATAAACATAAAGCTCCAGATTGGAGTTGCACTTGGATGCATATTTCTAAAATTAGTCCAAATCTCTGGGATCGTATATTCCGGTTTTGTGAAAATACCAAATGCAACGCCCAGTGCCATGACGATCAGACAGATACCAAAAATCGGGTATATCTTACCAATGATCTTATCAATGGAAATGAATGTTGCGATAAAGTAATAAGCCAGAATGATCCACAGCCACAATTCTTTATTGGCTGCCAGTCCGCTTACACCGCTGTTTCCAAACAATGTCACAATAAGACCTGCAGGACCTACTGCAAAAACAGTACCAACCATAACAAGAAGTACTACACTGAATACACGCATTACATTCTGCATCAGATGTCCCAGATAAATACCGCATACTTCGGAGATAGATGCACCATCATTTCTTTCAGACATCATACCAGAGAAAAATCATGGACACCACCAGCGAAGATAGTACCAAATGCGATCCATAAAAATACCACAGGCCCCCAGAGTGCGCCTTGAAGTGCACCAAAGATCGGTCCTAATCCAGCGATATTTAATAACTGGATCAGAAACAATTTCCACTGAGGCATGACTACATAATCTACACCATCATTGATCTTTACCGCCGGCGTTTCACGATCATCGGGGCTGAAAATGTTATTTACAATATTGCCGTAAACAAAATAACCTCCAATCAGCAAAACCAGACAAATGATAAAACTTAACATATGTCCCCTCCTTATAAATTGTTTATTTTGCCCATTTTTTTTTTTTCTTTGAGCGTCCTCATTGTACTTCAATAAAAACAATTTTAAAAGAGTTTTTGCATGAACGGCAGTCTGTCATACATAAACGGCAATCCTGAAGGAATAAACAGCAGCCAGGTCCGTATTATATGTTTAAGATCTGTTTTAAAGTCTTTAGCTTTTCTCTTCCCACAGGAAGAACTGTGTTTTCATATCCCTTTAATTTCAGAGCAAGACCATTTCTTGTCCACGGAAATATTTCCGTAATGCATTCCAGATTTACCAAATAGCTTTTTGTGAATCCGGAAAAAGCCATATAGATGCAGCTTTTTCTCCAGATCACCTAGCAACTGATTTACCTCGTAGCTTCCTGTTTTTGTATGAAGCAGTGTCCCCCTCCCCCTGTGTTCCCCCATATATGATCTGAGATATATCTAAAAAAAACGGATGCTGTGATTTACCTGGACCGGAATCCTGACAGATGCCCCCACTGCTATTCCCCGGACTGCCTCTGCCTGTTCTTTGCTTTGTTCAGGATCTTTCATACATTTTTCAATTACATGACGTACCCGGTCCGGATCAAAAGGCTTCAAAATATAATCATCGATCTCCATTTCAAATGCCTTGGCTGCATAGCGGGAATAGGCAGTAGCAAACACAATCTTTGCCTGGGGAAGAAGTTTTTTACCGTTGCTGCCAAAGTTGTTCCTTCCATATCATTTAAGTTGATATCAATAAAAAGAATAGCAAAATCATCTTCCTTATTAAATAGTTCTAAAGCGCTCCGCCACTGTCTGCTTCCTTTACAATGCAATCCGGTTTTACATCTAAAATCTGGCTGATCAGTTCTTTTCTTGCCGGACGTTCATCATCAACAACTGCTATTTTCATTTGTTTTCTCCTCTTTTTCTGGCTTTTTCCCTTTTCAAGTGTTATTCTGCATGTGTTGCTTCTGGTATGTCAAAAGAAACGCAGGCACCTTCTTGTGTATTCTGAAGCAGAAGGCCACTTTCATTTCCGTAAATGCTCTTTAAACGCTCGTGTACATTCTTAAGTCCTACTCTGTTTCCATTTCTCCACAGTAAAACTGCTCCAGCATTTCTTTTTGGAAATCCTTTTCCGTTATCTTTACTGCAATATGAACGCATTTATGCCCATAGGTATCTTTTGCATAACAGGCACAGATCATAACCGTACGAATCCCATTTCTATCAGCTCCGTAGCGGATGGCATTTTCCACCAGAGGCTGAAGGATAAAGGAAGGTACCATACAGTCAAGATTTTCTTCTATATCCATAGTCACCTGAAGTTTCTCCTCAAATCTGGCTTTCTCCAACTCCAGATATGTATTTATATGATAAAGCTCTGTATGTAAGTTTAACATATACTGCTCATTTTCCAGTGTCTGCCGGTAATAAGAAGCAAGAGTAAGCAACAGCTCCCGTGCTCTTTCAGCGTTTTTCACGGCAGATAAAGGAGATCGTATTTAAAGCATTATAAAGAAAATGAGGGTTTACCTGGGACTGCAGTGCCTTCAATTCTGCCTGCCTGCGAAGTTTCTTCTGGTATTCCAGATTGGATAATTCCAGCTGGGTAGAAAACAGCCTTGCAAGCTCTTCCATGAATTTTAAGTCCATCTGTACAGCATGCCTGCGCTTTTTTTAGCACAATCGTCAGCCCGCCAATGGCATGTTCTCCTTCTAACAATGGTGCCGTTACAATAATCTGATCCTTTAACACATTTTTCATATTGTCAGGAAAATCTGCCTGTTGAAAATACGTAGGTTTCAGATCTGTGACCGATTGTAACACAGGTGTAAGAAAACCTGGATCTGCCAGACACTCATAGGCTTTTTTGTGCGGATCGCAAGTATCTTTTCCATATCTGTGATCACAACTGCCGAGCAGATGATTGAGTGAAAAATAATCTGTGCAGCTGCTTCCATATCTTCTTTACTTCTGAGGCCTTTTCTCAAATGTGGCAAACTCTGATCCACGATCCCGAAACACAGGCGCATTTTTTTCTGCAAACTGCCCTTCTTTCCGGATAAATACCATATCAAAGGTCCTTAAGAAAATAAGCATACCGCAAGAATTCATCATAATCATAGGAACAGCGATCGACGGATCAAATGCCAGGCTGCATCAAAAGGTTTTGAGATCAGAAGGATAATGACCATCTGCCCCACTTCCGCTGCTGCTGTCAAAACACAGATTTCTGCCTGCTTCATTTTTCCTGATTTAAACCTTGCAGAAAATACAGACCCCAAAATCCCTTCAACCAAAGTAGACACAGCACAAGATACAGCTGTAAAACCGCCAATATCAAACAGATATCGATGAATACCTGCGATCAGTGCTGTTAACATCCCCACATAGGGTCCGCCTAAAAGTCCTGCTGCCAGTACACCGATCACACGGGTATTGATGATCGCCCCATCTGTGTACGTCCCTGTGTATGTAGATACGATACTGATGATACCAAAGATCACCGCAAGTGCTGTTTTTGAAAATATACTGCTCTGTTCCTCTAAAAACAGCGTCCTGACAAACTCCAGATTCGTAAGAAGAGCCGCGATCAGTACAAGAAGCCCAATATTTAAGAGCATGTTAAAATAGGTTACATCTACCATAATAATGATCTCTTCCCTATATAATTTCAGGCGTTCCGAAACCTGATCTTATTCGGAACGCCTGATCGTTTGCAGTTATTGTGCGTTTTAGCGCAAAGTTCATCCATTATCTGTTTTCAATATCCATTAACATCTGGACACGACGCTCATGACGGCCGCCTTCGAATTCTGCATCCAGCCATGCTTCTGTGATCATCTTAGCCAGCTCACTGCCTACAACTCTTGCACCAAATGCAAGTACATTGAGTTATTATGCATTCTGGAAAGCTTTGCAGTATATGGCTCGCTGCATACGCAGGCACGGATGCCTTTTACCTTGTTTGCTGCTAAAGAGATACCTACACCGGTACCGCAGATAGCAATACCCAGATCAGCTTCGCCGGAAGCTACTGCACGGCCTACTTTCTCGCCGTAAACAGGATAATCACAGCTTTCTGTGCTGTTGGTTCCCAGATCGATCACCTCGTACCCTTTGCTCTCCACAAATTCCTTGATAATGTTCTTCAGTTCAATTGCGGAATGATCATTGCCCATTGCGATCTTCATAAATATTAAATCTCCTCTTTATTAAAAAATTTTTAATACGATCCAATCTGGATGTCATGGACATTAAAAGCAGGTCTGCTGCTGTAAGTGCAGCCATTGCCTCCACTACTACAACGGCTCTTGGCACGATCACTGGGTCATGACGGCCCTTAATCTGGATCTCCTGTTCTTTTCCATAGCGGTCTACTGTCTTTTGTACCTGGGAAATAGAAGGAGTCGGTTTTAAATGCCGCCCGCATCACTATCGTGCTTCCATCACTCATACCTCTAAGGTACCGCCGGAATGGTTGGTCACTTTTGCGGTTTTTTTGTCTTTTCCTATTACAAAGCTGTCATTATTCCGGGATCCTAAAGAAGCTGCTGCTTCAAAGCCATCTCCGATCTCAAAACCTTTTACAGCGCCAATTGACATAACAGCTTTTCCCAGTGCAGCGTCCAGCTTATCAAAAACAGGTTCTCCTACACCTGCAGGAAGTCCCCCTGATCACGCACTCTACCACACCACCACAGGAATCTCTGCGCTGCATCATATCTTCCAGATAGCTTTCTGCCTCTACTGCTGCAGCCTTGTCCGGCATATATAAGCGGTTTTTGAAAATTTCTTCCATATCCATATGGCTGTGATCGATCTTTACAGGTCCTACTGCACTGGTATATGCCTGGACTGTGATCCCAAGACTTTCTAACAGTTTGGCTGCTATTGCTCCCGCTGCCACTCTTCCAATAGTCTCTCTTCCGGAAGAACGTCCACCGCCCCGGTAATCCCGGAAACCATATTTTTCATCAAAGGTATAATCAGCATGGCCCGGACGGTACACATCCATGATATTGCTGTAATCATGGGAACGCTGGTCAGTATTGCGGATCACAATGGAAATAGGTGTTCCTGTTGTTTTTCCCTCAAAAACGCCGGACAAGATCTCTGCCTTATCCCCTTCGCTTCTGGCTGTGGTAAATTTGCTCTGCCCCGGTTTTCTCCTGTCTAAATATTTCTGGATATCTTCTTCATTTAACGGAAGTCCTGCAGGACAGCCATCTACTACAACACCAACACCTGATCCATGGGATTCTCCCCAGGTGCTTATCTTAAAAATCGTTCCGTATACTGAACCTGACATGTTATTTTTCTCCTATTTTAACAATAGCGCAGCAGTTCGGTTCATTTACCGGAACACTTCTTCCACTCATTACTAAAAGTCCTTTTTCATAATCAATCTTAAAGAAGCTGATCGTTCCGCTGTCATGGTTTACAGAAGCAATATGTTTTCCGTCCGGGAATACAGCTACATCCTTTGGATATGAACCGCTGATAGGCAGGCAGCATATCATAGATAAAAGTCCTGTTTCCTCATCTCTCTTGTAAACACTGATGGTATTTTCTCCTGCATTGGTGCAATATATATATTTCTGGTCAATAGACATTCTCATGGCGCAGGCTGCAGTTAGGTTGTCCGGATTCTTGGTAGAGGTAGTAGAGATGGTCTGGATCTTTTTCGATCACAGGCGCTCTGTCCCCGGTCTTGTAGGTATATACCTCGATCGCCTTCTTTAATTCATACATTAAATAAATAAACTTTCCATCCTTACTGTAACGGAAATGTCTCGGTGCAGACTCATCACACAGCGGATGGCATCTACCTGACTAATTTCTGCTCTTTTGTCATTAAAACGGTAGATCTTAACCTGGTCAATACCATTATCCACACTAAGGACAAAGCGATTGTCTGGCATTCTTCTGGTGCAGGTCACATAGTGGGCGGAAGTTTCGGCTCTGCCACACTGCCGCAGCCTCTGTCAAATACGCCATCTACGATCTTTCCTACAGAACCGTCTGGATTTAAGTTTAATACAGTTGTCTTTCCATCATGATAACCAGATACGAAAACGTACTTATCCTCCTCATCTGTACACAGATGGCAGCCTCTCATTCCTCTGATGGATGAGCTGTTTAAACGTGCCAGACTTCCGTTTGGAAGGATGCGGAAAGATACAACTCCCTTTCATCTGCGATGGAGTACAGAGTCTTGCCATCACTGGATGCAATTACATAGAAGAATTATCCACTTCGATCTCACAGCGCTCTTTAAACATTCCATTTTCTACATCTACATCAAATACAGTGATTCCCTTTGCCTTTCCTGTATAGGAATAGGAACCCACATACGCCATATACTTACCGCTCATACAGCTTACCTCCTGGATGAGTGTTCGCACCCTGCTTGATATCATCCAGTGCCTGGGTATGACACCGGCGGAGTTTTTTACGGATTCGGAACCTGAGCAGATTGTATACAAGGCAAACGACTATTTCGAGAAAATTGACGAGGAAAAAAACAGCAAGGTGGAATGGATCATTCCAAACGCACAGACCCGCTCCATGGAGCCTGTCAGGCTCACTCTTCATCCAGGCGGCAGTTCTGAAATATATCTGCCTCAGGAGTGTGAGGAGTTTGGATATGTGATAAAGGGTACCGTGAAGCTTTGCTATGGTGGCAAGGTGCACACCGTAAAGGCCGGTGAGTCCTTTTATTTTAAAG